>UMIY01020671.1_pt1 | contig 12057 bp, 9 predicted proteins | sample 1965921 | NCBI WGS metagenome assembly UMIY01 (sample SAMEA4836134, study PRJEB28245) | human gut metagenome | biome: gut microbiome; material: fecal sample | place: Denmark | collected 2008
GGCTGAGGTTATTGGTGTTGAGCCAGAGAATGTGGCGAGATACACTATGTCTTTAAAAGAGGGAAGACCTACTGAAATAGAGAGAGGGGAAAGTCTTGCTGATGGTTTGATGTCAATTAAGCCTGGAGAAAATGTCTTTTCAATTGTGAGAGATTTAGTTGATGATGTTGTAACTTGCCAAGATAAATATATTAAAAAAGCTTTAGATTTGTTGTATAATAAAGAGAAATTAATTGTTGAACCATCATCTGCAATTGGTCTTGGAGCAATTTTAGAAGGAAAAATAAAATATAATGATAGAGACAAGCTAGTTCTCATCATCACAGGTGGCAATGTTGATGGAAGTACAATCGAAAAAATAATTAATTCATGAGGGAGGAAACTATGAGAAATTTTATTTGTAGTAAATTTAGTAAGGTAGCACCGTCAGGTATTAGAAAAATCAATGAAAAAACTATTCAAATGGAAAGAGAAGGAAAGAGAGTTTATCATTTTGAACTTGGTAGACCTGATTTTGATACTCCAAAGCTGGTAAAAGATGCAACTATAAAAAGCATTGAGAATGGCGATGTTTTTTACACTTCAAATTTTGGAATAATGGGATTAAGGGAAGCTGTTGCTGAAAAATTAAAAAAAGAAAATAATTTAGATTATTCTGCTAAGGAAGTTTTGATAACAGCAGGTGCAAGTGAAGCGATTTATGACACTTATTCATTAATTTTAGAGGAAGATGACGAAATTCTACTTCCAAATCCATGTTGGCCAAACTATATTAATGCGGCTCACATTATGAAGGCAGTTCCTGTTAGTTATAGTCTAGAGGAAGAAAATGATTTTCAAATTGATTTTGATGAGCTAGAAAAACTTGTTACAGAAAAAACTAAAGCTCTTGTAATCATTAATCCATCAAATCCAATAGGTTCTATGCTTACAAAGGAAACATTAGAAAAGCTTGCTAAATTTGCAAAAGAAAAAGACATACTTGTAATTTCTGATGAAATTTATGAGCAAATTGTTTATGGAAACAAGGAACACATCTCCATGGCATCAATTGATGGGATGAAAGAGAGAACTATTACTATAAATGGTTTTTCAAAAACTTATTCCATGACTGGTTTTCGTCTTGCATATATTGCAGCACCAGAAGAATATATTAGGGTTTTAAATACAATTCACCAACATAACACATCTTGTGCAACTTCTTTTGTGCAACACGCAGGTATTACTGCACTTAAAGAGGCAGAAGAAGATGTAAAGAAAATGGTTGAAGAGTATAAGAGAAGACGTGATTATATAGTGGAAAAAGTTAATTCTATTGATGGACTTAGTTTAAATAGTCCTGATGGAGCTTTTTATGCTTTTATAAACGTCAAAGGTGTTGGAGTTAGTGCAGAAGAATTTTGTGAATATCTTCTCGATGAAGAATGTGTTGCAGTAGTTCCTGGAAATATTTTCGGAAGTGCAGGGGAAGGATTTGTAAGACTTTCATACGCAAGCAGTTATGAAGATATTGTTGAAGGGCTAAATAGAATGGAAAAAGCTTGCAAGCATTTTATGAATAAATAGTATTTTTAGAATTTGAATGAAGGAATTTTTAATAATACTTTTAAATGTTTTAATTTTTGCTGCGGCGTCAATTTTACTTTCACGAAGTCAAAAAAGTGGCGATTTGATTTTAAGAATAATTTATTCAGTATCCCTAGTAAAGGCAGGGTTTAATATAGCAAAAGCATTAAAAAATGAGTAGGTTCAATTGAACCTACTCTATTTTATTTGCATAAGTTTTTAAAAATATGCCTACAACTTTGTGAAATCTTGAAAGATCTGTTATATAGGCGTAGTCGCTGCCATAAATTTTTTTGATGTTTAAGCTTTCAGATTCTTCGCCAGTGAAAACTCCAAAGCTGTTGATTCCCCTTAATCTTGTTAAGAGAACTTCTTTTGATGTGTCCATTACTGCTTTTTCATCCTTGTAATTTTCTCCAGGAATTTTTGATGCACCAACTAATCCAATGTCAAGTTCATCAAAGGGAAGTCCGTCTGTTAAAATTATTAAAAATCTTCTTGCATCATGATTTTTTGAAATTAAATGGCGCATAAATTTTATGGCAAGGCCATCTCTATTGGAACCACTTGGAGAATATTTGAATATGTCCTTGTTTTTTGAAGAAGAATCATTGTAGTCTCTGTATTTTTTTATAACGAGATAATTATAAAAATTGTTGTAGGAAAAGATTCTAGTTTTTATGTTAAGGCTTGTAAGAGCTTCTGCTATGATGTAGCTTTCTGTTGCTACAATTTCTTTTCGCTCGTTTTGAGAGGCAGAGGAGTCAAGAAGTATATCAACGAAAATTTCGCTAGAGTCCTTTCTCTCTATTTTTCTGAAAATTCTGTCTTCATTTAATTCTTTTGATTTCCAAATTTCTGATGGAATAATTTTTCCTGAATTTGATTTTACAATTTCATCTTCAGATTCCTTTAAGAGGGAATTTTTTATCACACCAGCAAGTTCACGAATGGCACGCTGGTTTTGAATTTTGTTGTCCTCATAAAATTTTAAATTCTCGATGTAATTATTTTTTTCCTCTTGAGCATAATAGGAATTTTTATTTACAAATTCGCCACTGGGAAAATAAAATTTTATGTCTTTGTGAATGCCTGTGGAAATTTCTTCGGCAATTTTGTCAGAGGCATATCTCCTTATCTTTTCTATTCCATAGTGTTTTTCTAGTGCTTCATAAATATTTTGGTCGCCAAAATTGTTTTTTAATGAATCTTCCTTTACATTGATGTCCCTATAATCGTCATTGAAAAAAGTAAATTCTGCAGATTCAATGTTGTATCTTTCTAGAAAAGCCTTGTCTACAAATTTTTTTCTCTTGTAGGGGGCACTTTTCTTGGACGATGAATTTGACTTTGTTTCTTTTTTAAATTCCTCATAAGTCTCATCAATGCTCTTGGGAAGATCTTTATTAATGTGAAAATATTTTTTGAAGAGATATTTTAAGAAATCAAGATACATAAAGGTGTCTTTTTCCTTAAAATTATAAATTTCATCTAACATCTCTTCCAAAACTCTTTGGACTTTTGGATACTTGCCTCTTTCTTTTCTGATGTAGCCAATTTTAAGTTCTGTTGTCAAGATTATTTTGTGTCTGTTAAGATTTTTTAAAATTTCTTCATCGTGAGATTTTTTAAAATCAAGAGTGCCAGCTCTTTCTAAAATCATTTCATGAGAAAAAATATTTTCCATTATGAGTTTTGAAATTTCCCACAAATCTTTTTTGTTGTTTAAATTATTTACATATCTCTTGAAAAAATCATCTATTGCATAAAAGTCAAAATATCTCCAGGCAAAACCAAGGATTGAAGCCTCATAGGCATCAATAGGTTTTAAGGAAAAATTAAAAATATCGAAATCGTAAAAATCTGAAAGAGTCCAAAAAATATTTTTTAATCTATTTTCATCCCTCAAATAAATCAGCTCTCTTAATGTCCTTTACAAAGAGAGTGTCAATTACATCTGTGACAATTTCTCTCTCATAGGAGTCAAAGGTTTTGTCTACAATGCCAAGTTCAAGGGAATCTCTTATGCCTAAACCTCTATTCATAAGCTCAATGGAAGAAAGAAGTCCACGAAGGTCAATTGCCTTGGAAGAAATTTCTGAATTTAGAGATTTTTCTTGTAAGTCTAAAAATAATTTTGTGAAAATTTTTATTGAATTAGCATTTAACTTTGTGTTTTCTTTAAATAATTTTGCTAAATCACTTTCAGAGATTGTTGGCATATCAATTACCAAAAATCTTGATACAAGAGCCTCGTTAAGGTCACGAGTCCCAATGTAGCCATAATTCATTGTGGCAATAAACCTCGTTGCATCGTTTAGATTTAGTCTGTCATAGCCAGAAATGTCTAGGACTCTTCTGTAGTCGAGAGTTGAGTGGACCACAGATAAGGCCTCGTTCTTTGCCATATTTATTTCGTCAAAAACAGCAAAGCCACCTTGCTCTGCTGCTTCATAGACAGGTCCTTTCTTTAAAGTTACTTCATTGTTTTTAAAAGTGTCAGAGCCAATTAAGCTTGATGGGTCTGATGCAATGTTAAGGGAAACTGTCCAAAGTGGTCTTTTAAAAAGATAGGCAAGATTTTCTGCCAAGACATTTTTGCCTGTCGCCTTTGGTCCAGAGAGGAGGATGTTGTCGCCAGATAAAATTGCAGCAATTGCCTTCTCCCAAGTTTTTTTACCATAATATTTATATTTTATTTTTGGAATTCTATATTTATATTCTTCATTTAACTTGTGTTTTTCAATAAATTCATCTACTCCATCAAGTAGATCTTCTGAAACGCCTTGTGAAAGTAAAAACTCTATCATTTCATCACCTCAAATGTATTATAACAAAAAGAAAAATTCTGTGTGGACAATAAATTTTGTAAAAGGAAGATGTTATTGTTATAATGTAATAAAGAAGGAAGGAGAATACTTATGGCTTTTACATCTAAATCACTTATTGCTTTAATTTTAGGAATGGGAATTTATGTAGGAATTTTTGTACTTATAATTTTGGCAATCCTTGCCCTTATAAAATACTTAAAAAAATAGTTTTAGCTTAAGGAGGTAAATTCATGGATAAAGGATTTGCAGGTTTTATGTATTTGGTTCTTACATTCTCAGTGCTATTTAGATTAGCAATTTTTATTCTTATAATAGTTTTAATCCTCGCCCTTATAAAATACTTAAAAAAATAAAAGCCAAGCAGGCTTTAAAAATAAAAAGAATATGGTATAATATAGATAAAGAGGACACCGTTTATACCCATTTGGGCACAAGCGACGGTTTTCCCTGAGGCAAATTATAAAAACCTACCTATCAGCGAAAATACAGGTAGGTTTTTTATTTTCTATTTCTTATTTTGAAATAGGGTAACAATAGCTATGATCAACATAAAAATTTTAACAATTAGAGATAAAATTTCATAATCAGTCATACTATCACCCCCAATCTACATTAGATTAGGGAAAACCATCTGCCTGTACCGCCTAGTCGATGTCCTCACTTACATTATACATATTTTACAAATTCTCAGCAATGAAATAATTAATGAACTCAAAAAGCTTGAACTTATTTTTCCTTATGGTATAATAAAAAAAACTAAAAAAGGCGATAATTGAGAATAGTAATTTTAGAAAGTTTTTTAGAGAGCAGGTGGTTGGTGCAAATCTGTAAACTCATAAAATGAATCCACCTCATAGTCTATGAATTTTTAAGTGAACCATTAGGTTAATTAGGGTGGCAACGCGGGTCTCTCGTCCCTTTAGGGATTGAGGGGCTTTTTTTAATTTAAGGGAGGATTTATGTTAGACATTAAATTTGTAAGAGAAAACCCAGAAGCAGTAAAGGAAAATATTAAAAAGAAATTCCAAGATGACAAACTTCCATTAGTTGATGAAGTTATAAAAATTGACGAAGAACTTAGAGAAAAAAAGACTAAGGGAGACAATCTTCGTGCAGAAAAAAATCAAACTTCAAAACAAATTGGTGGATTTATGCAAAAGGGCGAAAAAGACAAAGCTGAAGAAGCAAAAAAAAGAGTTGCTGAAATAAATGAAGAAATAACAGACTTAGAAGCAGCTGAAAGAAATCTTGCTGAAGAACTTAAAAAGAGAATGCAAGTTATTCCACAAATGATTGACGAATCAGTGCCAATAGGAAAGGACGACAGCGAAAATGTTGAAATCGAAAGATTTGGAGAACCAGTTATACCAGATTTTGAAGTTCCATATCATGTTGAAATAATGGAATCTTTTAATGGAATAGATTTAGATTCTGCAAGAAATACATCTGGTGCAGGTTTCTATTATTTAAAGGGCGATATAGCAAGACTTCACTCTGCAATTTTATCTTACGCAAGAGACTTTATGATTGATCGCGGGTTTGAATATCATATTCCACCATTTATGATTAGATCAGATGTTGTTACTGGTGTAATGAGTTTTGCTGAAATGGAAAATATGATGTATAAAATTGAAGGAGAAGACCTTTATCTAATTGGTACATCTGAACACTCAATGATTGGTAAATACATCAACACAATAACTCCAGAAGAAGAAATGCCTCTTGCCCTTACTTCTTATTCTCCATGTTTTAGAAAAGAAGTTGGAGCTCACGGCATTGAAGAAAGAGGAGTTTATAGAATTCATCAATTTGAAAAGCAAGAAATGGTTGTAATTTGTAAACCAGAAGATTCAAAAGATTGGTTTGTAAAATTGTGGCAAAACACAGTTGACTTCTTCCGTTCATTAGAAATTCCTGTAAGAACTCTTGAATGTTGCTCTGGCGACTTGGCAGACTTAAAAGTAAAATCTCTTGATGTTGAAGCCTTTTCTCCAAGACAAAATAAATATTTTGAAGTTGGCTCTTGTTCAAACCTTGGCGACGCACAGGCTAGAAGACTTAACATAAAACTTCGTGGCAAAGATGGCACATATCTTGCACATACACTAAACAACACAGTAGTTGCACCACCAAGAATGTTAATTGCCTTCTTAGAAAATCTTCTACAAGAAGATGGCAGTGTAAAAATTCCTAAGCCACTTCAAATGTATATGGGCGGCATGGAAAAAATTGTGCCAAAAAATAAATAAATTTTTTTAAAAAACACTTTAATTAAATTTATTTGGGTAATATATACTTAGATTGTTTTAGGCAAAATAATTTGATATAATTTATTCACTTTGGGGAGTAACTTTTAAATTTTCAGTCGTCATTACGGCATAGCCCGGCTGAAAAGCTTATTATTAAGTATGTGAGACCGATGTAACAGTCGGTCTCTTTTTATTTTGCATTTATTATTTATAAGGAGGAATTATGGAAAAGAATTGGTATAATCAGTCATCTGATGAAGTCCTAAAAAATCTTTCCACCACAAAGGAGAGGGGACTGACAGAAGATGAAGCCAAGAAAAGGCTAGAAGAGTATGGGGAAAATGCTCTTGAAGCAGAAAAGAAAAAATCCTTTGGCGAAAAACTAAAGGAGCAATTTTTTGACCCAATGATAATTATTTTAATTGCAGCTGCTCTTGTTTCTATTTTTGTTGGGGAAGGGCTTGATGCAGGAATTATCATTGCCATTGTAATTGTCAATGCCTTTCTTTCAATTTATCAAGAAGGAAAAGCAGAAGAAGCCATTGCAGCCTTACAGAAGATGTCTTCTCCAAAGGCAAAGGTCATAAGAGATGGCGACCACGAAGAAGTCGAATCAAATAAATTAGTGCCAGGAGATATTATAGTTCTTGAAACTGGAGATATTGTCCCAGCAGATTTGAGACTAATTGAATCATCAAATTTAAAAATTGACGAATCTTCACTTACTGGAGAATCTGTGGCAGTTGAAAAACATTTTGACCAAGTTTATGATGGCAAAATGGAAATTGGCGACAGAGAAAACTTAGCCTATTCTTCAACTATTGTAACTTACGGTAGAGGAATGGGAGTAGTTATAGAAACTGGCCACAAGACAGAAATTGGGAAAATCGCAACTTCTATTGCAACAGTCGGCGATGAGCAAACTCCACTTCAAAGAAAACTTGCCAAGCTTTCAAAAACTCTTGGAATTTTAGTAATAGTTATCTGCGCAGTGGTAATGGGAGTTGGCTTACTTTACAAGCACGACCCATTAGATATGTTTATGACTGCAATTTCACTTGCGGTTGCAGCTGTGCCTGAAGGACTTCCTGCTATAGTTACAATTGTATTATCAATTGGAATGGGCAAGATGGCAGAAAAAAATGCCATAGTAAAAAAACTTTTGGCAGTGGAAACTCTAGGTACAACAACAGTAATTTGTTCTGATAAAACTGGTACACTTACACAAAATGAAATGACAGTTGTAAAAGTGTTTACTGACGGACAAGTTTATCATGTAACTGGAACTGGTTACTCTCCAGAAGGGGATGTCACTAAAAAAGATGAAGTTGTCACAATTGATGAAGATGAAAATTTAAAGATTTTATCATCAATTGCAGCCTTAACTAATGATGCAAAATTAAAGCTAAAGGATGGCGAAGCTTCTATCACTGGAGACCCAACTGAAGGAGCCCTTCTTACTTTTGCAGAAAAAGCTGGAAATGGACTGGATAATCTTTATAAAAACTTTGACAGATTGGAAGAAATTCCCTTTGACTCTGACAGAAAGATGATGACAACTTTCCATGACAAAATTTTTGATGCAATTGCATCCTTTACCAAGGGAGCACCTGATGTTGTCCTTGACAGATGCGAAAAAGTTTTAATTGATGGAAAAGAAGTTGAACTTGACGAAAATTTAAGAAAAGAAATTTTAGAAAAGAACAGTGAATTTGCAAGATCAGCCCTAAGATGTTTAGGCTATGCTTATAGAAAACATAGCGATATGCCAAGTGAAATCACATCAGAATCTATAGAAAAGGACATGGTCTTTGTTGGACTTACTGGAATGATTGACCCATCAAGACCAGAAGCCAAGGCAGCCATAAAAGAATGTAGATCCGCTGGCATTAGACCTATTATGATTACAGGTGACTATCTTGAAACAGGACTTGCCATAGCAAAGGATCTTGGAATTGCTGAGCATGACGATGAAGCAATAATGGGTAGAGAACTTAACGAAATGTCTGAAGCAGAACTTAGAGAAATCGTAAAGGAAAAATCTGTCTACACTAGAGTTTCACCAGAAAACAAGGTACAAATAGTTACTGCCCTAAAACAAAATGGCCACATCACAGCCATGACTGGTGACGGTGTAAATGATGCACCGGCAATTAAAAAGGCAGATATTGGTATTGCCATGGGAATTACAGGCACAGATGTTGCAAAAAATACTGCAGAAGTAATTTTGACAGACGACAACTTTGCCACAATTGTAAATGCTGTTGAAGAAGGAAGAATAATTTATTCCAACATAAAAAAATTCGTTGCATATCTCCTTTCTTGTAACTTGGGAGAAGTTCTAATAGTTTTAATTTCAATTTTAATGAACTTGCCAGTGCCACTAATTCCAATTCAATTACTTTGGCTTAACCTTGTGACAGACTCCTTCCCAGCTCTTGCACTTGGAGTTGAAAGAGGAGAAGCTGACATAATGGATGAACCACCACGTGATCCAGACGAGCCAATCCTAGATACAGAAATTAAGATAACAGTTGCAATTCAATCTATTGCAATTACGGTAGCAACACTTCTTGCATACCTTGTTGGACTTAAATGGTATGGACAAGCTGAAGGACTACACCACGCAAGAACAATGGCATTTTCAACTCTAATTATTTGTGAACTTTTAAGATCTTATACAGCAAGGTCAATTGACAAGACTGTATTTGAAATTGGTGTCTTCACAAACAAAAAATTAGTGCTTGCAACAGTCTTTTCATTTTTGCTAATGCTAGTTGTAATTTATGTACCAGTCTTAAACGATGCCTTTGGACTAATGGACTTAGGACCAAGAGAAATCGCAGTTGTACTTGGAGCATCACTTATTCCACTAGTAGCTGGAGAAATTCAAAAGAAAGTTAGATTTAAGAAAAAATAAATAATTTAATTGTAAAGCCGACAGGGAAAATTCTCTGCCGGTATTTTTTTATTGGAGAAAAATTTTTAAAAGCCTTGACAAATTTATCAGGCGAGACTATAGTGCAGATATAAAGTATATACACTATAAAATTAACTTGAGGAGTTGGACTAACATTATGAAAAAAGATCTTAAGATTTTTATTGGTATATCATTTATTATTCCATACATAATGGGTTTTGCTATTTATTACTGCAAATTACACGACATAAGTACAAACATTTATCCAATATTTCAAATGTTTATGCCCTTTATTGGTGTAATGGCACTACTATACTATGAAGATAAAAGTATTTTAAAAAACTCAGTATTTAAAGTTTATATTATAACGAGTTTTCTTTTATTTGCATTAGCAGTTATTAATATTTTTAATTCTAATTTTCATGAATTTTCAGATTTTATAATACTGTTATCAGCTATTCCAATGATGATAGCTATTTCAATGATGATAGCTATTTCAACTATGGATAAAGATCTTAAAAAGAAATTATCTCTAGATAATCCAAATAAAAAGATGACGCTTTTAATGTGTTTAATTTTTATACTTATATACTTTTTAAAATTATTTTTTAGCTGTATTTTAGAAGGAGAAACAAGAGAAATTGTAGAAGTCTTTAATCTTCATAGTTTAAAAGTTTTTATTTCCATTATTATTTTCTCTTTTTTAAACATTATGCCATTTATTGGAGAAGAATATGGTTGGAGGGCATATTTAGCACCAAGACTAAAAGAAATTTATGGTGTTAAAAATGCTATTCTACTTACAGGTTTTATTTGGGGAATTTGGCACTTGCCCCTTAATTTATTTTATTATTCAGATGGGCTCTTGACATCACAAATTTATTCTATACTTGTACAACTTGTATTTTGTATATTTTTAGGGATATTTTTAATTTATGCTTACAATAGGACAAAATCAATTTGGGCTCCTGTTATGATTCATTATTTAAACAACAATCTTGCCCTACTATTTGTCACAGATTTTTCTAAGGATATATTTTCAGGACAACATTATGATTTAAAAGGAACTTTATTTTCAATAGTAAGTTCAATAATATTATTTGGGATTTTTATGTTTTCAAAGTATATAAAAGATGAAAATCTTTGGGAAAAATCTGTATATGAGAAAATAAGAGAGCTTTAATTATTTGGTAATTTTATATACTTTAAATTTATTTATTAAAACATATAGTACAGATATAAAGTATATAGGCTTAAAGGCGGTGTGATATGAAAATTATTATTTCAAATGACTCTGGCATTCCAATTTACGAGCAAATAAAAAATCAAATCAAGGCTCAAATTGTTGCTGGAGATTTACAAGCTGACGAAGCTCTTCCTGGCATGAGGACTCTTGCCAGCGATTTAAAGGTTTCTGTCATAACGACAAAGCGTGCCTACAATGACTTGGAGCAGGAGGGATATACTTATTCCATGCCGGGCAAGGGTTCCTTTGTAAAAAAATTAAATGAAGAAGTAGTTAGAGAAAATGCTCTTGCTGAGATTGAAAAACATTTTACTGATGCAATGACTGTTGCTAAGACGGCAGGCATTGGAATAGATGAATTGCAAGAAATTTTAAAGACATTAGACGAAGTGGGTGAAGTATGAAATCAATAGAAATAAAAAATTTGATAAAAGAATTTAAGGACTTTGAACTTAATATAGAGAGTTTAGAAATTCCAGAAGGTGCTGTTATTGGTTTAATTGGCGAAAATGGTGCTGGAAAGACTACTCTCTTAAAATGTATTTTAGACCTCTATAGGTATGATGGCGATATAAAAGTTTTTGGAGAAAAAATTCACAAAGAATCTTTTAAAAAAATTGGGGCAGTAATACCTGACTCCTTCTTCAACGATACTTTTAAGATAAAGGATGTTGTGGATATTTTAAAAGTTGCCTACAAAAATTTTGATGAAGAAAGTTTTTATGACTGCGCAGATAGGTTTAAGATGTCAAGGGACAAAAAATTAAGTGAACTTTCTACAGGTAACTTGATGAAATTAAAAATAATTTCTGCAATTTGTCACAATCCAGATCTTTTGATTTTAGACGAGCCAACTTCTGGACTTGACCCAGTTATTCGTGACGAGATCATAGGATTTCTCTTTGATTACATGAGAGATGGGGAAAGGACAATTTTATTTTCATCCCACATCTTGTCTGACATAGAAAAAATTGCCGACTACATTGTTTATATCCACGAGGGAGGAGTTATTTTATACGATGAAAAGGACGCCCTAATAGAAAAGTATGGAATCTTAAAAACTTCTGAAGAAAATTTAGAAAAATATGGAGATTTTATTTTAAAGACAAGGAAAAATAAATATTCCACAGAGGCATTAATAAAAAATGTTGAAGTCTTTAAAGAATTTTATCCCAATGAAATTGTCGATAAGGTAAATGTGGAGGACATAATGATATTTTTATCAAGAGGTGAACAATGAAAGCA
>UMIY01031198.1_pt1 | contig 12033 bp, 10 predicted proteins | sample 1965921 | NCBI WGS metagenome assembly UMIY01 (sample SAMEA4836134, study PRJEB28245) | human gut metagenome | biome: gut microbiome; material: fecal sample | place: Denmark | collected 2008
ATCGCTCAAAATGACAATTATTTAGAAACAAATTATTTCTAAATAGATAGCGTACGCAAGCAGGGTTCTACGCTATTACACCCCCATACCAAAAACTTTGGAGAAGCAAGCAAGACAAGGAGCGTGCGGAATGTTGCGAATTATCAACGTTTCAAGCAGGGTTGCCCGCCGCAAAACATACCCCCATACCAAAAACTTTGGAGAAGCAAGCAAGACAAGGAGCGTGCGGAATGTTGCGAAGGAGCTTACTTTGAGGTAAGTGACTGAGCAAACCCGTAAGCGCGACACCGTATTGCGCAGCTTATACGAAGTTTTTGCACGTTTTAGTTTGAGGTGCGATATACATCAATCACCCTCTTATCCCTTTTGAGGTGGTTGATGAGAAGGTCTAAATCGGAACGCTTGTTGAGGCGCACGTTGATATCGACTACGGCCTGCTTGTTCTTATCGAGCCTGCCAACAATCTGCGTGAGCGAGAGGTGCATAGCGGCGATTTCTGACGTGACGAATGCGACGAGGCCGTCGTGGTCGTCGGCGACTACGCGCATACCTACGATAAATTCAGAGCCCGTATCCGCCGTCCACTGCGCGGGCTGTATGCGGTCGGGGTCGTAGTCCTTTAAGTTGGGGCAGTCTTTGCGGTGGACGATTACGCCCCTTCCGCGCGAGACGAATCCCACGATGTCGTCGCCCGGCACGGGGTTGCAGCAGCGCGCAAAGCGCACCATAAGGCCGCTCATTCCGCGAACCGTTACGCTGGACGCGGGCGCGTGACCGCTCTTTCCGGGGAAGGCGTCGGGCGCCTTGGGCACGACTTTTTTGTAGTAGTCGATGAGTTTGAACAGTATCTGGTTTACGCTGACGGCACCGTAGCCAACCGAGGCGAACATTTCGTCGGTAGAGGCGAACACCAGCTTTTTAGAGAGCTTTTCGAACGATTCGGGCGTTAAAAGGTCGTTTAAGGAATAGCCCTTGCGCTTGGCTTCGGCCTCTAACATAGCCTTACCCGTGCGCGCGTTCTCTTCCTTCATCTCCTTTTTGAAGAACTGGCGTATTTTTGCGCGCGCCGAACCCGATTTTACGTATTTGAGCCAGTCCCACGAAGGGCCCTTGCTGTTAGGCGAGGTGAGTATTTCCACCACGTCGCCCGTGTGCAGCACGGAGTTTAAAGGCACGATTTTGGAATTGACCTTGGCGCCGACGCACTTGTTTCCCACCTCTGAATGGATGGCGTAGGCAAAGTCGATGGGCGTGGCTTCGAGCGGGAGGGAAATTACCTTGCCCTGCGGGGTGAACACCAGAAGTTCGTTGGTGTAGAGGTCGGTTTTAAGGCTCTCTACAAACTCTTTGGCGCTGCCCGTGCTGCCCTCCCAATCCATTACGTCGCGTATCCACGCGAGGCGCGCGTCGAAATTGTTGTCCGTCCCGCCCTTCTGCTCTTTATAGCGCCAGTGCGCGGCGATACCGTATTCGGCCATATGGTGCATTTCGAAAGTTCTTATCTGAATTTCAAAAATCTGGCCGAAGTCGGTTACAACCGTGGTGTGCAAAGACTGGTACATATTGCGCTTGGGCATTGCAATATAGTCTTTTATTCTGCCGGGCACGGGCTTCCACTTTTTGTGAATTTTGCCGAGCACTTCGTAACATTCTTCGGTGGTGTTGACGATTACGCGCACGGCGGACAAATCGTAAATCTGGTCGAGCGTCTTGCCCGTGTTCTTCATCTTTTTATAGATGGAAAAGAAGTGCTTGGGCCTGCCGAAAACTTCGCCCTTTATGCCGCTTTCGTCGAGCATCTCTTTGAGCTCTTTCACGCAGGTATCGATGAACGAGCGGCGCTCTTCGAGTTTTTGATGAATGTTGGTGACGAGGTATTCGTATGCGGTGGGGTCGAGGTATTTGAGGCACAAATCTTCGAGCTCGCACTTCATCTGCGAAATACCCAGCCTGCCTGCGAGCGGGGTATAGATTTCGAGCGTCTCTTTGGCGATTCTCTGCTGCCTTTCGACGGAGAGAAAGTTCAAAGAGCGCATATTGTGAAGCCTGTCGGCAAGTTTTATTATGATTACGCGCACGTCGTTTGCCATCGCCACGAAAATTTTGCGGAAATTTTCGATATCCTCTTCTTCGTGCGTCTGGTAGTGAATTTTATCGAGCTTGGTGACGCCGTCTACAAGGGTGTACACCTCCTGCCCGAAGCGGGAGATTATGTCGTCCTTGGTGGCGGGCGTATCCTCTATTACGTCGTGAAGAAACGCCGCGGCGACAGTCGGCGCGTCGAGGCCGAGGTCTATGAGTATCTCCGCCACGGCGCAGGGGTGCGTGAAGTACGGCTCGCCTGACGCACGCTTCTGGTTTGAGTGCATCTGTTCGGCATATTTATACGCCGAAAGGAGCATTTCGCGCTCCTCTTCGGGATAATTTTCGTAAATCTTGTCTAAAACGTTCTTCATAAAAAATCAGATTGGCAGCACCGCGCAAAAGCATAAGCGCAGCGGCGCCTTTAATACATTATACAACAGATACGCAACAAATTCAATACTTTGAATAAAAATAAAAGGGCGATGAGATTTCTCCACGCGGGCTGCGCCCTTGGTCGAAATGACAGGGTGATTGGAGGCTGCGCTTGGGCGGAATAACAAAGTGTTTGGGCGTTGCGCGAGTAGAAATGCCAAAGAGAGAAAACTTGCCCGCAAGTCAGGCCGAAAGCTGTGCGACGGCGCTGTACAGCGCAGAATTTTTGAGGTCGGTTTTTACTCCCCTGTACACAACCAGGTGCATATCGTCGAAAGATATGAGGCCGAGCTCTTCAAACACCTTCAAGGCGAACAGTAACTGTCCCGCCGCAAACGGCAGTTTTGAAGAAAATGCCACCTCTTCGGCCGTTGCGCCCTCGATGTTGCCTGCGTTTGCCGCGAGGTATGCAAATACCGACAGAAGCCCTTCGCGCGAGCAGTCGAGCGATTTGAGGGGTGCGGTGCCGTCTGTATCAGAACATATTATAACCTCTTTGCCCTCGGTTGAAGCAAACGGAACGCTGAAAGGTCTGTCGAGCCAGATTATGCGCCTGTAACCCGAAAAGTCGCAGTCGGGCCTGGGAGCGACGATTATGGTATCGGCGAGGTTGCGGGAGGAGAGGTTGAAGATATCGGCAAAATACTTTTTGCTGTTCTTGTATTTTGCGAGCGTGGAATATTCCTCCGCCACGTACAGAGTGCCGTAGCCGGCGCTCTCCTGACCCATTATTCGGTCTATCTCTTCGCGCGTTTTGTATTCGGGCGAAAGATTTGCAGAAGGGAGCGCGGCGCGCATTACGGCGTTTGCGGCTATGTAGTCGCCCGCGTATGCGCCGCAGTCGGAATCGTATATGACGTCGCGAACGAAACCGCGGATATATTCCCTGCCGCGGAAGCGCGACACGTTATATTCAAAAACAAGTTTTTTGGGTGCGGGGCTTGACAATACTTCGGTATATTTTGCACCGCCGAAATACATCATCTCCAAAGCGCCGCATTTGAACGTGAGGTGGGATGAAAGCGGCTTTATGGGGCGGGGCTTGCACGCGGTTACCTCGGCGCAGAACAGCGGACGCTTGTTGCCGACACCGTACGGTTCAAACATTTCGAGCTCGTGCGAGAGCCTGATTGCATTCTCGTCGCCGAATCCGCCGCTTATATATATGGTGGGAATGAAGTCCTCGGCGGTGTACTTCTCCTCCATATAGTTATTCATCGCCTCTTCGAGGAGGGCGAAATTTTCTTCCGAAACGTTTACGCCCGCCGCCTGCGAGTGTCCGCCGAATTCGCTTATAAATTCAGAGCAGGCGCGAAGGGCTTCGAATATGTTGACCCCCTCTATGCTGCGCGCCGAGCCTTTTAACATTCCGCCGTTGTTCACGAAGAGTATTACGGGCCTGCCGTATTCTTCTGCGAGGCGTGCGGCGACTATGCCGACGAAGCCCGAATTCCAGCTTTCGTCCCACAGCATTATCACCCTGCCGTAGGCGCCGCGCAGAGCAAGTTTTGCCTTTGCCTGGGCGTACAATTCGTCGCAGCGCTGCTGGCGCTCCTGATTGTACGCCGTGAGGCGGGCCGAAAGGTCGAACACGGCCTTTTCGTCCGTTTCAGAAAACAGCGCGAGCGCGGAAGCGGCATCGCCCATTCTGCCCGCCGCGTTGATTTTGGGCGCGATGGTGAACGCCAGGGTGTGCGCGTCGGCACTCTCCTGCGACTTTGTAAGAAAGTTTGAAAAGCACTTTTTGGGCGAAGTGTTTATAAGTTTCAGCCCCTCGGCAACGATATCGCGGTTTTCGCCCATAAGGGGAACGCTGTCGGCAACGGTTGCGAGGGCGGCGAAGTCGAGGTATTTATACGCCTCTTTGCCGCACAGGGCGCACGCCACTTTGAACGCCACGCCCGCGCCGCACAGATTGTCGTACGGGTAGCCGTCGGCAAACTTGGGGTTTATGCAGATGCAGTCGGGAATATTTTCGGGCAGTTCGTGGTGGTCGGTGACTATGACTTCGCACCCGCTATCTTTGAGGTATTCCACCTCTTCGGCGTTGGATATGCCGCAGTCTACGGTGATTACGAGCTGGGGGAAATAGTCTTCGAATATCTCGTCGATGGCTGCGACGGTGACGCCGTAGCCGCTTTTGCGTTCGGGAACGTACACCTGCACGTTTACGCCGAAATCTTTTAAGGCGCCGCCCATTATCGTGGCGGCGCACACGCCGTCGGCGTCGTAGTCGCCGTAGACGAGCACGTCCCACTCCTCGTCGCGCGCGCGGCGTATGAGGTTGCACGCTTCGCTCATCCCCTGCATCTTAAATGGAGATATGAAGTGGGCGCGCGAAGGGTGCATAAATGCTTCGGCCTTTTCCGCAGTATCGACCCCCCTGCCGAAAAGTATGGCCGCCGCCGTCTGCGTAAGTCCGCAGGCAGAGGCAAGCGTTTTTATTTGTTCGAGCTGACTGCTGTTGAACTGGAATTCCGGTAATATTCTCTTCATTGCGTTTATTGACATATGCCGCGCAAAAATTGCGCGGTAAAACTATATTCGGGGCAAAAATGCGGACGTGCAGAACATTCGCCCGCAAAATTACGTTAAATAAGCAAAAAAAGGCGAGGGAAAGCCCCGCCTTTTATGCCTTTTTTTATTCGGCAACCTTTTCAGCCTTCTTGGCTCCGCTGTATTTCTGCACCTTTTTGGCGGCGTGTTCGTCGGCGCGCAGTTTGAGGCGCGAGTACACCGCAGGCACAAAGAAGAGCGTGCCGTATTCGCATACCGCAGCGCCGATTATTACTGCGGCGCAGGGCATAAACAGACCGTACAGACCGCCCGACACAAGCCCGAACACGAGCATTACAAGCGCCGACGCGGCAACTATTACGTTTATCAGCGTAACGAGCGGGAAACCTTCGCCCAAGGAGGCGTCTACCTGCTCGAACGAGGGCATTGCCTTGTAGCTGTCCTGCCTGAAATTTTTGCGCATCTTATCGAACAGCACGGCACAGCCGACCATAGTAAGAAGCACAACCAGCACGGAGAGCGCCACCACCGCGAGGGAAACCTGTACGCGCGTGATTGCAAGCACCGCATAGAATATGAGCAGATTGTGGAGGTCTGCGACGAACGCCGCAACCGCCATCGTGAATTTATACCTTATTATGAAATAGAGGAACTGGAAGGCTATTGCGGCCGCAAGCGCTATGCCTGCGTACATCATATCGTCGGTGCCGCCGAACTCGGCGTTGTATTCGGTGAATGATGCAGACGCCAGCGAATATTCGCCCTGCACCGAGGACTGAATGCTCTGTGCGGCGGAGGAGAGAGCTTCGCTGTCTACCCCCGTTACGAACCTGTATTCCACCTCTTCGCCCGAAGCGTTTTCGGCCGTAACTACGGTATAGTAGTCTACGCCGCTGTCTGCAAAGGCCTGTTCGCAGATTTCTTCCACCCTTTCGGAAGATATTTGAAGGTCGGAATAAAGAACCTTTACGGCCTTGTAAGACAAATAATTTTCGCCGGGGTTGAAGAATCCGTTTGCCACGAACTGGCACACCAGCCCCACGGCGAGGCCTATTGCCACGATAACCGTGGATATTATTATGAAGAGGTGCATTTTAGAGGAAATTTTTAACTTATTCATCGTCGTCAATTACCTCCCTCTTGAAGCCGCAGAATTTGTATTTGTCGCGCGCGGGGGCCATATTTACGTACCACATAAAGCGCGTGAACCAATGCAGAACATACGACGCGAGCGTGCCTATAAGAAGTATCATACCGCAGGCAGCCGCTTCGCCCGTGCAGATGAGGGCGAGCATTATGGATATTACGAGAAGCACGATGTGCAAATCGAGTATGCCGGTGAACGTCTTTTTATAGCCGAGCTTTACAGAAGCGGGTATCGTTCTGCCCTCTTTGCTTTCGCGCCTTATTGCCTCGTACGACCAGAAGTTGCAGCCAGAGAACATTGCGAAGCAGAGCACCGCGACGAGCGCGCCCGCCGTGGTGAGCGTGGTGCCGACGAGATATACGACGGCTATTACCGCAGAGGCGAACAGAAGCGCCATAAGCGAGAACACGAGGCCCAGCTTTTTATAGCGGGCTATCGCATATACCATCACCGCAACGAGGATTACGAGCGCGGCTATCGCAAGGAACATTGCCGCGTTGGTGCCAGATGCGGAAGTGTTGTAAATTACTTCGTCGTAAGTATAGTTTGCAGAAAGCGCGCTGCCCGTTGCCACGGAGTTCAAAAGCGCGGCATAGTTGCGGGCCGTCTGCGCGTCGTTGGCCTGGATATAGAAGCTGCCGCCCGTGATTGCGCTTTCGCAGGTGAGGTTGATTACGTTGTATTCGCCTACGTAGAACCTTATATAAGTATCGTCAGAGGCGGCCACGTCTTCGGATACGGCAGAGATGATTTCCTGACCGTAAGAGGTGAGGTTTATCCTTACCGCGTACGCTCCGCCCGCCGAATAATAAGAAACGCTGTCGAATATGTCTGCGACGGAAGTCCTTGCGTTGAGGATATTGTATGTGGCCGTGGTGCCGTCTGCCGACTGAGAATAGTATATGTTATCCTGCCTGCCCATAGCGGTGTTCCTCAGCGTGAGCTCGCCGCCCAGCGTAAGGTATGCCATTGCGTTGGATATATACGAAAGTTCGTCGGTGAGGGCAGACGAATCGTTGCCCGAGTATGCCGCATATGTGAAGTTGGTGGGAACGGATACGCGTATTGCGCAGCCGCCCGCAACGCTCACAGAATAGGAAGTGTAGCGCCTTTCGCCGAACCTGGCGGAGAGGATTTCCGCATCCTTTGCCACCTGGTCTTCGAACTGCGCAAGCGCCGAAGACACTTCTGCATCGGTATCTGCGGCACCGTCCGTCGTAAACTGCGCAAGCTCTGCGCGGTCGATATAGAACGATCCGTCTGAACCGGGAACATAGTCCTTTTTATACTCGTCGGCCTTGTCCCCTCCCTCTGCCACGGTGAAGCTGTATTCCTCCGCCGTGATTACGCCGTCGGGCAGAAGCGTTACGTATGCATCGCCCGAAAGTTCGCTGCCGAGGTGAATGTTTGAAAGTATGGAATTATACCTGTGCACACCGTCGGGCAGGCTGCACGACACTACTCCGAAAAGGAAGAGAGCGAGCGTTGCGAGCGCGACGATTGCGGTTATTACGGCAGATTTGATTTTGCCCATCTGCATTCTCCTTACCGTTTAAACGGCGGACTTTTTGCCGCCGATTAAAAATAAACGAAAATTAACTTCTTCATTATAGTAAATTTTGCACGCGCCGTCAATCAATTACAAAGTTAATGCTGTAAAAATTAGGCGAAATTATGCAAAATGTGTTAGCGGCGCGCACGATTTGCCGTCTGCCGACGCCGTTTACTTCTCCGTGCGGGCAGAGGACGCGCGCTCGCCAGTATAGCGGCGCTTTTCTGCAAGGATGTGCATAGCGCACTCTATGCGCTTTTTCATCATAACGCAGGTCACGTTATACGGCTGTTCTATGTTGCCGCAGAAGTTGTAGTTGTTTGCGCTGCAACCGCCGCTGCAAATGAATTTTGCAAAGCAGTTTTCGCAGCCCTTGCGGGTGAACAGGCAGGACGTGGCAAAGCGCGAGCGGATGTCGCTATTCAGCTTGCCTTCGAACACGTTGCCCATATAAAAATCTTTGTTGCCCGCGAACTGGTGGCAGGGATAAATGTCGCCGCTCGGCACCACCGAAAAATATTCGTTACCCGCGCCGCAGGCGGACACCCTTTTTGAAAGGCAGGGCCCGCCCTCCAAATCTATGTTGAAGTGGAAGAAGTTGAAGCCCTTTCCCGCCCTGTACGCTTCGAGGTACTTTTCGCACAGCGTTTCGTACTCCTCGCAGATGCGGGGAAGGTGCTCCTTTTTTATCTGCAAGTCGGGGATATCGGTCACCACGGGCTCCATCGAGATGCTGTCGAACCCGCTTTCGGCGAGGAACATAACGTCGTTGGAAAAGTCGAGGTTCTTTGCCGTGAACGTGCCGCGCACATAATAGCTTTTGTTGCCGCGGGTGGCGACGAACTTTTTGATGTTGTTGAAGCAGATATCGAAGCTGCCCCTGCCGTTTACCGTCTTTCTTATGGCGTCGTGCACTTCCTTCCTGCCGTCGAGCGAGAGAACGACGTTCTCCATTTCGCTGTTGAAGAACTCGGTTGCCTCTTCGCCCAGCGCGAGGCCGTTTGTCGTGGTGGTGAAAAGGAACTTTTTGCCGTGCTTTTCGCCCTGCTCGCGCGCGTACGCCACAATATTTTTGATTGTGCCGAGGCACATCAGGGGTTCGCCGCCGAAGAAGTCGGCTTCGAGCACCTTGCGGTTGCCGCTGTTTGCGATGAGGAAGTCGATGGCCTTTTCAGCCGTCTGCTCGCTCATAAATTCGCGGGCGGAATGATAGGCGCCTTCGTCTGCGAAGCAGTAGCGGCAGCGCATATTGCAGTCGTGGCAGATATGTATGCACAGCGCCTTTACCTCGTTCGACTTGACGGGGTAAACGGAAGGTTCGGGCGCGTTCAGAAGGCCCTGTCCTTCAAGCGTTTCGACGTCGGCGGAGATTGACTTTACGTCCTCCGCGGAGAGAGCGGGTGCCGTTCCCTGTTCGCGCGCCTTTAAATATGCGGCGGTCTTTTGGTCGCACTCGTGCAGGCTGGCGCTGCCCGTATCGTAGATATAATGGTGTGTTTTATAGTTGAATACGTGAATCATTGCAGTTTGCTTTTATGTGGTCAGATATCATAATTTAAGGAGCAGAGAAAATTCTGCTCCTTAACTTTCCGCTTTTTAAAATTGCCCTTGTGCAAAAAGACTTATCTGGTCTCTTTGTCGGGTCTTTCTTCCCTTGTGATTCTTTCGCAGCTCTGGTTGCCTACCGTGCAGCTGGTTTTGCAGGCCGACTGGCAGGTGCTTCTGCATTCGCCGCAACCCGTAACCTTTCTTTCAGAGGGTTTTGCAATAGTTTTTATCATAACAGTTACTCTCCTTTGCAAATCTTTTTTATATATTATAGTTTAAGGCGGCGCAAAAATCAAGCGTTTTTACAGAATTTCAGCTTCTGCGCTTTATATTTACGCCTATTATTCCGCTGATTGCGCCCGACGCCGCGCCGAGGAGTATCTCTAACGCGAACAGCCAGGTTACCGCGAACGACGAGGCGATGACGGAAAACAGCACGTACGTTACCAGCACGGCAATAACGCCGTATACGGCGCCCTTTATAAGCCCCCTGCCGCCGCGTATGAACAGCACCCCGCCCGCCGCAATCGACAGCGTTTTGAATACCTGGTTGACGGGTTTGACCGCATCCGTCGGAAGGGAAAACAGCTGAATTATCAGCGAGAATATGAGCACGCAGGCGAGGCAGAATATTACCGCCGCGAGCGTGGCTTTGAGTACCTGAAAAACATTTTCGCGCATAAAAAAACCTCCGCACAGTTTAAAACTATGCGGAAGGCGCTTTAATTATGATATTTTCACTTGTCTTCTTTGCTCTCTTCGGCAGGTTTTTCTTCTGCGGGTTCGGCAGCCTTTTCTTCCTGCTTTTCTGCGGGAGCGCTCTCTTCGAAGGGCTCTTCCCCCTTGGGCTCTTCTGCCTTTTCTTCCGTTTCGGCGGGTTTTTCAACAACCGCGTCGGTCTGGTAGATGGCCTGCTTATCGAACTTCATATAGCATTTGCCGCTCGTTTCGGAACCCGTTTCGAGCACGAAGGTGTTTTCTTCGGGGTCAACTTCAACGACTATGCCGCACACGCCGCCGATGGTTTTAACCTTGTTGCCGGGCTTTACGGCGTCCATAAGCTGCTGGGCTTCCTGCTGCTTCTTCTTGTTCCTGCGGGAGGAGAATACGAAGAAAACAACGATTATTACTATGAAAACGGCAAGTATTACCCAGGTAATCCATCCGCCGTCGTTAGTGTTGTTGGTAGTATCGCTCAACAATGCGCTAAACATAACTTTTACTCCTTGTTTTTAAAGAAAATATTTTTATTTACTCCAATACTATACAATTTTTATATGTTTTTTGCAAGCGTTTTTTTGATTAAATTGTAAGGCGGGGCAAACTTTCACCCCGTTTTCAAAATATGCCCGACATTTTGCGCGTTTTGCAGACACAATTCGTCAATTGCCGTATTTTGCGTAAAATTCTTTGGCGAAGTCCTGCAAGCTGTCGGCAAAAATGGCCTCGCGCAGGCCGCGCATAAGTTTGTGCAGGAATGTTATGTTGTGCAGGCTTAAAAGCATTGCTCCCAGCATTTCGTCTACGTTGAGAAGATGGCGAAGGTATGCCTTGGTGTAATTTTTGCAGCAGTAGCAGCCGCACTCTTCGTCGAGCGGGGTAAAATCTTCCTTGTAGGCGCCGTTGCGCACCACTATTTTGCCGCGCGAGGTGAACGCCGTGCCGTTGCGCGCCACCCTTGTCGCAAGCACGCAGTCGAACATATCTATGCCGCGGATTACCCCCTCTATCAGGCAGTCGGGACTGCCCACGCCCATCAGGTAGCGGGGCATATTGTCGGGCAGCATCGGCTGCATAAAGTCAAGAATTTCGTACATAAGCGGCTTGGGCTCGCCTACCGAAAGGCCGCCTATGCCTATACCGCAGTCGGCGTAACTTACCGCCCTTTTCAGGCTCTCTTCGCGCAGGTCTTTATACATATTGCCCTGGACTATGGGGAACAGCACCTGGTCGTCGCGCGATTTTGCCGCGGCGCAACGTTCGAGCCAGCGCGAGGTGAGGTTCATTGCATCCTCTGCCTGAGTGTGCGTGTAGCCGTATTCGCTGCACTGGTCGAACTGCATTATTATGTCGGCGCCGAGGTTTTCTTGTATGGATATCGACTTTTCGGGCGTGAACAGGTGGCGGGAGCCGTCGATGTGCGAGTTGAAGTATACCCCCTCCTCCTTTATCTTGTTGAGTTTGGTGAGGGAGAATACCTGAAAGCCGCCGCTGTCGGTCAGGATGGGGCCGTCCCAGTTCATAAACTTGTGGAGGCCGCCCGCCTTTTTTACAATCTCGTCGCCGGGGCGCATATATAAGTGGTAAGTGTTGGATAGGACGATTGAGCTGCCCGCCTCTTTCAAGTCGCGCGGAAGCACGCCCTTTACCGTGGCCTGGGTGCCAACGGGCATATACACGGGCGTGAGAACGTCGCCGTGGGGAGTATGAAAAACGCCGGCGCGCGCGCCGGTATGCTTTTCGATATGCTGAACTTCAAAAGAAAAATTTTTTGACATTTATCACCTTATATAATTTGGTTGGTTGAGTTGCGAGTTTTTTTCCACCCTACCCTCTCGTTGTGCGTGCGGTAAATAAACCGCACAGTTCTGCCGTTTCCCTTCGGGAGCCTCGGCAGGGCAGCGCGCTATGCGCTCGCGCGACTGCGTTCACCTGCGGTTCACTACGCTCGAAATGACAATTATTTAGAAGTAAATTATTTCTAAACAGATAATGTCGCAAGGCGGGTTTCCCGCCGCAGCAGGACACAATT
>UMIY01023297.1_pt1 | contig 12028 bp, 14 predicted proteins | sample 1965921 | NCBI WGS metagenome assembly UMIY01 (sample SAMEA4836134, study PRJEB28245) | human gut metagenome | biome: gut microbiome; material: fecal sample | place: Denmark | collected 2008
ACCCGGGTTAAACCCCGAGTCTTAATTTAATAATTCTTTGGCTATAACATTAACTTGTTTGCCATCTGCTTTGCCCTTAATTAAAGGCATTACATTTTTCATTAATTTTCCAATATCCTTCATTGATGTTATTTCATTTTCGTCAATTACTTTTTTTATAATTTCTTTTAATTCTTCATCTGATAATTGCTCAGGTAAGTATTTTAGAAGTATTTCGATTTCATCATTAGTTTGGTCAACTAAGTCTTGTCTATTACCCTTCTTAAATTCTTCAATTGACGCCTTTTTTTCTTTGAGCTGTTTAGAAATGATATTTTCAATATCAGAATCATCAAGCTCTACTCGTTCATCTACTTCTTTTTGTTTAATAGCTGCACGAACCATGGTGATAACATCTTTTCGAAGTTTATCTTTACTTTTCATAGCTTCCTTTAAATCAGCCATGAGTCTCTCTTTTAGAGACATAAGAACACCCTCTTTAATATCTGTGTTTTTTTCTGCGTGCCTCTTCGGATTTTTTCTTCCTTCTAACACTTGGTTTTTCGTAGTGTTCTCTCTTTCTTACTTCTTTGAGAACTCCACTTGTGGCACATTGTCTTTTGAATCTTTTAAGTGCATTGTCTAAAGATTCGTTTTCACCAACCCTGATTTCGGACATTTTTTAACCTCCTCTCGTAGAAAAGAGTAGCCTTACGGCCAATGTAGGTTTATTATACTCTATAAATCCCAAAACTTCAATAATATTTTTACTTTTTAGGATTTTTATCTTTGTAAAAATTATTTTCTTTTATATTTGCCATAATTCTTCCAAATAAAGCATCTGTTTTATAACTTATTTATATTTTCTAAAGTCAATATATTTTTTGCATCTCTTCTTCCCATCTCATATAAATTTTCTAATTGTTCATGATCTTGTGTCAAAGTTTTTAAATTTCCAATATAAGTCGGTGCAACTATTATTACTTTATTTTTCTTTTCTAGTTCAATAGCTTCTCTCAAACTTTCATTGTAGACTAGAGATCTCTTTGCAAAGACCTTTGCAGCTCTTGGGTAACTTCTTCTCAATAATCGCACAAACTTTTTGTCTTTTATTGATTCTCTAAAATAATCTTTTGGTCTTGTTAAAACTATTATCACTTTGTCACAACCTGCCTCAAAAGCTCTCTTAAAAGGAATTGGGTCGCTTATTCCCCCATCAAAATAAGGCACACCTTTTACTTTATAAGGCTCACACAAAACTGGAAGACAACAAGATGCCTTTATGGGGTCATAATTATCTATTACAAGATCATTCTTATTAAAATATTTTGCCTTCCCCGTTCTTGCATCTGTTGCCACAATTTCAAACTCCATTGGATTCTTTTTCATTGCCCTATAGTCAAGGGGATATTCGCCCTTAGAAGAACTTAAATCAGAATAAATATAATCGAGATTTATGTAAGAGCCAGTTTTCAAATAATTTTTAAAGCTCATATATTCCTTTCTAAAAGCATAATTGTTGTAGAAGACAAAATTTCTTCTAGGCTGCTTAGCCAAAAAAGAGGCACCATTTGCAGCGCCAGCAGAAACCCCGATGAAATAATCTCCACTAATATTTTCTTCCATTAAGTAATCAAAAACTCCTGCACCATAAATGCCGCGAGTTCCACCGCCAACATCTACAAAACCTAACTTCATAACTCATCTCCTTTTTTATAAAAAAGTATAGTTCTATCCATTTTAATTCCATCTTATAAGATATTACTACTCTTTTATAAAATAAATAATAGTCATATCAAACTTTGTTCGCTTTGTTCTTTTCAAAATAATTTAATTTCTCTTATTCATTTATCTTTTCCATTTTCTATATATGGAAATTTATTCCCAAGATATGTAAAGTAATAACATCCGACTTAGCCAATGGATTTTTATTAATGACAAATCATACAAAAAAATAAGAGATTCACGCAAAAAGGAATCTCTTTTCTTTTCTCATTTTAATTTTTAAATCAACATTCTTGAACTTCAACGACTTTCATTTGAGAATTTTTCCAGCTTGCATTTTCGCCAAGCCTTTCCACTATATTTATAAGTAATTCATCATCTTCCAACTCTTCTGTCAGTGGTTTAACTCTTGCTTCTAAGTCGTGGGCAATAAAGTCTACTTCTTGGCCAAGGTCTTTATTTACAATAACTCTGCTATTTAAGTTTCTGAGTTCTTCTCTGTCTTCAACCTTTATATACTTTCCATTTTTTCTAGTGTAGAAAAAAATATCTTGTCCATATTTTTCTCTGTAATAAATCATGTAAGCCTCACAAGAAAATTGAAAACTTCCAAGTGGACTAATGTCAAAAATTACTTTTCTCATTACCTCACCTTGGAAGTATTATATCACATTTATAAAATTTTATATACAAATTAAAGACTTTTGTAAATTTTTGATCAAATATGACGTACTATTGAAGATATAACTTCTTCTCTTTTCATTTGATTCTTTGGATTAAAATTTTTCTTTTCATCTAAATTTAAAAATCCAGAGCTAAGAGCCTTGTCAACAGATTCCTTTGCGTAATTAGAAATATTTTTGCCGTCCTTAATTTTTAAATTCTTACTATCTTCTAGCTTAAATAAGTTTGATATTACCACTGCATAATCTTCTCTAGTAATATTTTCCTTTGGGGCAAATTTGTCCTTGTCTTTTCCATTCATTATTCCAAGGTCGTATGCCATGTTTACATACTTGTTGTCAGTGTCTTTGAAATGCTTTATAGAACCTTGAGCACTTCTTTTGTAGCTTATTTCATAAACTTTCACAGCAATTTCTGCAAATTCTTCACGACTTACTTTCTTTCTTGTATCTTGTGCGACTTCCTTTGAAATAAGTTTTAAGCTTTCTGCCTTAACTAAATCATTGTATGCCCAGTTGCTGTAATTTCTAAAAATTGGTGCCTTACCAAGATGTAATTCGTCAGTAAAATTTGATGCCCCATCTTTTTTAGCAAATCTTAGCCTAAAAGAATAGCCACTTGAAGGTCCAACAAGAGAATCTAACTCCTCTTGAGTAAGAGAAATGTATTTTTTATCATTTTTTACAAAAACAGCCTTTGTTATTTTATTCTTTGAATCATTTCCTTCACTTTTTACTTCAACTTCAACTAAATCATTATTGTTTGCATTTTTAATTTCAAAATTGTAAACTTCCTTGTCCTTTACTGCACTTACATTAAGTGGCATTGCCACTTCTTTGGAAGCAAACACACTAAAAGGCAAGACTATTAAAATTATCAAAAATATAAATGTTTTTTTCATTCTTCACCTCGAAGTCTAATAATAACAAAAACTTCAGTGAAAATCATCAAAATTTAAGATTTGTAACAATTTTGTAATTTTTTTACCTGTTAAAGTAAATTAAATCCCCAATTTTTCCATAATTTCTTTTTTATCTTCAAGACTTTTTTCTTCTTCAGTAACTCTTTCTCTCATTTGTCTTTCAACTTCAAGCTTAATATTATCTGCTAGACTCTTTTCAGCAAAAGGATAAACTGTTTTATTTTCTTTTTCCGCATGATTTCTCAAAAGTTCAACATAAGCCATCGCATTAGTCAAGATGCGAAGTTTTGTCAAATCCTCTTTGGACTCTTTAAAGGCATTTATATTATTTTCAAGTTCCATAACATAGCCTCTTGCCATTTGATGTTCAACGAGCATGCCGCCACGCACAACTTTTTCTGCAACAGGACCAAGATTTTCAAGCATTGCCGCAAATAAAATATCTTCTTCTTTTTTGTGGTGAAGTCCATCAGCATATTTTCTTATAAAACTTATGGCATTTGTAAAAAATTCTACATCTACCTCATTTTCTAAAATTTCCAGACATTTTTCTTCCATTTTGTCACAAAAAGCAATTATTTCTTTATGCTCCTCTTCCAAATACTGAATTGTAAATTTTAATTTTTCCATTTAATCACTTCCTAATTACATAATTTTCATCAATCTTTTCATATTTTAAACTTGAATACTTTAAACTTCCAGCAATAAAACTATCCCTAAGAATCCAATAAACTTCTGGGCTTACAAACTCTTTCCAAATACTTTTGTGAACATCAGATGCAATTGTAAAAACAAATTCATCCTCATCATTTTTTAAAATTGCAAGAGCATGATCGCAAGGCATTCCATCCAAAAATTTTGAAATTATAAAAGAAAATACTTCCATTGGAGTCTCTCCTGCCTTATAATTTTCTCCAATTTTAAAAAATTTATTTTTTAATTTATCTAAATCAAAGTTCTTTAACAAAAATGAAACTGCCTTGGCAAGTCTATTTTCACTCCTAGCTACTCTCTCATTGAGCCAACCATGAATATTACTGCTATCAATTAAATCTTCTAAATTTCCTTTTTCAATTGGAAAATTTTCATCTAAATCTTTCTTCATTTCAAGTCTTTTGTCTTCTTCCAACAAATCTAATAAATTATTTAAAACTTCCTCTTGAAATAAAATTTTGTCATACATAATATAGTGAATGCGTCCTAAAAATAAACTCATCTTATCCCTCATTTCTAATAAGATGATAACATCCTTTGCAAAAAAACAATGTGACATATATCACAATAATAAAAAAGAGAGAAGCCTTAATAACTTCTCTCCTTTACTTCAAATGTAATTATCCTCTTAACTCTTGTCTATTTTCGTTAAGCATTTTAATTATTTCTGAAAGATTAACTTGTGTGTTTTCAAGAAGTTCATCTGCATAATCTCTTGCACCTTCTCTTATTTGAGTAGATTCTTCTTTTGCAGATCTTAAAATTTCATTTGCTCTTTCATTTGCTTGTCTTACAAGTTCATTTTCATCAATAATTTTTTCTGCATGAGCTCTTGCAGCTGCAATAACCTTGTCAGCTTCGTCATGTGCTCCATTTATTATGTCGTCTTTGTCCTTTGCAATTCTTTGTGCTTCAGACACTTCTCCTGGAATTTGCATTTTTACTTCGTTAACAATTTCCAAAAATTCTTCTCTGTCTACCATTACCTTATTAGTAAGTGGTATTTGTGATGATGTTTCAACAATATCTTCCAATTCTTCAACTAAATCAATTAAATTCATATCTTCCTCCTAAGTAATTTTTTCTTCATAGCTTCTCCCACAACAGGAGGCACGAATAAATCTGTATCTCCGTTAAAGGTGGAAACCTCTTTTGCAAGTGTTGAGCTTACAAATAAATTTTCATTTGATGCCAATAAAAAGACTGTTTCAACGCCGTCTTTGTAATGCATATTTGCCATGGCAAGTGTATATTCATTAAAATAATCAGAAGCCGATCTTAACCCTCTAATTATTACTTTACAATTTTTTTTCTTAGCATAATCAACTAAAAGCCCGTCAAAGGAATCTATCTCAACGCCTTCTTCTCCATCTAATACCTTATGGAGAAGTTCCTTTCTCTCTTCAACTGTAAATAATCCCTTTTTTGAAGTGTTGTCTAAAACTGCGACAATTACTTCTCCAAAAATGTCTTTTGCTCTTTTAATAATGTCCAAATGTCCATTAGTCACTGGGTCAAAGCTACCCGCATATATTGCTTTCATCTACATCCCATCCGCATATAGAAATCGAAGTATTTCCGTATTTTTTATTTTTTATTTCTACAAAACCTTCGCCAATTAAAAGTGGCTTGTCTGAACTATATTCCACAATTAACTTGCCATCAGGCTTTAATAGCTTGTTTTCTTCAATTAGTTTAAAGGCTTTTTTATATAAATCACGTCTATCAAAGGGCGGGTCCATATAAATGTAATCGAATTTTACATCAATATCTCTAAGAGCCTTGTTTAGATGATCTTCAATTAGAACTGCCTCATCTAAAAATTTTGCCTTTTCTAAATTGTATTTCACACAATCCATTGCTTCATCTGACTTGTCCACAAAGTAAGCTTTCTTAGCTCCTCTTGAAATAAATTCAATTCCATTAGCACCACTTCCACAGAATAAATCTAGTACAATATCATCAAAAAAATTTTGACCTAAAATATTGAAAACTGATTCCTTTACTCTGTCTTCTGTTGGTCTCGTATCAAAGCCTTTTGGTGCCTTTAACTTGAGTCCTCGTCTATTTCCTGAAATAATTCTCATAAAGCCTCCAAATTAGTTTTATTTTACCATAAGTCAAGAGATATTAAAAGATATTAGTTCAAATCAGAGTAAAAGTCAGCAATTTCTCTATTCAAATAAGAATATTTTTCGCTCTCTAAATTTGAATCATCTTCCAAAATTTTTCTCACATCATCTGCTGCATATTTTAAAATAGTTTCGTCTCTAAAGGGATCAGCTAACCTTAGGTTTGGCATGCCTGATTGCCTTGTTCCTAAAATATCCCCAAAACCTCTAAGCTCCAAATCCTTGTTTGCAATGTAAAATCCATCATTTGAGTCTGTCATTATTTTCATTCTCTCCCAAGAGATTTCGCTTTTTGATAAGTTGTAGAGTATGCAATATGATTGATGGCTTCCTCTTCCCACCCTACCTCTTAATTGATGAAGAGTAGAAAGGCCAAAACGCTCTGCATTATAAATCATAATCACACTTGCATTTGGAACATTAACTCCAACTTCAACAACAGTTGTGGAGACAAGAAGATTTATTTTATTGTCGGCAAATTCTGTCATAATTTTATTTTTTTCATCCGCCTTCATCTTTCCATGGAGAAGTCCAATTTTATAATCACTAAAATATTCACTTAGCTCTTCATAAACTTTTTCAACAGCCTGCAAATTTTCATAATCTTCATTTTCTTCAATTAAAGAGCAAATAACATAGGCTTGTCTTCCCTTTATTAGTTCTGATTTTATAAAGGCAAGAGATTTTTCTAACATATTTTCATTTATTGCGATTGTCTTTATTGGCTTTCTTCCCTGTGGCATAGTCTTTATGACAGAAATATCTAAATCTGCATAAAGAACAAGACTCAAGCTCCTAGGAATAGGTGTTGCCGACATTACAAGAGTGGCTGCGTCTTTATTTTTATTTTGCAACATATTTCTTTGAACAACACCAAAACGATGTTGCTCATCAATTACATTTACTCCAAGCTTTCTAAAGATTACATTATCCTCTATGAGAGCATGAGTTCCTATTAGTACATCTATTAAGCCCATTTCTAGATTATCTAGGATGTCTCTTTTCGCACTTTTTGTTGTGGATCCAATGAGTAAGGCAACTTTTACTCCAAGAGGTTCTAAAAGCTCTAGGAAAGATTCGAAATGTTGTTTTGCAAGGATTTCTGTTGGTGCCATTATAGAAGATTGATAACCATTTAGGTATGCAAGATACATTATAATTATTGCAATAATTGTCTTCCCACTACCAACGTCGCCTTGTATTAATCTATTTATCGCCCTTCCATCTTTCATGTCTTGGAAAATTTCATCTAATACCTGTGATTGCCCAGCCGTTAGTTTAAAAGGAAGATTATTTATAAAGTCATAAATTTCATCTTTTATCTCAAATTTTATGGCATCTCGCCTTTCATTTTGAAATTTGTTCTTCAGAATAGATAGCTCAAATAAAAATAATTCTTCATAAATAAGTCTCTCACGAGCAAGAATATAATTTTTCCTGCTCTTTGGATAGTGAATACTTCTTATAGCTTCATTTTTATTTAAAAAAGAATATTTACTTAAAATTTCTTCTGGCAAATTTTCACGAAAGAGATTCAAATCAATAACTTGATTTATTAAATTTTCAAATACAAAATTATTTAAGCCCTCAGTCAAATTGTAAATTGGAGAAATTTTCCCCAGCTTTTTTAATTTATGTATGTCCTCAATTTCTGGGCTAGATAGACTAACTCTTCCCCTAAAAAAATCTGCCTTGCCATAGACAAGATATTCTCCGCCAATTTTTATGAGAGAATTTAAGTAAAAGGCATTGAAAAAAGAAAGCTCCAGCTCTCCACTTTCATCTTCTGCCAAAAAACTCGTTAAAGTTAGACCCTTTCTTATTCTCCTATTTTGAAGTTTTGATATAATTTTCACTTTAAAGGTGTTTTTCTCACCAATTTTTGCTTCAGAAACTCTCACAATTTTTGAGCTGTCTTCATATCTTCTTGGATAAAAAAATAAAAGATCGCAAACAGTATAAATTCCAAGTTTATGAAGAAGTTTTTCTCTCTTTGGCCCTATGCCCTTTAAATTATTTATAGAATCGCTTAATTTAAGCATTTCATCACCTAATATAAAAGCCCAAAGCAAAACTTCGGGCTCAAAAAAATTCTAATTATTCTAGGGATATGATGTAATAATAAATAGGTTGTTCTCCATTAATCACATCTATATCAATGTCTGGATATTTTTCTTCGATAGCTTCACGTGCTTTTTCAGCATCCTCTTCTTTGACATCTTCGCCGTAGAAAAGAGTAACAAGAGAAATATCTTCATCCATAAGCTTATCCACAGTTTCAGTAAGAACTTCAAATACAGTATTTCCACTTGATACTATTTCCTTTGATGCAATTCCTATGATGTCATCTTTGTGAATTTCTTTTCCACTAATTGTAGTATCTCTTACAGCATAAGTTACTGATGCATCAATAACATTTGCTACAGCTTCCATCATATTTTCTTTGTTTTCATCTTTATTTAACTCTTCATTAAAGGCAAGCATTGCAGCAATACCTTGTGGTACAGACTTTGATGGAATTACAATAACATCTCTATCAGAAATATCTCTCGCTTGTTCTGCAGATAAAATTATGTTGCTGTTATTTGGAATTATATAGATAACTTTTCCGCCAACTTTGTCTATGCCCTTTAAGAAATCTTCAGTAGATGGATTCATAGTTTGTCCACCAGCTACAACATAGTCAACTCCTAAAGATTTGAAAGTTTCCGTCATTCCATTTCCCATAGAAACAGTTATGAAAGAATAATCTTTTTCTTCAATTACTTCTTCCTCTTCTTCTTTCTTTTTAGCTTCAGCAACTTCACTGTCATCAAAAAGAACTTCTCTATGTTGATACCTCATATTGTCGATTTTAATATCTTGAAGAAGACCAAGCTCACAAGCGTGTTGTAAAACAATTCCTGGGTCATTAGTGTGAACGTGAACTTTTATAATATGAGTTCCGCCACCACCAACTACTAAGAGACAGTCTCCAAGAGGAGCAATCTTTTCTCTAAAGGAATCAATATCTTCATAGTCAGTATTTATAATAAATTCAGTACAATATCCATATTTAAGAGATTTGTCAGCTTCAGTGAATTGAATTTCCTTTTGTGCCTTTTTCTTTAAAGTTTCATCTTCAGATTGGTCAGCTATATCTTCGCCCTTTAAAACTTTAAGTGCACCTTCAAGTAAAACAACAAGACCCTTACCACCAGCATCAACTACAGAAGCTTCCTTTAAAACTTCAAGAAGATTTGGCGTATTGTCAAGAGATTTATTTGCTTCAACAATTACATCTTCCAAAAACTTTATTGGGTCTTCAGCTTTTTTGTAATGTCTAATGGCAAATTCAGCAGTTTCTCTGCCAACTGTAAGGATAGTACCTTCAATTGGCTTCATAACAGCTTTATAAGTTGTCTCACTTGCCTTTTTGAAAGCATGAGCAATTTCAGCAGTTCCTGCTTCATCGACACCTTCTAAACCTTCAGAAAAACCTCTTAAAAGTTGTGAAAGAATAACACCACTGTTGCCTCTTGCACCCATAAGAGCCCCTCGAGCTGCAGCAGCAGAAACATCACTAACCTTAAAATCCCCTTCTAAACTATCAATTTGTTTCAAGGCAGATTTTGAGGTAAGGCTCATATTTGTGCCTGTATCTCCGTCTGGAACAGGAAACACATTAAGGGCGTTGACCTCTTCCTTTCTGGATATTAGATAATTCACAGCCCCTTTAAAAATTTCTTTTAATAAAGGACCATTAATTTTATTTATTTCCAAAATCTTACCTCCACTATTTAAGTCTAATACCTTCTACCAAAACTTCAATATTATCAACTTCAAGTCCTGTCAAATTTTCTATATTAAACTTAACTCTTTCTATAATATTTTCACCCACTGTAGAAATTTTTACTCCATATTCAAGAACAACATGAAGCTCAATAGAAATTTCATTTTCTTCAGTGTTTACTACAATTCCCTTTGATAAATTTTCAAATCTCAACAACTCAAAAATTCCATCTGCGGCATTTTTTGATGCCATTCCAACAATTCCGTAGCTTTCCATTGCTGAAATTCCAGCTATGTTTGCAAGTACGCTATCTTCTATCACAATATTTCCAAGTTCTCTATTTATAATTGCCGGCATGAGGGCACCTCCTTATCTAATTCATTATACCAGAATTTAGAAAAGATTACGAGATTTTAAAAATTCCTTTGTAAAAAAAGTGAAATTAGTGTAAAATAAATACATATTGAAAAAATTATTTGCACTTAGCAGAATTTTTTGGTAAAATATTTGTTGCTTAATGACTAAAGGAGGTGCGTTATGGCTAAAAGATGTGAAATTTGTGGAAAAGAAAAAAAATTCGGTAATAAGATTTCTTTCTCTCACTCTCGTTCTAACAGAAGCTGGTCTCCTAACATTAGAAGAGTTAAAGCTGTAGTTAATGGATCAACAAAAAGAATCAACGTGTGCACTAGATGTTTAAGATCTGGTAAAGTAGAAAGAGCTATATAATTAAGGGTCTTAATTAAGATCCTTTTTTTAGTTTCTTACATATTTCTCTTGTTTCTCTTGCCCCTTGCAAGAGATTTTTTTTACAAAAATTCCCCTCTTTGACAGGGGAATTTTTTGCATTTTTAAGTTTTAAAATAAATCTTCCTACTTTAATTTTCCCAAAAAGATTTTTCTAATGTCCTTTATTAAATATAAAGAGCCGCACCACAAAATCATGTCGCCTTCTTCTGCCAGAGAAAGAGTCTTTTCTACTGCCTCTTCTCTATTTTTAATTGGGTAAATTTCTTTTTTAGAAAACTTTTTAAATTCACTTTCAAGTAACTCTAAATCTGTATGTCTTTCGTTATCAATTTCTGTTAAGACAATTTTATCCGCAATATTTTCGATTTTGTGAAGAATATTAGCGTGGTCCTTATCCTTTAATAGACTGAACCCTAAAATTAGTTTCTTGTATTTGAATTTTTTTACGCTCTCTTCAAGTCTTTCAATTGAATCAAGATTATGAGAACCATCAATAACAACTAAGGGACTCTTAGACAGACATTCAGTTCTTCCAATATTTTTTGCCTTTTTTAGTCCCAGTTTTATTTTTTCTTCATCTAATTTATATTCATCTTTTAGATGATCAAGCACCATTAATGCCAAAGATGCATTCATAGCTTGATGTTCTCCTATTAAAGAAATTTCTACATCTTTATGCTTTCTAAAGTTAAAGATGTTACCCAATTCGTCAGAACTTAAAATTTCAACTTCATTTTCACTAAATTCATAAAAACTTGAATTTTTTTCACTGCTGATTTTTTTTAGCTCACTTCTAGCCTCTTCTTCTTGTGGATAAGAAAATACATGGGAATTTTCTTTTATTATTCCCCCCTTTTCGTGAGCAATTTTTCCTATTGTATCGCCCAAAATATTTGCATGATCAAGAGAAATGTGGCAGATTACTGGAATTGACGTCTCCATTACATTTGTGGCATCAACTCTTCCTCCCATCCCAACTTCCATTACGGCAAAATCAACTTTTTTTCTTTCAAAATAAATGTAAGAAATAGAAGTTAAAATTTCAAAACCACTTACAAAAATTTTTTTCTCGTCAAGTTCTTCAACTTTTTCTCTCACTTCTGTTGCAAGTTTAGCAAAATCTTCTTCTGAAATCTCTTCGTTATTTATTTTAATTTCTTCACGAATATCTGTAATATAAGGAGAAGTAAATTTACCAACTATAAAATTATTTTCTTTCAATGCATTGGAAATAAAACTTGCAACTGATCCCTTTCCATTAGTTCCAGTAATGTGTATTATTTTTAATTTATCTTGTGGCTTGTTAAAAATATTCAAAAGTTCTTTTATATTGTCCAGTGTAAACTCTCC
>UMIY01035806.1_pt1 | contig 12015 bp, 12 predicted proteins | sample 1965921 | NCBI WGS metagenome assembly UMIY01 (sample SAMEA4836134, study PRJEB28245) | human gut metagenome | biome: gut microbiome; material: fecal sample | place: Denmark | collected 2008
TTTTATTATGAAATCCTTGAGAATAAGCTGTCAACTTTTTTATACCACACCAGAAGATCTTCCCACCGGACGCTGGATGCCCCATGGTTTCATAGAGAAAGTGGGTAGGTGTGTGCCCCAGTATCACGCACCGGTCGGGGAAATAGACAGTGTTCGTTTTCAGACGGCAATCTCCCGTGGAAGTTAAATCTCTGTAAAACCATTGACAAGTGAGTATCGCAGTGCTATATTGTAGGCAGATGCATTGCAGTGCGATAATTAAGACGCTTTCAAGGAATAGGAGGCGAAAGACAATGGATGCACACATCCGGAAGGTGTACGTCCCCATGACGGAGACAGGGTTTTACATCCTGCTGTGCCTGCGGGAGGAGTGCCACGGCTATGGCATTGTCCAGCGGGTGGAGGCGTTGACAGATGGTGAAATCCGGCTCAGCCCGGGGACCATGTACGGAAGCCTCTCCAAAATGGAGAAGGATGGGCTGATCTGCTTTGTGCGGGAGGAGGAAAAGCGGAAGATCTACCGCATTACAGAGCTGGGCAGCCAGGTTTTGGCATTGGAAATGAAGCGAATCGAACGGTTATACCGGAACATGATGGAGGTGCGGGGCCATGAAGGATCGTAAGAGGGAGTACCGGGTTTTCACCATTGCCGACTGGGAACGGGAGCAGGACTATCTCCGGAAGCGCCACGGGGAGGGCTGGAAGTTTACGGGGCTGACATACCCGGGCGTCTACCACTTTGTCCGGTGCCAGCCGGAGGACGTGGTGTACCAGTTGGATTACAACGAGGAGGGGATCAAGCACAAGGACGAGTATGTGCGGATGTTCCAGGACTGCGGCTGGGAGTACATCCAGGATTATGCGGGGTACAGCTATTTCCGCAAGCCTGTGTCCCAGATGCAGGGGAAAATGGAGGAAATCTTCTGCGATGACGAGTCGCGGCTGGAAATGATGCGCCGGATGTTCCTGGGCCGGTACACGCCGTTATTCATCATCCTTGTCCTGCTGATCCTGCCAAACCTGTTCCTCCAGCTGCACAGCAAGGAGCCGGACGCCCCGGTGCTTGTGGTGCTGTTCCTCATCTTGCTGGCGGCTTACGGCTGGGTGTTTGCCTCCTTTGCCCGCCAGTACTGGAAGCTCAAGCGCCGGTCCGGGAAATAAGCATCGGGCCCTCCCGGAGAAAAGCCGAAACAACCGCCCCTGGTTTTCCAGAGGCGGTTGTCATCCTTTCGTGCGGTTACTTGGGGGTGCCGCAGGGGGGGAGAGGCGCCTCTTCCAAACACGCCAACCCCAGGAAAAACCTGGGGTTGACGGCATTTACTTAATTTGCCCGCTTCGGCGAAGGCCTGCGCATTCTCACCGATCAGCTGGATTCCAAGAACTTCTACGCCTTTAATCCATCCTTTGATAAGCGGTAACCACCCAAAACTAGCCGTCCCAGCCGGGGCGGCTTTTCCTACCTGGAACCAGGAGAAGATTGACAACCTGACTATCCCCTCCATTGAAGGGTATGAGGATTCTCTGGATGACCCCAACATGACTACCGTGGCCGAGGTTTTCTTCAACGCCTCCAACGTGCAGCTGTGGTACGACCAGTACCTGCCCGCCTCTGTTACCGAGGTGCACAAGGACTGCATGAATGCCCTGTTTGGCCTGGAGAGCACTCCCCAGGAGATTGGCGAACAGCATGACGCTGCCATGCAGGAATACCTTGCCAGCCGGTAAGGAAAAAAGAAAGCGGCTTTAGAAATTTCCCCGCAGGAAGAAATACCCCTGCGGGGATTTTTCTAGATATTTTTCCCCTCCAAACAGAAAAAGAAAGGTGATGGGTATGAAAGAAAAGACCGGCCTGGCAAAGGTCCGGGCCAGAAGCACGGCCATTGCGGCCACCGTATTTCTGCTGCCGACCATCCTGCTGATTATCGTCTACATGATTTATCCCATTATCGATACCTTCGTTATCAGCATGTACAAATGGAACGGCATTTCTTCCGACCGCGTTTTCATCGGCTTTACCAACTGGCAGAACCTCCTTGTTGACGGGGAATTCTGGACTTCCTTTGGCCACAACGTCATTGTGATGGTGTTCTCCATTTTGCTGCAAATCCCCATCGGTTTGCTGCTGGCCACCTTCCTGGACGCCCTGGGGAAGAAGGCCAACGCCTTTAAGATCGTGTGGTTCTTCCCCTACCTGATGAGCTCCGTGGCCATCGCGTTCCTGTTCACGTATGCCTTGGCTACCAACGGCGGTATCTTCTCCGAGCTTGCCTCGCTAATCGCCGGCAAGAATGTCACCGTGGACCTGCTGGGACGCAACCCTCAGGCGCTGTACACCGTCATCGGCGTGATGGCCTGGCAGTTTACGCCCTTCTACATGGTCTACTTCATCGCGGGGTACAGCAATATCGATACCTCCATTTACGAGGCGGCCATCATCGACGGCGCCAACCGCAGGCAGTACTTGTTCAAAATCGCCATCCCCCTGTTGATGCCCATTTTCAAAACCGCCTGCACCATGTCCCTCATTGGCTCCCTGAAGTACTTCGACCTGATTTGGAACCTCACCGGCGGCGGCCCCTCTGGCGGCACCGAGCTGATGGCCACCTATATGTACAAGCTGTCCTTCCAGCAGTTTAACATGGGCTACGGCTCCTGCGTGGCGGCGGGCATGTTCATCTTGATTACCGCCATCGCCCTGCTGTTCCAGAAAGTATTTGTCGTAAAGGAGGACTATTGAGTATGGCAACGAAAAAGCAGCAAGCCGAGTACCGGAAGAGTCAGGCCAAGAGCAAGCTGGCATGGGGCATCGCGTTTTTCTTTGCTATTGTGTGGCTGGTGATAGCCCTGGTCCCCTTCCTGTTCATGATTTTGAACTCTTTCCGCAAGCAGTTTGACATGCTCTCCCAGGGTGTGTTCCACCTGCCGGACCCCTGGTATTTTGAGAACTACTCCAACGTGGTGGCCAATGGCTTTTTTGGCTATTTCTTCCGCAGCGTGATTGTGGTGGCCATCTCGCTGGTGCTGATGCTGATGATTTCCGCCTTCGCGGCCTACCCGCTCTCCCGGATGAAGTTCCGTTTCCGCAACCTCATCTACGCCGGCGTGGTAGCCATGATGGCCATCCCCATGCACGTCACCTTGATTCCCATTTTCAAGATGACCACCAACATGGGCCTGTACGACACCCTCTGGTCCCTGATAGGCCCCTATGTGACCTTCGCCTTGCCCATGTCGGTGTTTATCCAAACGGCTTTTATGTCCACCATCCCTAAGGAGATTGAGGAGTCCGCCGAGATAGACGGGTGCAACAAGTACCGCAGCTTCTTCTCCATCATTTTGCCCTTGTCCAAGTCTGGCCTGTCCACTTTGGCCATCTACAACGGCGTGTCCATGTGGAACGAGTTCGCCTTTGCCAACACACTGCTGCAAACTCCCTCCAACAAGACGCTGCCCCTGGCCCTGGGCCAGTTCAAGGGCGAGCACTCCTTGGATATCCCCCTGATTTTAACCGTGCTGGTGCTGTCTGTGCTGCCTATGCTCATCCTGTTCATCGTGTTCCAGGATAAGCTGGTCAAAGGCATGATGGCCGGCGCGGTGAAGGGCTAAGGCTTTCACCAGCGAACAGCGCTTTTCACACAGTTGGATTCTTTCCTTTCAAAAACCATCCTCTGCGCGGCATGTTGCAGCGTAGGGGATGGTTTTTCTCTGGGCCCGCCGTATGCGGAGGCAGGGGAGAGGGAAAGAGCAACAGTAGGCCGATAGGGAAAACAAGCCGTGCCATTGCCGGAAAACAGCACACGCAATCCTATTTCCGATTTGTTTACGGCAACCCAAGCTGAAAGCACAATGCATGGCACGGCAATCCTTGTCGAGACTGTCCTGCCATGCATTGTGCTTTGACATAGCACCGGGTTTTATCTTGTCTGTGTGTTTCAGGCAGCTAAGAATGGGTTCCTAACTTCCCCGCCGCCATTCCCGCCAACTCCCGCAGCCGGGGCAAAGCGTGGCCGAAGAACTTCCTATACCCCTCACACAGGCAGTTGCGCCCCAGGGAGCCGTCCTCTCCCGCGGGACGGTAGCGGCGGCAGCCTCCCCGGCACAGGGGGAAGTACCCGCAGGCCTTACAAGCCGGGTCCACCGCTCGGGACTGCTCCACAAAGCCCAGCGTTTTCCGCCGCTGGTTTACCTCCTCCAGGCTGTCCTCCCGCAGGTTGCCCAGGCGGTAGCCGTCCAGCACGTAAAAGTCGCAGGGGTACACCGAGCCGTCCGCCTCCACCACGTGCTGCATCCCACAGACGCCCGCCATGCCGCAGGCCTCCGGCGGATAGCCCAGCAGCATCTCCACATAGTTCTCAAACTGCCGGATGGACGGCGCCCGCCCCACCTTGGCGTCCCGGTACCACAGGTCAAACAGCCTGCACAAAAAGTCCCCGTAAGCCTCCGGCGTCAGGGAATATTCCTGGCTTCCCGGCTCCTCGCCCAAGGGGTCCAAGCAAGGAATAAATTGCAGATACCCCCAGCGGTTGCGCTGGTAAAAGCGGTATATCTTTTCCACATGCTGGGCGGTGGCCCTGTTGACCACCGTTAAAATATTGTACGCAACCCCGTGGCTTTCCAGCAGCTGAAGGACACGCGCCGCCCGGTTGAACGTCCCCTGGCCCTGGGCGTCCAGGCGGTAGAGGTCGTGGGTGTCCTTCATCCCGTCCAAAGAGAGCCCCACCAGAAAATGGTTCTCCCGGAAGAACGCCGCCCACTGGCTGTCCAGCAGCAGCCCGTTTGTCTGGATGGAGTTGTACACCTGCACCCGGTTCACGTTGAGCCGCCGCTGCAGTTCCACCGCCTTTCGGAAAAACGCCAGCCCCGCCAAGGTGGGCTCGCCCCCTTGAAAGGCAATGGTGCAGCTGTGGCTGGCGGCGGCCAGGGCCTTTTCCAGCACCGCTGCCAGGGTGTCCTCTTTCATCAGGCCGTAAGAGGCCTGCTCCCGCTTCTCCACAATGTCGTGGTAAAAGCAGTAGCGGCAGTTCAGGTTGCACAGCCCAGAGGCCGGCTTGATAAGCAGGTGTACGTGTCGCATGGCTCGCTCCTTTTCAGCAACAGCAAAAAGCCCCACTGCCGCGGGACTTCCTGCCAAATGTTTGGTTGTAGTTTCGTCATTCTTGCGCAGTTTCGGGAATCTCATGCAAGCCCATAACCAGATTCAAAACATCAGGTTGTTCCTCAAACCGCATGAGTGATAAGTGCATAACGGTATGTTTGCCGCCACCATCCGATTCCCAATGATGGACTGTAGAGTGCATATCTTCTAAATCGTTATCGTAAATGGTGGAAGGGCCATACTCTGCTTCCAGCTCCTGTGATAGGCTGGTCAGCGTTTCCTCCATGGCCGGCTCTATGTCGGATCCATCCCCGTTATACTGGTAAAACCGGAAGTGAATGACTTCTAAACTGCCAGAATCGGTGTTCCTCCTCACTTCTCATTTTACAAAAGGATTCCGGTTGCCTTTCGTGGGGGAGAACTCACCTCTGCATCGCTGCCAATACATTACATTGTAAGAATATTTGGTATCTATATTATACCGTATATTGTTTTTCTGTCAATCTATTTTAGATAAAAAAGCAAATTAACGTAGGCTAATAAGCCGCGCCCCACGTTGCGGCAAAAGGGAAAGCCCGGCTTGCGCGGGGCTTTCCTGGTTTGCTTATGGCTCGTTGGGATGCCGCCGGCGCAGCTCTTGGGCGCCTTGAGCGCGGCCGGTCTGCTCCAGCCGCTGGGCGTACTCTTGCAGGTGGCCCCGAGTGTGGTAGGGCCCGCCCTCGTGGAGCACCGTGTACATGGGGTCAACGGGGCTGGGGGATTTCAGCATCTGCTCCTCCTGCCAGTCCAGAATCAGCTTGGCCCCCTGGGCGCACACCTCGGGGTGCAGCGCCTTCACGTCCCGCTGCTCGTGGGGGTCCTCCTTCACGTTAAAGAGCATCTCCCTGTCAAAGAGGTGGTACCCGTCGTGGAGGGTGCGGATGTAAATCCAGTCCCCAAACCGCGCCGAGCGCTGGCACACGTGGGCCATCTGGGAGAGCACCAGGTATTCCCGCCCGGCGGCCTTCCCCTCGGTGACAGCCGGGGCGAAGCTTTGGCCGTCCCACTTCTCCCAGGGCTCCACCCCCAGCAGCTGGGCCATGGTGGGCAGCAAATCCAGGCTGTAGTGAAGTCCGCTGTCCACCGAGCCCGCCTTGCAGCCGGGCCACTTCATGATAAAGGGGATGTGGCAGGTGGGGTAGTCCGCCGTCCCGTGCTCCGAGTAGATGGCCAGCTCGCCCATGTTCTCCCCGTGGTCCGAGGTGATGAAAATGGCCGTGTCCTCGTAGAGGCCCTGTTCTTTCAGCAAGTCCAACAGCTGCCCCACCAGGTAGTCCGCGTAGAGGATGCCCGTGTCATACCCGTCCATGACCCGCCGCAGCCCCGCCATGTCCTGGGCGCTTCCCGGCATCCGGGGGTAGCCCGGGGCGATTTGGTCGGTGTACATCCCCAGCTCGTTGATGCCGTGGGGGCCCACCGCCTTCTTGTGCTCCTCCAGGACCGTCTCGTCGATCCAGCTGTCCAAAGGCACCTCCGCAAAGGGATTGCCAAAGCTTTCCGGCGCCCGGTAGGGGGTGTGGGGGTCCCAGAAGTGCACGTGCAGGAACCAGTTGTCCCGCTCCCGGTTGCGGCGCAGCCAGTCCAAAGCCACCGGCAGCACCTCCTCGCCGGATTCGTTCCCGTGGCCGCCCACGTTGTAGCACTCGTTAAACCCGGCGTTAAACCACCAGGAGGAGTGCCGCTCGGGGAAGGTGCTCACCGAGGCGGTGTGCATCCCCGCCTTGCGGAAGATGTTGTGGAAGCAGTTGTCGTCCACAATGTCGGTGAAATCCCGTGGGCAGCCGGTCAGCCGGCGGTCAGCGGCAGTGCCGCCGTGGCCCACCGCCCCGTTGTGGATGCCGAACATCCCGCTGACCAGCGAGGCCCGGGAGGGCAGGCAGGGCGCGTCCGAGCAGTAGTACTGGTCAAAGCGGATGCCCTCCCGGCAGACCTGGTCCATGTTGGGGGTGGTGTTGCGGCTGTAGCCGTAGCAGCCCATGTGGTCCGGCCGCAGGGTGTCGATGTCTATAAACAGAATCCTCATATTTTTCGCTCCTCTCCGTAAAAATACTAGGACTATTTTAGCATATTTTTCCGGCCGAAGGAAGGGCTTTGCCGCAAATTGCCAAAGTTTTTCCAAGGGGCTGGCGCCTTGCGGGAAAATCATGTACAATATTATAGAAATATAGTGGAATGGGAGGTCGCCCTATGGCAGAGGAACTCATCGCGTTGGCTTCCCAGTTCTCCCAGCGGATGGGCGGAGGAGTGCCTGTCGCTGTCTGTGCTGAGCCCATGGGCCCCGGGGAGGAGGGGTTTTCCGGGGCAAAGCTGCTGCGCCTGCGCTGTACGTATGCGGATGGGGGAGAGGCCACCTGCATCGCCAAGCACACCACCTGGCAGGAGCGGGCGGCGATGCAAACCTTCACCGGCCAGGGGCGGGGCTTTACCCCAGCCGCCTGGGACACCCAGGAAACCTCCCGGGAGGACGCCTGGCTCTTGCTGGAGGACGTCAGCCTCAGCCAGCCCTTGCCCCCGGACACTTTGGCCTGGAAGGCCCAGGTGGCCCAAGCGCTGGCCGCCCTCCACGGGGATAACCTGTCCCGCCCCGGCAGCCCGGCCTTGCTCCCCCCGCCCAAGAGGGCCATTGGCAGCGGGTCACCACAGCCCTTTCCCTGGACCACCTCCAGCGCCAGTGCCAGCAGGACGGGGCGTTCTCCCGCCGCTACGGCGGCCTTCTGCCTCAGCTGTACAAGCGGGGGGAGCGCTTTGTCCGGGAGATGCTGGCCCTCAGCAAGGAGGAAGCCACCCTCACCGTGACCCACGGCGACCTGCAAACCATCCGCGGGGACCACGTGCGCCGCTTCCGGGATAGGCCCATGGTCATCGATTGGGGCTTTACCCAGCGGGCGCCCTTATACATCGATTTGGTGGACTTTTTCACCCGCCAGGAGTCGTTGCTCTATTGGGAAGCCCTGCGCCGCCAGGGGAGCGTCCTCAGCCAGGCCAGTTTCCTGGAGCGCTGGCAGGCTGCCTCCGTCTACCCTGGCTTCATCTACCTGTACCCCGCGCTGATGCAGTACCTGCGTGGGGACGATTCCCGCCTGGAAAAGCTCATAAACCTGCTGCTGGCCGGCTGACCTACCGTTGACGGCAGCACGCTTGCTATGGTACACTTATTATTGTAAGGTTGGGTTTCTCCAGGGGAAAAGCCCTGTCCCTGGTTGGGGCAGTCTTTCGCCGTGGAACCGCCGCCTTTGCCAGGAAACCATAATAAACCATACTATAGCTGTCCGTTTGATGAAACGGCAAGTATCCCATGGTGCTTCGTTCCTGTGTAAGAGGGGGGAGGAAATGGACCTGAATTTTGAGTATTACAAAGTGTTCTATTACGTCTCGAAATACGGCAGCCTCACCCGGGCGGCCAACGTGCTTATGACCAGCCAGCCCGCGGTGACCCGCACCATCCACAACCTGGAAAGCGAGCTGGGCTGCCGGCTGTTCATCCGCAGCAAGAAGGGGGTGGAGCTCACCCCGGAGGGCCGGGTGTTCTACGAGTACATCTCCGCCGCCTGCGCCCAGATTTTCAAAGGGGAGAACGAGCTTGCCAGCATGGTGGGGCTGGAAAACGGCACCATCTGCATCAGCGCCACGGAGACGGCTTTGCACTGCTGCCTGTTCCAGGCGGTGGAACAGTTCACCAAGGAGTACCCCGAGGTGCGCTTTAAGCTCCTCAACAACAGCACGGCGGCCTCTATCCAAGCCCTGAAAACGGGCAAGGCAGATTTGGCCGTAGTCTCCTCCGACCCCGCCGCGGCGCCGCCTTTGCGGGTCAAAACGCTGCGGGGCTACCAGGAAATCCTCATCGGCGGCCAGAAGTTCCAGCATCTCAAGGGCGAAAAGCTTTCCCTGCGGGAGCTGGCGAACTGCCCCTGGATTAGCCACACCTCCGGCTCCATCACCCGGGACTTCTTCAACCAGTACTTTCAAGAGCACGGCCTGTCCTTCCAGCCGGATATTGAGCTCGCCACCACAGACATGATTCTCCCGGCGGTGCGGCACAACCTGGGCATTGGGTTTATCCCCGCGGAGTTCGCCACCGAGGATTTGCGCCAGGGCACCGTGTTCGAGATCGCCGTGGAGGAAAAGCTCCCCCAGCGGAGCATCCAGCTGGTGTACGACACCGAATATCCCCAAAGCGTTGCTTCTAAGACCTTTTTAGAGTTCCTTTTCCGGTAACCATATCAAAAAAGTATGGAAGTAATGCGGGATTTGTATTTTACCGTCGCATCCTTTCATGGTACAATACACATGGTTAAAGAATTAACGAGCGCAAGCCATGCGAACGTTTTCTAGTTACCCGCGCGGGCCTCTCCCGCGACAAAATACAACAGAAAGAGGGAACAGTATGCAAGAAACGACCTGCCTCGAAAAGCAGCCTTTGTCTCAGGAAATGCTGGAAAAGATGGACGCCTATTGGCGCGCTTCCAACTACCTGTCCGCTGGCCAGCTGTACCTGCTGGACAACCCCCTGCTGAAGGAACCCCTTACCATGGACCACATCAAGAAGAAGATTGTGGGCCACTGGGGCACCGTGCCTGGGCAGAACTTCGTGTATGTCCACTGCAACCGCGCCATCAAGCGGTATGACCTGGACATGATTCTGCTCTCCGGCCCCGGCCATGGCGGCAACTTCCTCATTGCCAACACCTATCTGGACGGCAGCTACAGCGAGGTCTACCCCAACATCAGCCAGGACGAAGAGGGCATGAAGAAGATGTTCAAGCAGTTCTCCTTCCCCTGTGGCGTTCCCAGCCACTGCGCCCCCGAGACCCCCGGCTCCATCAACGAGGGCGGCGAGCTGGGCTACTCCATTGCCCACGCTTTCGGCGCTGTGTTTGACAACCCCGACCTGATTGCCACCGTGGTTGTGGGCGACGGCGAAGCCGAGACCGGCCCCCTGGCCACCTCTTGGCAGTCCAACAAGTTCCTCAACCCCATCACCGATGGCGCCGTGCTGCCCATCCTGCACCTGAACGGCTACAAGATTAGCAACCCCACCATCTTCTCCCGTATTTCCCACGAGGAGATCGAGAGCTTCTTCAAGGGCTGCGGCTGGAAGCCTTACTTCGTCGAGGGCGACGACCCCATGACCATGCACAAGCTCATGGCCGAGACCATGGACACCGTCATCGAGGAAATCAAGGCCATCCAGAAGAACGCCCGCGAGAACAACAACGCCGAGCGTCCCGTGTGGCCCATGATTGTGCTGCGCACCCCCAAGGGCTGGACCGGCCCCAAGGTTGTGGACGGCAAGCAGATTGAGGGCTCCTTCCGCGCCCACCAGGTGCCCCTGACCATGGAGTCCCCCGAGCATCTGGACCTGCTTAAGGAGTGGCTGGAGAGCTACCACGCCGAGGAGCTGTTCGACGAGAACGGCCGCCTCATCCCCGAGCTCCAGGAGCTGGCCCCCAAGGGCAACGCCCGCCTGGGCGCCAACCCCCACGCCAACGGCGGCCTGCTGCTGAAGGACCTGCGCCTGCCTGACTTCCGCAAGTACGGCATCGAGGTTGACCCCGGCAAGACCAAGGCACAGGATATGATTGAGCTGGGCGGCTATATCCGCGACATCTTCAAGCTCAACGAGGAAAACAAGAACTTCCGTATCTTTGGGCCTGACGAGAGCATGTCCAACCGCCTGTACAAGGTCTTTGAGGCCCAGAACCGCGATTGGAACGCCGAGACTCTGGATTCCGACGAGGCCCTGGCCCGCGACGGCCGCATCATGGACTCCATGCTCAGCGAGCACATGTGCGAAGGCTGGCTGGAAGGCTACCTGCTCACCGGCCGCCATGGCTTCTTTGCCAGCTACGAGGCCTTCATCCGCATCGTGGACTCCATGGCTGCCCAGCACGCCAAGTGGCTGAAGGTCTGCAACCAGCTCTCCTGGCGGCAGCCCATCGCCTCTTTGAACTTCATCCTCACCTCCAACGTGTGGCAGCAGGACCACAACGGCTTTACCCATCAGGACCCCGGTTTCCTGGACCACATCGCCAACAAGAAGGCAGACGTGGTGCGCATGTACCTGCCCCCGGATACCAACTGCCTGCTCTCCTGCTTCGACCACTGCATCAAGAGCAAGAACTACGTCAATGCCATTGTGGCTTCCAAGCATCCCAGCTGCCAGTGGCTGAACATGGACCAGGCTGTGAAGCACTGCACCCAGGGCATCGGCATCTGGGAGTGGGCCAGCAACGATGACGGCGAGGAGCCCGACATCGTCATGGCTTGCTGCGGCGATACCCCCACCCTGGAGACCATGGCCGCTGTCACCATCCTGCGTGACGAGATGCCCGAGCTGAAGATTCGCGTGGTCAACGTGGTGGACCTGTTCAAGCTGGAGTCCGACCGCAAGCATCCCCACGGCCTCAGCGACGCCGAGTACAACGCCATCTTCACCAAAGATAAGCCCATCATCTTCGCTTTCCACGGCTATCCCACCCTCATCCACGAGCTGACCTACGAGCGCGCCAACCGCAACCTGAGCGTTCACGGCTACCAGGAAGAGGGCACCATCACCACCCCCTTCGATATGCGCGTGCAGAACGAGATTGACCGCTTCAACCTGGTGAAGGACGCCATCATCCACCTGCCCCAGCTGGGCAACAAGGGCTCTCACCTCATCCAGCGCATGAACGACAAGCTGGTGGAGCACAAGCAGTATATCGCCGAGTACGGCCAGGATATGGAAGAAATCCGCAACTGGGAGTGGCACACCCCCAACAACTAAGGAGAACGCTTCCATCCCGCGAGTACCCGCGCGTGTGATTGCGTGATACATCCAGAAAGGCTAGGACAACCGTCCTAGCCTTTCCTTTACCCATCTCGCTATGTGAAAACGGCAG
>UMIY01044359.1_pt1 | contig 12008 bp, 8 predicted proteins | sample 1965921 | NCBI WGS metagenome assembly UMIY01 (sample SAMEA4836134, study PRJEB28245) | human gut metagenome | biome: gut microbiome; material: fecal sample | place: Denmark | collected 2008
AACTAAATATTAATGTGTCCAGTTTTTTGGGTACACATCACAATGAGCGGACCCTTCATAGGACTTTATAAATTATTTAGATAATACTTTTCTTGTTAGAGTAACTTGTTTATTGTATTGATCCCATATGATGTCAGAACCATCGATTAATCCAAGTGCTCTTGCAATGTTAGCGATTGGAAGCATTGTTCTACTGCTCTTGATTTCTGGCTTAACATCGCTTGTGTAAGTTATACCATTAACAATAATTCTGTTAGACTTTACAGGTATTTCAACTCTTTGAGTTAAATCCCAAATGTGAACAGTCTTTGTTTGTGCATCCCAAGAAACGCTTAAGCCAAGAGCCTCAGCAACGTATCTTATAGGTAGCATAGCTCTGCCATCTTTTACATAAGCAGCAGTGTCCATTTGATGTATAGTGTGAACCTTATTTCTAATTCTTTCAAGAATCATAGAGCCTATAGTTATGATCGCCTTTGTCTCATAAACTTCAGGAGCTTTTTCTTCTACCTTCTTTTCTTCTTCTTTTTCTTCAGTCTTAGTATTGTTCTTTTTATTCTTGCGTGAACTGTAGTAGTAATCATCATAATATCTTCCGTAGTAGTAATAGTCATCGTAGTATGACCAGTCTCTGAAGACTACATAAACATCAACATCACTAGCAGGCATATAAAAGTCTACTTTATCATATGAGTAGCTATTGTACAAGTATCTGTAATCATAGTCGTATCTGTAGTCGTAGTAGTCTCTGTAGTGGCTTCTTTGTTCATAATATAGATAGTCATCGTAGCTATTATAAATTCCGAAGTAATTGTCGTAGTAGTCATTGTAGTATCTGTAGTAATCGTTGTAGTAACCATTAAATCTACGATATCTGTAGTCATCGTCATATCTGTAGTACCCGTTGTAGCGGTAGCCGCCGTAGTAATAATCTTTTATATTGTATTTTTCTTTCGTATTTCTGTTAATATAATAAATTCTGTCTATAACGTAGCCTGGGTTTGCACTAGCTGTTATAGTTACTTTCTCACCTTTTTTAAATGTAAATTTATTGCTAGATATGCTTCCATGAGCTGGATTATCTAGAAATACATGGTAGTCATCTGTTACAACAGGTGGCTTAGGTGCTGGAATTTGTTTAAAAGTAGCTGTAACTTTTACATCTGCAGCTGGCATTGTAAATGTTTTTGAAGAGTCTGATACATCATTTAATGTTATAGGAGTATTATTTGCATCAGTAACTGTAAGTGATTCAAGTTCATAGCCTGATTCTGGGTCTATTCTTAGTTCAACAGTTTCTCCTGCTTTTGCTTTGTTAGGACGCACTGTAACAGAGCCGTTTTTAATTTGATCATCAATTGTTATCTCATGTTCAGGTACTTGTTGAGTTTGATCTACCCACTTAGCATATAAAATTAAATTTTGTGTTACAGGAGCATTAAGATCACATATATTGTTACCTTCTGGATCCAAATACCAACCATCAAATTTAAAGTTGCCATCATCATCTAATATTGGAGCTTGGTCACCTATAGGCTGACCATTTCTAACCCAAATTTCTACATTATCACCATGTCCATTTTTGTTTAAGGTTACTTTTATTTCTACTGGTTGATCTTGATCATTTTGATCAACAGGATCTACTGGATTATTTTGAACAGCAGGATCAATTCCTACAGCCGCATCTCCTTCTCCATCAGCGAATACATTTATTGGCATAACAGCTACTAGCATAACAAATACCATAGCTATAGCCAAAAGATTTTTAAACTTTTTCATACTACTACCTCCTTAGTGTAGAATAATTTTGAAAGTCCTAAATTATTTCTTTCTTAACTTTATTATACTTCTTAATTAAACAATTTGCAAGACCTAAAAGAGAATATACTGAAAAAAGTTTCTAATATTATAACATAGTAAAGTTATTTATGCTTTATTTCTTAGGACTTTTTATAAATATAAAATTATTGCTAATATTTTGAATAAGTGGTATAATACCCTTTGGGTGATAATATGGATTTAAAAAGCACTATAAGGGTGATTGAAGGCTTCCCGAAGGAAGGGATTTCTTTTAAGGATATAACTACGCTTCTTAAGGATAAGGACGCTTTCAGATGCGCTATAGATGAATTAGAAAAAAATATCGAGGGTCTTGGCGCTGAGTACATCGTTGGTCCTGAGGCAAGGGGCTTTATGCTTGGCTGCGCGCTTAGCTACAAGATGGGCCTTGGCTTTATTCCTATTAGAAAAAAGGGCAAGCTTCCGGCTGAGACTGTGTCTTACTCTTATGAAAAGGAATATGGCACTGACACTATCGAGATTCACAAGGATGCGATTAGGCCAGGAACTAAGGTTGTTGTGGTTGATGACCTTCTTGCAACTGGAGGAACTGTTGAGGCTGTGAAACATCTTCTTGAAAAAATGGGTGCGGAGATTGTCGCTTTTGAATTTTTGATTGAACTAACTGACCTTAAGGGCCGCGACAAGCTTAAAGGCTACAAGGTTGACTCGCTGATAACTTATAATGTATAGTATAGAAAAGAAAGAAATTGAGCGCTTCATAATCAAGAGCTACAGAAAAGAGCTTTGGAAGAAATTTCTTAAGGCGATAAATGATTTTAATCTGATTGAAGAGGGTGACAAGGTCTTGGTCGCTATCAGTGGCGGAAAGGACTCGATACTCCTTGCGAAGATGTTTGAAGAACTAAAGAAGCACTCGATTTTTAAATTTGACGTCTCTTATGTGAGCATGGACCCGGGCTTTACTAAGGAAAATAGGGAAAAACTTGAAGAGCTATGTAAATTTTTGGGTATTGACATACAAATATTTGAGACGGACATATTTGAGGTGGCTGAAAAACTTGCTGGTGACTACCCATGCTACATGTGTGCTCGTATGCGCCGCGGCGCCCTATATGGCAAGGCGAAGGAGCTTGGCTGCAACAAGGTCGCTTTGGGTCATCACATGAATGATGTGGTTGAGACGACTCTTATGAACATGCTCTACGCTGGTACTTTCAAGACCATGCGTCCGATTCTTGATAGCCAAAACTTTGACGGCCTCAAACTGATTAGGCCTATGTACTACATAAGGGAAGATGATATTAAAAGGTGGCTCAAGAGAAGTGATCTCAAGGCTTTGGACTGTGCCTGCTCCGTTACGAAGAAAAGAAGTGGCAATATACGCTACGAGATAAAGGACCTTGTCGCAAAGCTTATGGAGACAAATAATATGGCAGAGAGAAATATTTTGAATTCTGCGATGAATATTAATTTGGATTCTTGTGTATCTTGGGAGATAGATGGCAAAGAATTTCTTCTTGGGGAAGAAATTCTTAAATAGTTCGCATTCGATTTGCGCCTAAGGCTTGTTCAATTTGTTGCCAATGCTCACGTACTGCGTGTACGGTTAAGTCCATGCACCAAGAGAACGAGTGAAACGAAGTTCGATTGGCAATGCATGCCTTATTCCAGAGTTTACAAAGGTATGGAGCGAAGCGAACATAGCTTTGATTAAACTTACGGATCGCTTGCTTCGTCAGTCCACTTCGTCCAATTCAGCTCAAGTGTCTTGCACCAAGGTTCTCGGGACCCATTCAAAGCGAAGCTTTGTAAATGGGTGAGGTTCTTCCTTGTTCTGCGAAGTCCCATGGTCGGACTATGATTCGGTGTAATGAAATGTAAATTTAGTGAATAAATGAAAAAAGATATTTTTCGAAAAATTTATAAAAAGTGATCGCATTTAAATTTTTTATTAAAAAACATTAAATTAAATTATAATATAAATGCAAAATGGCTGGAGTGATCCAGCCATTTTACTTATGTTTATCTTATTTATTGACTATTATATTTTTATCCAATATTTTAATCCCATTCCTCCTCAGCTCTTCTATAGCAATTTTACGCATTTCTCTCTCAATTCGCCATTGTTCCCCCGGTACCGTCTTCGCCGCACAAGAAATCACTACACCATTATTATTAAAATCAGTGATGCCCCAAACGCTGACATTCTCAATAACTGCGTGGTCGTCATTAACTTTTTCAAGCGCCTTTGTCAAGATGTCCATAGCCATTTGCGCGTCGGCATCGTAGGCTATAGGCACAGTAATTAGCGCTCTTTGGATGTTTTTGTTCCTGTTAGTAACGACTCTGATCTCGCCATTTGGAATTACGTGCAATTCACCGTTATAATCGCGGATGGTTGTCGTGCGAAGACCGATTTTCTCGACAATGCCAGTCTTTCCAGCAACAGTGATGTCGTCGCTGATTGCAAAACTATCTTCAAGCATTAAGAATATCCCGCTGATGATGTCCTCAACAAGACTTTTTGCTCCGAAGGAGATCGCGATACCGCCTATCCCAGCAGTTGTAATGATTGCAGAAGTATTTACCCCGAAAATCCTTAGCGCCGACAAAAACCATGTAAATATAATTATGACAGTCGCGAAGCTCTTCAAAACGCTTAGAACCGTCTTAAGCCTCTTCGCACCGATGGTTCTGAGCTTATCGTATTTTTTCCTTGCAAGCCTCGATATGACTACGCCAATAACTTTCACGACCAAGATGGCTATGATGAGGTAAAGAAGCACAAGTGCGACTTTTCCTAAAATGTTTAGCGCTCCCGCCTCATTTGTAAAATATATTTTTAATTTCTCTAGCATCTTTCCCTCCTAATCTTCGCTTAAAAATTTGCACATGGCGTCCATCGCCCTCAAATCCATGAGCATGCCCATGTGTGTGCTTTTTATTTTTTGAAATTTTTCTCTAATTTCTTCTGGCATCTGATCAAGCCTTTGACCCATGCACGCTGAAAACATTGGCACTAAGCCATCGCCCTCTTTTGTCACCATTTCCTTGATTATGGTCTCGCCCGCATCGAGAGCGCAATAATAGCCCGAAACCTGAGTATCCATGTCCTCTCCAACTATAAACATGGTTCTAGGCCTATACAATAGATTGATGGGCTCTGAAAAACTTCTGTGGCTTCTATAATTTTTTGCTTTTTTCAAAAAACGCCCGAAGCGATTCGCACCAAGATAGCTTTTCATGCGGCTTTGAATTTCGCGTGGCTCAAAATCTTCAGAGGCACCTGCCTCATGAAGTTTTGCCAATAAATCGTTATAATCTTTATGCCTCTTCGAAAGAATTTTGTCAAAATTATCTTTATCCAAGACTTTTTGATAAGGGTAGGCATCAAGCATCTTTGCCGTTGGATATAGCTCTACAAGCCCATCGTAGCCTTGAACAACTTCCTTTTCTATGCCGAATAAATTTTCCAAAATGACATCTTTTATCCCACCAAAAATATTTCCGCTCGCCATTTGGTTGTAAGCGTGAGGCGCGCCCTCATAAGGCGTGCAAAGCGAAATGAATTTGTCGACGCGTCCGCCATGTTCACGGATATAGTGCGCTGCAACAAGGCCTCCCATGCTGTGAGCAACTATGTCGACCTTGCCTTTTTTGCGAATGGTCTTGATAAAGGCGTCTAACTTTTTCATCGTCAAAGTGTTGGATTTACGCCAATCGTATGAAAATTGATAGATAGGCCTATCCGGAAACTTGATGAGAAGCGCATTTAGAATAACCGCGTTCGCAGCGCCCGGTCCCACGTGCCTGTCAAAAACCTTTAAGCCTCTGAAGTCGCCCTCTTGCAGTCCGTATGCCTCGTTCGTGATTTTGAGATCCTCGTTAAGCTCCTTGGCATCGTAGCCTTGTGGCAGCCAGAGCCTTTTTGCGTGCTCTTCATTACCGCTAGATATCATCCCAGTTTTGCGCTCAATATCACTTAGATATTTTTCGTCAATGGTGAAGAGTTCGCTCCCAGAAATCCCTGGAATGAAGATGATGGGCTTGGCGTCGGGCAATTTAGTTTTTTCTTTAGCAATAATATTTTTATTATTTTGACTAATTTTGTCAATTTTGAAAATCTTGTCAATTTTGCTTTTTTTGTCATGATTTTTCTTATTATTATTAGCTTTGTTATTGGTCTCGCCTTTAAAAATCTTTTCTATTTTTATAGTTTTGTCATGATTTTTCTTATTATTAGCCTTGCTAGCAAAAATATTTTTCTTTTTCTTTTTATTATTATCAGAAAAAATTTCATTTATTTTAAATAAATCAAACATATCATACACCTCTTGTATAAATAAATTATATCATATATCGGTGTGGATTTGTTATGATAAATCATTTTTGATAAAATACACTAATTTTAGAATATAATTAGATTATTTGGGTAAAATATAGTAGCGAGGGTTTATTTATACAAATATTTATTTATAAAAATATTTATTAAATCAAATTAATTTTGCGAAGAAAATTTGATGAAGCAAATTAATTTCGCAAACAAATAATTTTTTTGCTACATAAAAAGAAAAGTGATTTTCACGAGCGAAGCATTCGGAGAAAACTGCATTAGTGAAAAAAGATATGTTCCGAAAGCAGCGCATTGAGACAAATTGCTTCAATTGCTTAGAGAAGTGAGCTGCCCGAAAATTCATCTAGTGGAGCGCAGCGTAACGAATATGAATTTTCAAGCGAACGAACTTAGCAATTGTCAATTTGGTGAACTAAGCTGCGTGGAACTATCTTTTTGATGTGTGAACAAGCTTAGAAATTATCAGTTTTCGTAGACTAGCAAGCGAAGGAAAACACTTTTCGATTAATAATCGCGAATTTAAGGAGGTAATATTATGACTATCGCAATCATTTTAGGGGTTCTAGCTCTTCTAATCATCTATTTCATTTCAACACAAAGAAGTCTAGTAAGCCTTGAAGAAAACGTTAACAATGCTTTTGCAAACATTGCCGTAAATTTAAACTCACGTTGGGACGCTCTAAAGGCGCTTGCTAACGCGGTTAAAGCCTACTCAGAACATGAGTACCAAACTCTTACGGACATTATCGAAAAGAGAAGTGCTGTTAAAAATGCAAATGACGTAAAGGAAGGCGAGGCACTACTTGGAAGCGCTCTATCGAGGATAAACGCTGTTGCTGAGAGCTATCCAGAGCTAAAAGCCTCTGAGCTTTACACAAAAACTATGGACTCAATCAATGACTATGAAAATAAGGTCAGAATCAGCCGCATGGTTTACAACGACTCAGTTACAAAGCTTAACAGAGCTGTCAAAATGTTCCCAACATCCATCGCTGCGTCCATCTTAAACGTTCATCCTAAAGAATATTTGAGCACAGACGAAGGCAAAAAGGATATGCCGGATTTGGAGTTTAGATAATGAAAAAGTTTTTGGCGAGCATATTCGCCGCCATAATCCTAGTATTTTCAATAAATTGCTACGCATCATCAGATGAGATCCACTCCATTGACATAAAAGCTACGCTTATGGACGATGGCTCACTACTAGTCACTGAGGTGTGGAAGGCTAGAGCCGGCTCTGGCACTGAGTTTTTCATACCTAAGAGCCACATGCGTGACATAGTCATCATGGATTTTAAAGTTTCCGATGAGAGCGGCCCATACGAGACCATTGACAATTGGAACGTCGATTGGACCTTTGACGAAAAAGCTCGCAAATGCGGTATACATGGCACTTCGGACGGTGTCGAGCTTTGCTTTGGCAAGAGCGAGCTTAATAAAGACAAGACCTATACATTAAATTATAAAATGTACAGAGCTGCCCAAAGTTTTGATGATATGGACGGCTTCAACATTCGCTTCGTCAATGACCAGATGGATCCCGCTCCAGAAAAAGTTTCTTTCGAGCTAAGTTTGGAAAATGGCGAGATAAATGAGAACAACGCTCGTGTTTGGGGCTTTGGCTCTGACGCGCCAATCGTTTTTGAGGGCGGCAAGGTCGTCGTTCACGAGATAAATGATTTTGGTCCAGAAAATCATCTAACAGTTTTGTTCGGTCTTAATAAAGATATAATTCATCCTATTAGCAAGGGTAGTGGCACCTTTGAAGATTTGAAGAATACTGCACTTGAAGGCTCTGACTATAATAATCGTGAAGAAGATATTGAAGAAGAAAATAATTATGATAATAACGAAGACAATTACTATTATCCAGAATATAATGGCAATTTCGTCACAAGATTTATTGGCACTGCTAACCCCATCGTCATACCTATAATTTTCATTTTTCTTGCATCAATCATTTCTATGATAATATCTGGAGTGAAAAAATCCATGATAAATTCTGAAAATAGACTGCCGAGAGACGTAAACTATTGGCGAGATTTGCCGATGAATGGAAATATTTTGCTTAACAGTGGCATTTATTCGGTGAATGATAGTTTTTCTGTTAAAAATGTGGTCGCTGCATATTTTCTAAAATGGATTAAGGACGGCAATATAGAGCTTGTCAAGGAAAAGTTCACTAAGGGACTGATTTTCAAAAGGGATGTTATTGAAGACTGCTTTAAAATTATTAGAGCGCCCGAGGGTGATGACGTGATGGAAGATTGGCTATATAAGCTGATTACAAGCGCATCGGGCGATGATCTTGTGCTTAGAAACGATGAGTTAACGAATGCATTTAACAGAGGAAGCGTTGCCGAAAATTTCGTTAAAAATTATAATAAAAATGCAAATAGCGCGGCTGAAAAATTGAATTTATTATATAAGAAGCCAGGATTTTTGCTATCTAGCTACGATGTTTTCACTGAGCAAGGTCGGGAGGAAGCCATTAAACAAAAAGGATTTATAAAGTTTTTGAAGGATTTCACTTTGATTAACGAGCGTGAAGCGGTTGAAGTCGCACTTTGGGACGAATATTTGGTGCTTGCGGCTTTGTTTGGACTTGGAGAAAAAGTTTTGGAAAAGTTTAAAAGCCTTGATCCGAGCTACACTTACGCTGGATATACAGGTCTTGACCCAGTTATTTTGTATCACGTTGTGAATAATGTCGGCACATCAGTGAACCACGCCTACCAAAGCAATCGCTCATCATCAGCCTCACATGGAGGAGGCGGAGGGATGTCGTTTGGTGGAGGCGGAGGATTTTCTGGAGGAGGTAGTGGCGGCGGAGGACGGTAATTTCTTGCCTAATTTGCGGCTTTTGCTAGTTTCGAATTGTTTTGTCGCTGCGGAGTGCGTTTAGCACACCTCACTCCAAAAAATTCTGTACAACGCAAAATCCATCAAATTATTTCAAGAACTTACGGTTGTGGATGAATTATTTTTATTAGCTGCTTTATTTATTTCAGGTCCACTTCGCCTTATTCATCGTAGCGTAAAGGTTCACGTCCATTTATGGACGGGGTTCTTCCTTATTTCAAGAACTTACGGTTTTTATTAATTTAGACAAATATATTTTAAATAATTATATTTCACTTATAAATAAGGATAAAGATTTTATTTTCTTTATTCTTATTTTTTTGCAAATCTATAGAAATTAGCAAAATTTTATGTTATACTTAATCTTGGTTAGTGCGAGCTAAGTCACGCACTAAAATACATAAAGGAGACAATTTATGCTTGATAAATATTTATTCAAATCTATTGGCAATGCGAAAAAATATATTCGCAACAGTGTTTTTATGATGATGCTGCGCGTTGTAGGCACTGCTCTACTTGCTCTAGCCTTTGGCACTTTGGCTGAGGCGCTTTACTCAAAAACTGCCATTGACATGAAAAGGCTTCTAATAATCTTTGCACTTGGCGTAACTATCAGGGTTCTGGCGCTTTTCAAGGTGACTGATTATCAATCGAACATCATCGGCGAGGTTAAAGGCAAGCTCAGAGAAAAGCTTATCACGAAAGCGGTTTCAATCGGTCCAAGCTACAAAGAGCAAATTTCGACAGCGACTTTAATCAATTTAGGCTCGGACACTATTGAGCAGCTGCAAAACTATTACGGACGCTTCCTTCCTGAATACTACGGCGCATTCGGCGCAAGTCTTGTGAATTTCGCGGTTCTAACGTATATCGACTGGCGCGTGGGACTATTATTCCTAGTTCTAATGCCAATCATACCACTTTTATTAAAATTTATCTTGACTATGGTTGGACGCATGCAAAAGAAGTATTGGCGCAAATATCAAGACGTTGGCGAGCTATTTCTTGACAGTTTACAAGGCATCACCGCCTTAAAAATTTTCAGAGCGGACGCGAAAAGGGCTGACGAGCTTGACAAAAAGGCTGAAGACTTTAGAAATGAAACGATGCGTATACTTGCTATGCAGCTAAATTCAATAACTCTAATCGAATGGATCGCCTATGGTTCGTCTATCGCCTGCGTTTTCATGAGTCTTTATGTTTATGCAAAAACTGGCCTTGCTCTGCACTTTTTAATCATGATTTTAATCATGTCCATGGATGCTTTCAGACCGATGATTACGCTGACAGCAAGTTTTCACGTTGCAATGACTGGTGTTGCGGCTGGTAAAACGCTTATAGATTTTCTAGAACTAAAAGAGGATGAAAGAGGCATGAACTTCCCTAAAGCTGAAGATATCAAGCTTAGCGTGAGAAATCTTTCATATAAGTACCCTGACGGAGATGAATTTGCTCTTCAAAATATTAACATAGACTTCCCTAATAAAGGCTACATTGCTCTTGTTGGCGAGAGTGGCTCGGGTAAATCAACTCTTGCAAAAGTTTTGTCGGCTGCGATGAGAGCAAGTTCTGGCGATGTTTTTGCAAATGAAGCTGCGTATAATGAGATAAATTCAGCATCCATCGCCTCGAATGTCAATAGGATTACGCATAATGCACACATTTTCGAAGGATCTTTGAGAGAAAATTTACTTATGGCAAAAAATAATGTCAATGACAGTACTATAAATACAGCTCTTAAAAAAGTTAATTTATATGAGGAGATCATTGAAAGAGATGGCCTTGAAATGCCTTTATCAAGCGGCGGAATGAACCTTAGTGGCGGCCAAAGGCAAAGGCTAGCTCTTGCGAGAGCTATGATCGAAGATTCGAAAATTTTCATTTTTGACGAGGCAACTAGCAACATTGACATCGAAAGTGAAGAAATAATTTTAGATAATATCAAAAATATTGCCAAAGAAAAGCTTGTAATCATAGTTAGTCACCGTCTTTCATCGATTAAGGACGCTGACAAAATCTATGTCTTAGCTAAGGCAAAACTTGTAGAAGAAGGCACTCATGACGCGCTAATCATGCAAAATGGCGAGTACAAGCGCATTTACGATGCGCAAGAAAGCTTGGAAGGAGGTCTTATAAATGAAAAATAATAAAAGCGGATTAAAAACTGTTACTAAGCTTTTAAAAGTAGTCAGACCTCTTAGCAAATTCATGGCAATAGCTGTTTTAGCGGGATGCATCTCATTTTTATTCTACACAGCAATTGGCGTGATGGGCGCAAAACTCATACTTCAGTACGTCGAAGGCGGCTCGCAAATGGCTTTCATAATGAAAATGATGGCTGGAGCTGTCATCTTGAGAGGACTTTTCAGATATCTTGAGCAGTACATGAATCACTTAATCGCCTTCAAAGTATTGGCTCTGCTAAGAAATAGAGTGTTCGCAGCGATTCGTAGACTTGCTCCTGCTAAGATTGAGATGATGAATAAAGGAGACCTGATCAGCGCCATATCCTCTGACATGGAGCTATTGGAAGTCTTCTACGCTCATACCATATCCCCAGTTTGCATAGCAATCATCACAAGCCTTGTATATGCGTTTTTCTTGGGACAAATATCACCTCTAGCAGCTCTTGTAATGCTTATGGGCCACGCAGCCATCGCCATAGTTTTGCCAATGATATTCTCAAAGCTAGCTGGAAACGCTGCAGCTGAGACAAGACGCGCACTTGCGAGGATCAACAACAGCTTTTTGGATTTGCTAAGAGGCATATCCGAAATAATTAGCTTTGCTTATCAAAAAGAGGCGGTAAAAAAAGTTAACGCACTAAACGCGAGACTTAAAACTAATCAAGATACGCTAATTAAGCAGCTTGCAGTACTTCTTGCGCTTGAAGACATGCTTGAAGTTTTGGTGACTGCTCTAGTCTTTCTAGTCTTGATAGTGGCTGGAACAACTGGCTCAGACATCTTCCTAGCATCTGTTTTAACAT
>UMIY01038333.1_pt1 | contig 12000 bp, 13 predicted proteins | sample 1965921 | NCBI WGS metagenome assembly UMIY01 (sample SAMEA4836134, study PRJEB28245) | human gut metagenome | biome: gut microbiome; material: fecal sample | place: Denmark | collected 2008
CTTCACAGCACGCCCAACACGGATTCACAAAGGTGTATTCCCGCAGCAAATTCCAGCGCGGCAGCCCGCGCGTTAAAAAATTTGCAAAGAATAAATTTTTAACCAAAGCCACTTTCAAATTTATTACGCCGAAAAACGGCAAGGGTGAATTTAGTTCAGCCGTTAAGCCGTTTTACGACCACCCTCTCACGGAATTTGTTTTTGCGCAGCAAAAAAAAATTCGTGAACTATCCTTTTATTCCTACGATTGCCGTTACAGATTTTGTGGGCATCATCAAATCCCCGTCGGTAAGGGTGACGCCTATGTTTTTGGTGACTTGAAGCGCAGGGAAAATTTCGCGCTGCAAAGAAAGCGGCAGGTCGCCGTACCCGCACGAAAAGCGCGGGCGCGTGGGGCCGTATTCCGACGTGATTATGCCGTTCACCTCGTCGCACCACTGCTCTACCGCGGCGGCGCCCATCGCCTGCAATATAACGGCGCGCGCGGGCGAAAGCCTGTTATACTTCAAAATCAATCTGTCTACACCCGCGCCAACGGTGGCGGCAAACAGTACCAGCTTGTTGCACCCTGCAAGGTTGCGGGTGAGCGAATTGCTTACCACCTTTGCAAAGCCCAAATCCAGCCTGTTTTCTTCGCCGTGGATAAGAGGGAACTCTTCATACACCGCCTTGGGCGCCAGCACGGGCAAAATCATACCCCTGCACTCTTCCATAACGCCCTCTATGCCGTCGGTGCTCTTGACGCCCGCATAGCCGAGGTAGCGCAAGGTTTCCTTCATATCGAGCTCTTCAATTTTGCCGCTCAGAACTTTTATCATATGATGTCGGAAAGGTTGGCCTTTATCGCCCTTGCAACTTCGGGTTTGTTCATAGAGTAGATATGTACCGCCTTTATGCCGTTGGCGTACAGGTCGATTACCTGTTCGGTGGCGTAGGCAACGCCCGCCTGGCGCATTGCCGCGGGGTTGTCGCCGAAGCGGTCGACTATGCGCCTGAACTTTGCAGGCAGCGGCGAGCCCGAAAGATTCATAGTGCGCTTTACCTGGCTTGCGCGCGTTATGGGCATTATGCCGGGAATTATCGGCACGGTTATGCCCACCGAATAGGCCTTGGCAAGGAAGCTGTAAAACAGCTCGTTATCGAAAAACATCTGCGTGGTGAGGTAATCGCACCCCGCGTCCACCTTCTTTTTAAGGTTCTCTATGTCGGAAAACAGCGTCTCCGATTCGGGGTGGCCTTCGGGGTAGCACGCGCCGCCTATGCAGAAACCGCCGAACTGCTTTATTTCTGAAACCAGCTCGCTTGCGTACTTATATTCAAGGTTGCCGGCAAAGTCCTGCGGAATGTCGCCGCGCAGGGCGAGTATGTTCTCTATCCCCGCCTCTCTGAGTTTGTTAAGTTTTTCGCGCACGTCGGCCTTTGTGGACGATATGCACGAGAGGTGGGCGACGGAAGTCACCCCCTTAGCCTTTATATTTTTGGATATCTCCACCGTATACGCCGAAGTGCCGCCGCCCGCGCCGTAAGTCACGCTCATAAAGTCGGGCTTCAATGCGGCGATTTCGTCAATCGCGCGCGAAACGCTTTCGAACTTGTCGTCCGTCTTGGGCGGGAACACCTCGAACGAGAGCACCGCGTCTTTGCTCTTCAAAATATCTGTAATCTTCATAAAAACTGCCTTTATAGGGTTATTGGGGGTATATATGTTTATTTTGGGTATTATACCATACCTTTCAAAAATTGGCAACGCCGCGCCGCACCATTTTTACAGATTGAAGGGGCACGTCCGCTATTACAGCGTGCGTATCACAACAGGCGTGCGCAGGGCGGCATATCCCGCCTTATGCAAAAAGCGCGGTCGAAAGGTACCTGTCGCCGCTGTCGGGCAGAAGTACGAGTATGCGCTTGCCCTCGTTTTCGGCGCGTTCGGCAACAATGCGCGCGGCATACATCGCCGCACCCGAGGATATGCCCGTGAGGAAGGCCTCTGTTCTGGCGAGGAACCTGCCCTCTGCAAGGGCCTGCTCGTCGGTGACGGCTATAACTTCGTCGTAGACGGAGGTATCGAGCGCCTTGGGCACGAAGCCCGCGCCTATGCCCTGTATTCCGTGCGAGCCTGCCCTGCCCTGCGAAAGTACGGGCGAACCTGCCGGCTCTACCGCCACAATCTTTACGTCGGGGAAGCGCTCTTTGAGGACGGAGCCCACGCCCGTTATCGTACCGCCCGTGCCTACGCCCGCAACGAATATATCCACCTTGCCCGCGCCCCTTAAAATTTCCTGCGCGGTGGTCTTTCTGTGCGCCTCGGGGTTGGCGGGATTTTCAAATTGCCCCGCTATTATGCTGCCTTCAATCGAGCCTTTAAGCTCCTCCGCCTTCCTTATTGCGCCGCTCATTCCCTCGGCCGCGGGCGTAAGAACAATCTCAGCGCCGTAGGCCTTTATAAGCCTGCGCCGCTCCTCGCTCATACTCTCGGGCATAGTCAAAATCAGCTTGTAGCCGCGTGCGGCTGCGACCAGGGCGAGGCCTATGCCCGTGTTGCCCGAAGTGGGCTCGATTATGGTGCCGCCCTGCTTTAAAACTCCGCGCTCCTCGGCGTCGAGCACCATATTGAGCGCAACCCTGTCCTTAACCGAACCGGCGGGGTTGAAGTATTCAAGCTTGGCTATTATTTCCGCTTTAAGGCCGCGCTTTTTTTCATAGCTGTTCAGCCGCAGAAGGGGCGTGTTGCCAATCAGCTGGGTTATGGAATCGTATATCATAAAAAAATCTCCTGCGGCGCTTTGGCCGCATACAAAAATAAGGTTAATTGCGGCATATTGCCGCACCAATTCAAATTTTCGCTACTTTACTTTACCGCGTCGAACGCCTGTTTGAGGTCGGCGAGAATATCGTCGATATGCTCGGTACCGATTGAAAGGCGTATGGTGGCAGAGGTTATTCCGCCCGCCTTCAAGCCCTCTTCGTCGAGCTGGGAGTGCGTGGTGGACGCGGGGTGAATTACCAAAGATTTTACGTCGGCAACGTTTGCGAGAAGCGAGAAGAGTTTGAGGCTTTCAGAAAACTTTATCGCCTTTTCCCTGCCGCCCTTTATATCGAAGCTGAAAATCGAGCCGCCGCCGCGGGGCAGATACCTTTTATACAGCTCGGCGCCCTTGCCCGTTGCAAGCGAGGGGTGGTTTACCTTTTCAACCTGAGGGCAGTTCTTTAAAAACTCCACCACTTTTAGCGCGTTTTCTACGTGCCTGTCCACGCGCAGGGGGAGCGTTTCAAGCCCCTGCAACAGGAGGAAGGAGTTGAAGGGCGAAATTACGGCGCCCTGGTCCCTTAAAAGGGTGGTGCGCATTTTGAGAATGTATGCCGCGTTGCCGCCCACTTCGGTGAACACAACGCCGTGATATGCGGGGTTGGGCTGCGTGAGGCCGGGGAATTTGCCGCTCTTCACCCAGTCGAACCTGCCGCCGTCCACCACTACGCCGCCCATCGCCGTGCCGTGGCCGCCCATAAACTTTGTGGCGGAGTGAACAACTATATCTGCGCCGTGTTCGAGCGGGCGTATGAGGTAGGGCGTGGCGAAGGTGGAATCTACTATAAATGGTATTCCGTTTTCGTGCGCGATGGCGCCGATTGCCTCCATATCGATGAGGTCAGAATTGGGGTTGCCCATACTTTCGGCATAAATCAGCTTGGTGTTGGGCTGTATGGCCCTGCGGAAATTTTCGGGGTCGGTCTGGTCCACGAACGTGGTGGTTATGCCCTGTTCGGGCAGAGTTACCGCCAGAAGGTTGTGCGTGCCGCCGTATAAGTTGCTTGCCGCAACAACGTGGTCGCCGCACTTTGCAATGTTCTGTATGGCATATGTTATGGCAGCCGAACCGCTGGCCACGCCCAGCGCGCCAACGCCCCCTTCCAAAGCAGCAACGCGCTTTTCAAACACGTCGGTAGTGGGGTTTTGCAGGCGGGTGTATATGTTGCCCTCCTCCTTCAAATCGAAGCGGGCGGCGGCCTGAGCGCTGTCTTTGAACACGTACGAAGTGGTCATATATATGGGCACGGCGCGGGCGTCCGTGGCGGGGTCGGGCTGTTCCTGGCCCGCGTGTATGGCAAGCGTTTCAAACCTGTAATTGTTGTTTTTATCCATCGTTATGATAACTCCTTGAAAAGTATTATTTGCTATTATCTTAAATATTTAAGCCGAAACAAAAAAATTTTATCGTCCCACTGCCGAAGATGCCGACGGGAACAGGATTTGTATAAAAAAACAGGCGCGTTGTGTTGAACGCGCCTGTCTGTGAATAGACTGCTTTAACCGAAAAAGGCAAAATTCAACGCACGACGTTATTCCGCTGTACAGACTGACATACAGCGGCACATCATTGCGAATGAAATTGCTCTGAAAAAGTAATTTTTCACAGCGCGCCTCCAACGGTGCTAATTATATCGGGCAGCAAAACCGCCTTTTTTGCGATTGAACTGCCTTGTAAGTTGATAATACCACCTTGCGGGGCGGCTTGTCAACGGTTTTGCAAAATTTTTTTGCCGCGGCGGCGATAAACGCGGGCACAGCGGCCCTGACAAATCGCGCCACGCAAAGCGCCAAAAAATGCGCCCGCGCTGAAATAAGCGCGGGCGCATTTTTTTACTTTTCGTGCAATCAGAACTTCTCTTGAAGTTTTGCCTGAAGGGTTGCAACGTCTGCGGCGGTAGCCTTGGGTACGTTTACAACTACTTCCATATTACCCATATCGTAGGTTAGTTTCCAGCTGGTTTTGAGTTCTTTAACAGTGTAAACCCAACCGCCAATCTGAACCTTCTTGCCGTCTTCGAGTACAGTTACGGGATAAGACATAATTACGTTCTCCTTAAAAATATATTTTCACGCGAAAATTTTAATAATTTTAGCGTAAATTGCCTGTTAATTGCGGCATATATGCCGCTCAATTTATTTTTTTACAGCGGACTTGCGGCCGTAAAATTTTTAATAAATCGTCAGATTTTTTCAATCAGCCGTCGAATTTTTCTAAAAAATTGTGGCGCTCGGCACCTGTTTTATACTCTATCAGCGTGTCGAGCTGAACGTTGTGCAGGCTTTTGAAGATGCTCTTTTCCACGTCGGGGTTGTCCCTTTTAAGCTCCTTTATAAGCTCTTTAACGCGCTTGCGCGCCGAATTTACCTGCCCGTTTTCGGCAAGTTTCTGCGTGAAGCGGCAGGCGCAGGCGATGAATTCCAGCCCGTTATAGTCGCGCCAGTGCAGGATGTCTTCCTCAGAAACGCAGTACATCGGGCGGATGAGTTCCATCCCCTCGAAATTGGCGCTCTTTATCCTGGGCATCATTCCCTGAATCTGCCCGCCGTAGAGCATACCTATAAGGGTGGTCTCTATCACGTCGCTCCTGTGGTGGCCGAGCGCAATCTTGTTGCAGCCCAGCTCTGCCGCGCGCGCATACAGGTAGCCGCGCCTCATTCGTGCGCACATATAGCAGGGCGAATCGCCGCCGACGAGGTTTGCCGCCTCGAACACGTCGGACCGGAAAAACTGCACGGGCACACCCAGAAGGGCGGCGTTATCCTTGATTTTTTGCAGATTTTCCCCGTTGTAGCCCGGGTCCATACACAAAAATTTAAGGCCGAAGGTATAGTCGCTGTGCTTTAAAAGTTCCTGCATCAGCTTGGCGAGGAGCATAGAATCTTTGCCGCCCGAAATGCAGACGGCGATGTTATCGCCCTCCTTTATAAGCCTGTACTGCTTTATTGCCTGCAAAAAGGGCGCCCATATGCCCTTGCGGAACTTGGTTATTATCGAGCGCTCCACAAGCGCCTTTTTATCGTTTTTATCTATCACTGCCCTTTTCCGTATCCGTTAAATAAAGCACCGCACCGCGCGCAAGAGCCAGCCCAGCCGCGACGGGCGCAAACGCATTTGATGCGGGAATATGCCGCGTTGAACCCTCTTCTTCCACTACTCTGCCCGAGGGCTGCTCTGTGGAAAACACCGCCTGCACGCCGCCCGCTATGCCGCGCTTTTTAAGCGCCGTGCGCACCGCCCTTGCGAGCGGACAAACGGAAGTTTTTGAAATGTCGGCCACTTTGAACGCAGATATGTCAATCTTGTTGCCTGCGCCCATACACGAGATTACGTGCACGCCGCAAAGTTTTGCGCGCTCGATTATCATAACCTTTGCCGAGACGGTATCCACGGCGTCAAGCACGCAGTCGTAGGAAGAAAAATCTATGCCGCCTATCGTATCGCCGTCGACAAACAGGTTGAAGGCGCGCACGTTGCAGGCGGGGTTTATGTCGCGTATGCGCTCTGCCATAACCTCGGCCTTGGGCCTGCCGACGGAGGAATGAAGGGCGACGACCTGTCTGTTTATGTTGCTTACCGAAACTTTGTCGCCGTCGAAAAGGTCAATTGAACCCACTCCGCTGCGCGCGAGCGCCTCGGCACACGCGCCGCCTACGCCCCCCACGCCGAACAGAGCCACGCGCGACGAATACAGTTTTTGCATATTTTCGCGCCCGAAAAAGGCCTCCGAGCGGGCAAATTCTTCATTCATAAGTATATTATAATAAAACGGGCGGCGAACTGTCAACAATTGTGCCGATTATGGCGGCGTGTGATGAATTTTCAGCCTGCGTGAAAAAAGCGAAAATTTTGCACAAAAACACCGCAAATCCCAGCCTTACAGCCAAAAAATATGCAATGTTACAGCATTAAACTTGCATTTTTACACAACCGCGATTATGCAAAAATGCAATTCCGCCAAAAATTCAGATACGCGGCGGGCGCATTTTAAAATGCGCCCGCCGCGTATTTACCTAAATAAAATTTATTCGTGAATTTCTTCGTCCTCGTCGGGTTCGGGGAACTGCGACTTGTCGTAGGCGATGCCGTGCCTGTCGTAATAGTCCTTAATCGCCGCGCGGATAGCCTCTTCGGCAAGCACCGAACAGTGCATTTTGTGCGCGGGCAGCCCGTCCAGCGCCTCGGCCACCGCCTTGTTGGTCAGTTCAAGCGCCTGCGACAAAGGCTTGCCCTTTATCAGCTCGGTCGCCATCGAGCTGGAAGCTATCGCGCTGCCGCAGCCGAAAGTGTTGAACTTGACGTCGACGATTATATCGTTTTCTATTTTGAGGTAAATCTTCATTATGTCGCCGCAGCGCGCGTTGCCAACTTCGCCCACGCCGTCGGCATCGGGAATTTCGCCCACGTTGCGGGGATTCCTGAAATGGTCCATAACCTTTTCGCTGTAAAGTGCCATAGAACAATTAAACTCCTTGCATTTAACGCATTTATCTGTATATTTACTGTATTGGTTGCGGCATATTGCCGCTTCAATTACGTTTTTTTGGTTGCTTTTTCCCGCACCGCTTTCAGCGGAGAGCGAAAAATCAGAGCAGGTGGGGAAGTTCGCCGCGCTCCATCTCTTTCCAGACGGGCGACATATTCCTCAGATAGTCCACCACCTCGGGCACGGCCTTTATTATGCGGCCCACATCCTCCTCGGTGTTGTACTCCGAAAGGCTGATTCTGAGCGAACCGTGCGCAACCTCGTGCGGGAGGCCTATGGCGAGCAGTACGTGCGAAGGGTCGAGCGAGCCCGAAGTGCAAGCCGAGCCCGACGAAGCGCAGATGCCCTTGTCGTCGAGGTGCAGCAAAAGCCCCTCGCCCTCTATCCCCTCGAAGCACATATTGATTGTGCCGGGCAGGTGGTGCGCCATATCGCCGTTGAGCTTGGAGTGGGGAATTTTTGTGAGCGCGGCGATGATTTTATCGCGCAGGGCCACAAGTTTTTTGGTGTTCTGCTCCATATTTGCGCACGCCTCTTTGAGCGCCGCAGCCATCGCGCATATGCCGGCGATATTTTCGGTGCCCGCGCGCCTGCCGCGTTCCTGCGCGCCGCCGTCGATGAAGGGCAGAAGGCGAACGCCCTTTCTGCAATAGAGCGCGCCCACGCCCTTGGGGCCGTGGAACTTGTGCGCCGAGAGCGACAGCATATCTATGTTCTGTTCTGCCACGTTTACGGGAATGTGACCAACCGCCTGAACGGCGTCGGTATGGAAGGTTACGCCCGCCGCGCGGCAGACTTCGCCTATCTCCTTTATCGGCTGAACGGTGCCTATTTCGTTATTTGCAAACATAACGGTGACAAGGCAGGTATCGGGCCTTATTGCCGCCCTTACTTCCTCCGCCGTGATTACGCCGCCCGAATGGACGTCGAGAAGGGTGACTTCGAAACCCTCTTCCTTTTTAAGCCTTTCAAGCGTGTGAAGCACGGCGTGATGCTCGAACGCGGTTGAAATTATGTGTTTTTTGCCTTTGAGCGCGCCGAGGTGCGCCGCCGAGCGTATGGCCTGATTGTCGCTTTCGCTTCCGCAGGAAGTGAAGTAAATTTCGTTAGGCTGAGCGCCAAGGCAGGCGGCTATGTCTGCGCGGGCGGCTTCGAGCGCCTCTTTTGCGACCTGCCCCACCGAGTGGAGCGAAGAGGGATTGCCGTAAATTTTATCGAGGTAGGGCAACATCGCCTCTATCGCCGTCCTGCTCATCGCGGTGGTTGCCGCGTTGTCTGCATATACAGTAGTAAGTTTTTCCACAGTCAAAAATTCCTTGTAAAAGTTTGCGGTGCGCACCCTTGCGCGCCGTTTAATTCCTATCTGTTTGGTATGATATTATTATAGAAAGCAATTCCTATTTTGTCAATAGGATTTAACCCCTTTATAAAAAATATTTGCCTGTTCGCAGCAAAATATTTAAGCGCGGGCAATTTGCCTTTTGCGGGCAGCCGGCGATGGAATTTTGCTGCGGAAAATAAAGCCGCGCGGGGCAGGCGCCCCGCGCGGCTTTATTGCTAAACGTAAGGTTTTAATGAAAAATCAGATGCTTTAAAATTTACTTATAGGCCAACTCTCCTGTGTTTTATTATATATAGGTATCCGCGCAATGCGGTCTGCCTTCATTTTTGCACGCGGCACGCCCGTGCGGCCGCTTTGCAATATGCAAATTTATGCGTTCGTCGGCGCATATGTGCGCCTCTTATCGCTTTTTATGCGTTTGCCGCCGCTTTGCCGAGCTGCCTGCACTTTTCAAGCCCGTCTTCGTCGGGAGTGCCGTAAACGGCCAGCCCGTCGGCAATCATCACGGCGCCGTCGCCCTCGGCGCGCGCCTGCCAGGTGCGCATCCACTCGCCTTCGGCCCATTCGTACGAGCCGAACAGCCCTATCTTTTTGCCTTTGAGCCTGCCCTCTACCGAGGAAAAGAAGGGTTCGAACTCGCTCTCTTCCAATTCCTCGCTACCCATTGCAGGACAACCGAAGAGTATTACGTCGGACGAGAGCACGCCCTCGTCTGCGGCAGCGACGGGGATGACTTTTACCTCCGCGCCCGCAGATTCCGCGCCCTCGGCAACGGCGTTCGCCATCGCCTCGGTATTGCCCGTTCCCGACCAATATACAATGCTTACCATAAATTTAAATCTCCTTATATATCTCTTTTTTAAAGCGCGGGGTATGCTTCCCCTGCGCACGTGTTTTTTTTGCACAGGTGCGCACATATGCGCCAATCAACCGAGTTTGAATATCTCTTCGAGCGGAGTGCCGCAGTCCATCTTTTCGCATATGCACCGCGAGCAGCGCTCGTACCGTTTAAACAGTTTTTCGCGCTCCTCCACCTCGCCGTACACCTTCCAATAGCCGCAGCCGAGGCATACTCCGCCGCGCGCGTCCTCGATAAACCCGCGCACGTCGCACAGCGGATAGCCGAGGAACAGTCCTATTTCGTGCGGGAACTCCCCCTCGCCCTCCATTCGCCTTTTCAGCTCCTTCAAGGCCTCGCCCTGCGTGGAGTAGCGGTAGCCGCGACCCCGCAAAAAGCGGCGGTTTTCGGCATTGAACAGAATTTTATCCAGCCTGCCGCGGTGAAACACATAGTAAAGTTTTTTGCCCGCCGAGCGCCTTACGGCGAGGAAGCGGAAGTCCCTTTTTGCAAAGCGGCTGCGGTAATAAACTATGTCGCCGTCCTGCCCGTCTTTCAGCCAGAACAGGCTGGCGGGTTTGAGCCCCGCAAAAGTTATTCCGCAATGCACGCCCAGGCAATATCCCGTCTCGCTCACTTACTCCTCCTCTGCGCCTTTCTGCGCGGCACACACTCACAGCGCCGCTATGCCGCGGCCGTCTGCGTTGCGCCCCGCCGCAACCTTTTCTTAATTCCTATAAATATTATATGGATTAAAACACCCGCTGTCAACTAAATATTAACCTAAGTTAAGTTTTTAAGCATAAACCCGCGATTTTTGTGGAATATGCACAATAAACGGGTAAACTTGGGGCGATTTTGAAGCAACATACAAACAAACAGCGGCAATTCAGACCACACAAAGCGCAGAAAAAGGCCGTGCGGGCGCAAAACTGCGCCCGCACGGCTTACTTAAAATATAATACCCTGAAATTACTTTATGAGGTCAGAAAGTTTTTTGGAATTTAAAAAGTTCATTATAACCTCGTCCAGCTCCTTCCACAGGGGCAGCGAAAGGCAGTTGGCGGCGTTTTCGCAAGGCACGTCGGAATACAGGCAGGAGACGGGCGCAAGGGGCCCCTCCGCCGCCACGATTATTTCGCCCACGGAACATTCTTCGGCGGGCTTGGCAAGGCGGTAACCGCCGCTTTTGCCGCGCGCGCTCAAAACAAGCCCCGCCGCCGAAAGCGGGCCCATAACCGCTTCGAGGTACTTGGCGCTCTCGTGCTGGCGCTCGGCAATGTCGGTGAGGGATATGTTGGTGCCGTCGTTGTGCTGGGCAAGGTCTATCATAACTTTAAGGGCGTTGCGGCCCTTGGTTGTTATCATCATAGCAAATCAACCGCCGTATTCAATCATTTTTTCTATGCACTTAACCGCCGCAAGGCGCGTTTCTTCGTCCATCTCCATAACCTCGCCGCCGTTGCCGCAGACGGCGTTATATACGTCCGCGAGCGTGGTTATTTTCATATTGTGGCAGATGAGGTCCTTCGAGAGCGGATAGAACTGCTTGTCGGGGCATTTGAACTGCAAGTGCTGCACGATGGCATTTTCGGTGCCTATTATAAATTGCTTTTTATCCGACTTTTCGGCAAAGTCCATTATGCCCGTGGTGGAACCTACGTAGTCGGCATAAGCCGTAACCTCGGGCCTGCACTCGGGGTGAACCAGAAATAGAGCTTCGGGGTGAGCGGCCTTGGCCTTCAACACGTCGGCCTTGGTCATTCTGGCGTGGGTAGGGCAGCCGCCCGAAACGAGCCGGAAATTCTTTTCGGGTATCTGGTTTTTGACGTAAGTGCCGAGGTTTATGTCGGGTATGAACAGTATATTTTTGGAAGGCAGCGCGCGGCAGATTTTTACCGCACTCGACGAAGTTACGCACACGTCGCACACCGTTTTAAGCTCGGCCGTGGTATTTACGTAAGCCACAACGGTGTAATCGGGCATACTCTCTTTGAGCTGCAAAATGAGGTCTTTATCCATCTGCTCTGCCATAGGGCAGCCAGCGTCGGGGTTGGCAAGTATAACTTTTTTCTGCGGCGAAAGCATCTTCACCGTTTCGGCCATAAAGCGCACGCCGCACATTACAACCGTGGACTGCGGCGCAGTCTTTGCCTTTACCGAAAGGGCGTAGCTGTCGCCGGTGAAGTCGGCAACCTCGCAAATTTCCTCGCTCATATAGCTGTGCGCCAATATGCACACGTCGCGTTCCTTTTTTATGCGCAGTATTTCCTGCTGTAAATCTTTTAACATCAAAAATCTGTAACTCCTATAAACGTACTATGATTATAACACAATAAACGGCGGCGGTCAACATTATGCGCGTGGTAAAAGTTTCCCGCAGCGCCGATGACAAGCAATTATCTACCCTTCCCTACCCTCACCTAAGCAAGGGGAGGCCTACCGCTCAAAACGCCACGATAAAACTCAGAAGCGAAAAAGCAAAAGCCGCAAAGTTCAGCGGGACGGCTCCCGCGCACAGAACTTT
>UMIY01053586.1_pt1 | contig 11988 bp, 7 predicted proteins | sample 1965921 | NCBI WGS metagenome assembly UMIY01 (sample SAMEA4836134, study PRJEB28245) | human gut metagenome | biome: gut microbiome; material: fecal sample | place: Denmark | collected 2008
GAGCGGCGCGGCATCATCTCTGACCGCTGTGAGCTGAACCGGCAGATCAAGGCGGACAACGCCCTGCTGCGGAAGCTGAAAGCGGAGATCAAAAAGCTGGCTGGTGTGGTTGCACTCACTGTACCTGTCGTGGCTGAAAAATTGGAGAAGCTGCGCAGCAAGGTGCTGATTTTCTGCTATCAGCTGTCCCATATCCGTGCGGGCCGGGAGCGGTATCGGGATACCCTCAATGTGTACCAGCCCCAGATGGCACGGTACACCGGGCTGGTGCAACAGATCAGGGACAAGAGCAAGGAGCGCAAAGCCCTGCTGACCGAGAAGAAGGCCCTGCCTGCCCGGAAAATTTTCAAGCATAAGGAGCTGGCGTCCAAAATTGCAGGGCTGACCGAGGATTTAGAGGAACTGCGTTCCGAAAAGGCGCTGTTATTGCAGCAGTTTGATTATTCCGAGGACACCGGAGCCGATACCTTCCGCAAAGATATTGCCACACTGGAATCCAACCTGCAACAATTGGATGAGCAGGAGCAGAGATATTCTGCCGAGTTGGATGAAGCCTTGAAGCAGTATACCGAACTAAAAGAGGAAGCCGCCGATATAGAGGACGCCAATCTGATGGATGCGCGGCTTGCTGTACGTGAAGAAAAGGAACGCGTTGTCATTGAACGGGTAAAAGCAGCCTACGGTGAGAAATACAATCCAATGATGATGCAACACAGCAAGCGTGATGTGGCAAATCTGCTCCATGAGGAAGCGGAAGCATGCTCTATCCGTGAACGTCTGCATCAGAAGCAGCAACAGCAGGCACGGCAGAGGCAGAACAAGAAAAAAAGTAAACGTCATGAACATGGAAAATGATTTTATGAGGGAACACATTCCTTCTTTTTCTCTTCTACCATATAAGTTGAACAATCGAAAGGTATCAGCAGAATTTGGTTCTGCTTTTTCGCTTCGATTAAGCTTTAAGTGCAGTTTATCGCAATATATTGCGATAAACTGATTGACAAAAGTGAGCCGCAAATGCCATAATTATATTGATATAAGGTATGATAAAATGCGCCAATAGAGTTGATTAGGTGGAGGTTGTTATGGCAATTTCTTATAACAAGCTATGGAAGCTTTTGATAGACAAAAAGATGACTGCAGCTGAATTAAGGAAAGCAGCAGATATTGCTCCCAATACATTAACGAGAATGAAAAAAGATCAAAAAGTTAGCATGCAAGTTCTCGAAAGGATATGTAGCATTCTCCATGCCGATTTTGGAGAAATTGTGGAGTACTATCCTGACGAAAAACACTAAACGTTCTTCACATAATTATGTTAAGAAGATAAGATAGCCTATATACTAACTGTCTGTTTGTACTGTTACTGGTATAGGTTATTAATAGTATTTTGATTCTTGAATTCTACTGTTATAAGCAATGGACGATTTAGGTGAATTCTACGCTAAGATTTTGTGAGGATACTGTGATTAATGAAAAGGGAAAGTGATGAGGAATAAATGAATAAATCTGATAGAAATATGATTACAAGTGTAATTGCCCCATACAGAGGAAACAAACCATATATTTTTATTAGTTATTCGCATAAAGACAAAGGTTTGATTTTGCCAATATTGGATTCTATGCTATTCGATAATTATCGTGTCTGGTTTGATGAAGGAATTGCCCCTGGTACGGAATGGGATCAAAATATTGCGGCTCACATAGAAAAAAGTGATTATTTTATTGCATTTATTTCGAACAACTATATAAGTTCGGAAAACTGCAAAGACGAATTAAACTATGCACGAGATTTGAACAAAAAACGAGTACTGGTATATCTTGAGCATGTGGATCTTCCTGCAGGAATGGCAATGCGCTTAAATAGGCTTCAAGCCATCCATTATTACGTATATGAAACACAGGAGGCTTTTTTAGAAAAACTATACGGCGCGGACGGAATAAAACAGTTCTGTGATAAACATGGCATGGATTTTGAGAGTTCAGAACTAGTCAATATCCCAAAGCTCACAATAAATATATGCAAGAAGTTCTCAGAAGGTTCGCCTAATTATCGATTTGTATTCGTCTACGGATGGGAATACATTTATTCTCACCTATACCGAGAGCGCATATCTTGTGGTTCCTTTTGCTACTGGCGATAACACTGCAGTTTTTGGTAATGTTGCAGCTTCAACTGTAGTCAGTCCATCGAGAATTCTATACCTATATTATATTGAGAAAAGACAGTCACTTAATGAACTCAGCGAATCAATTCCGTATATCATCGAATACATGCGGAAAAAGAACTTCAAGGCTGTCGTTGAATTTATTCTCCTTTGCCCTGATACTGTTGCCTCCTTTGTAACGGAGGAATATGAGAAAAGCATAGTTCAACTCGGCAATGGACGCATCAGACAGGTCAAGCGAATTGCAATTAAAGGGATTGAAGCAGTTCATAAAAGTCTGACGGCTTACTTGAATCATAGGCGTACAGGTAAGACATTGTTCGCCGTGGAAAAGAATACTACCTCACTATCTTATATGCTTCAGGGTGCAGGTTTTTATAAGTTATTTCCTCACTATCAATTTGACTCATGCAGCATGAAGTTTCACGATATCTCCAATTGCGAAATGCTGGGCTTTATCAGAAAGACACCATATATAACCGTCGCTGATATGGCTGCATTTAGACTTTCCACAAGCGAAAGCAGCAATCACCCTGAGTTTTATTCAGATTATAAAGACTTGTGGAAGAAATATCAGGAGAAAAGCGTAGCATGGAAATCACTCTGCGAAACGCTACGTGTCTATTCTGAAAAAAATGATGTCCTTGCATCATTTAAGCGAAAGGCACCCAAAGACAAAGAGTCAGAGCCACAGAAATACACCTACATACTCCCCTTCACCTGCAATGAAAGTGTAGCAAAGATCCTTCACTTTTTGAAGAGCCAAGAAATCATTGAACAAGGAAGCCGGGTCAGCAGCTACACAACCGATTCCTGTGAGGTTGTTATTATTGATCGGTGCGGGTATAGGAGCGAGCACGACAAACTATTCTCTAATGTTTATGCGTTGATGCTTCCCGACTGCATAAGTGTCTATCTTAACACGAAAAGCCGAGAGGCCAATGTTGTTTTTGATGACCTTGTTGTAAACGGCGTTCTGGTAACCGGAAGAAAAGCATCAGAAATAAACAGTTTGATGGAATACTTCCGTGACAGAGGTTATATCATCAACCTCTATGCTGTTGACGGGAAAATGAGTTTTACCTATTCAACGCGGAGGATCAAGGAACTGCTCACAACGGCCGGGAAAATGCTCGAAGTGTATACATACCACAAAGTAAAGGAGCTTGGCAAATTTGATGATGTCGTCAGCAGTTTTGAGATTGATTGGGAGGAAACCGATGTCAAGAGCGAGTTTGATTGTATTCTAACAAAAGGATTCAGAACTTTGTTCGTAGAGTGCAAAGCTCGATTAGACATCGAACAGAATTTCTATTACAAGATCGCAGAATTAAAAGATCAGTTTGGAATTAATGCTACGGCTGTTCTTGTTGCAGACACACAGGAAAAACCTTTCTATACCAGTGCGCCTGTAAATGCAATGCAGCGTCGTCGTGGTAACATGATGGATGTGGTGACTATTTGGAGACCTGATGAGATCAATAATATCGGGCATACTCTTTTAAAAGTCATTAATGGAACTTATGCGAGTGAGGAGGATAAATAACATGTATAATCCTAAACCTGTTGATACCAGTGATATCTCCTTGCCGGAGGAATTGCTTGCTCTTACGGAGAGAATCGCTGAAAATGTTCATGATGTATGGGCTGCCGGTCGTATCGCCGAGGGATGGGTTTACGGTAAGAAAAAGGATGCAGAGATGAAAACTACTCCGCTCCTTATCCCATATGACGAGTTGCCAGAAAGTGAAAAAGATTACGATAGGAATACTGCGTTTGAAACACTAAAGCTAATCGTTAAATTGGGTTATACCATTTCAAAAAAGGGATGATCATGCTGCTGAGAATGGCGCTCCAGAAGCATTAACGATGCTTAAGCAGATGGATGAATCAGAGATTTAAAATCATCAATGATTTAAGGAGCAAGAAATATGAGCAATAATCCTCCAACCGGATCTGGAACCGCATATCGTGAGAGCTTAAGAAAGTATTATGATGATCTCATGAAAGAGGCGGAAGAAGAAAACAGAAAGCGAGAGGACGAACTACAAAGGGAACTTATGACGGAAGATCCCTTGAATGTTAATTATGCTCGCTGGGCAACAGAAGAGGAGTTTAAGAAGGATTTGACAGAGGTTTCCTTGGAAGACTGTTCTGTCGAGCAATCAGGTATACCCCTGCTTTGCTCTGACACGGCCGCTTATGTTGATACATCCGATAGTCATTCTTTAATTATTGGTTCTTCTGGCTCTAAAAAAACGCGCTTATTTATTCTGCCGAGTATTTATTCTTTAGCTAAGGCTGGGGAATCAATGGTAATTACTGATCCAAAGGCTGAGTTGTACGAAAGAACGTCTGGGTACTTAAAGAAGAAAGGGTACAAAGTATTCTGTATTAATTTTCGAGATGAATCAGTCAACAATGCCTGGAATCCACTTGAAGCACCTTTGAAATTTTTTAAACAAGGGAAATTTGATTTGTCTGTCGGATTGCTAAATGATTTTGCTTCAATTTCTATTCCAAGAGGTACAAGAAGTGTTGATCCCTATTGGGACGATTCTGCCCGTTCTGCGTTTATGGGATTGTTGCTTGTTTTATTTTTGCTGGCAGAAGACGAAGCCGAAGTAAATATCAGAAGTGTCTTGAGGTTACGTGCCACAATCTTCAAGAACGATAAACAGGGGAAGAATACACTAAGCAGAATTGTTGAACTCGCTGGTGTCGACAGTTTAGTTACAGCATATCTATCGGGACTTAATATTGCACCAGAAAAAACATTCGGATCTATTCTATCAACGCTTGATACTCACCTCCTAAAATTTATAATAAGACCTTCGTTGACCGATATGATGTGTCATAATGATATTCGATTTGGGGATATTGGCAGAGAAAAAACAGCTGTATATCTCGTGATGCCAGATGAAAAGGAGACATATCACGGACTTATCAGTGTCTTTATCCAGCAATGTTATGAGTCTCTTATTTTTGAAGCGCAAAAGTGTGAAAAGAAAACCCTTCCCATCAGGGTTAATTTCCTATTAGATGAATTCTCCTCTTTACCTCAGATGAAGGAATTTCCATCTATGATTGCCGCTGCAAGAAGCAGAAACATCAGATTCAACATTGTTGTTCAAAGCGAAAAGCAGCTGAGGGCAAGATACTCTGAAGAAGCTGATACAATCAAGGGAAACTGTAATAACTGGATATATCTTTACAGCAGAGAGTTTCCTACGCTCGTTGAAATTAGTAATCTCTGCGGTTCGCAAAAGAGCGGGAAACCCCTTGTCACAACATCGAGATTACAGCGACTTGATAAGGAAAAAGGAGAAGCCCTAATAATGCATGGGCGAAAATATCCATTCATGTCGATATTAAAAGATGTGAATGCGTATGATCAGGAAAAGCCCCAGCCAACATACCACGAAAAACATAACCATAACAACGCAATTAAATTGTTTGATATTATTACCTATATGAATACTATGAATGAGGGGCATATTCGTGATCGGTTAAGGAAAAACGAAAGTACGGCATTAACGGAAATCATTAAATACACTCATAAACTATGTGTAAACGATTTGTTTCAAGGGACAGCGGATGAGTCAAACGATGTTTATACCGCATCATTATTATGGTTTAAAGGACATATTGGCTGTCTTAACGAGGACAAGGTTTTCTCGCGCAGAGAAACACTCTTTGAGATTCTTGAGTCGACGAATAATACTATTTATACTCGCACCCCAATATCCGTTCGTGCTTTGCCCGATGTTGTAGAGTTAGTTAATACTAATATCGCCATTGTAAGTGATGATCTCAGTGTGTTAGAAGGATTATCAAAAGAATTGTATTTTCAATTGTTGGCAAGAAAAAGGGTAATCCCTTTATATTATGATTTCCGCAACTTCGATATACCAACAGTCCTGGAAGGCGATGAAAAGGGAAAACTGTGTCTGCTCCCACTGTTATTAACTCAACAATTGTATGGCATCACCGTCGATGCAGAGAACTCAAAGACTGATTCCACTCTAATGGAAAGGTACAGGCAACTACTGGAGAACTTTAATAATGGATCGGATGAGGCAAAGGAATATGTCGTGATACTGTACGCTTTGGATAAAGCCGCATTCCTTTCTGAGGCGGTATATCAGAGTTGGGAGTTAGGTGCATTCAAAAATGTTAGGATTGTTGTTTTGTGCTCTAACGAGAGCGGCTTGTTGGATATTAACTGCTCAAATTTTTTCAGCATCAAAGATGATAGCAAGAGAATGTATTCAAAACCCATTTTGTATTTTGATGAAAAAACAAACGAAGTTGCTTTTAAGCAAAAGGATAGTCCGAAGTTAAGAATTAGGATTGTTGAAGGCAAAAACGAAGAGGATACTATCGCGGAATGATCGGGAATGATTGAGGGATTATATGATATCAATTTTTGTTTCAAGCACATTCGGGGATATGCAAGCAGAACGTGATGTCTTAAGACAACGTGTTCTGCCCAGACTAAAAAAGCTTGCTTCTGGTTTCGGAGAATCGGTCAGAATGATAGATCTCCGGTGGGGTGTTAACACAACTTCTTTGTCGGAGGAACAAGCCGCTTGGAAAATCATGGATGTGTGTTTTGATCAGATTGATAAATGTAATGGTAGAATGATTTGCCTAATTGGAAATAGGTATGGCTGGGTTCCGCACTATGATATTAATGAAATGAGGACTAGGTTTGGATTAAATCTGAGTTCAAATGTAAGTGCAACTGAATTAGAAATACAATACGGAATACTGCAAAGAAAACATCCTCAGCAGGCAATGGTTTTTATGCGAGAGGAGGTGAAATCATTACCAGAAGAACTGATTGAGCATTTCCAAGATAATAATCCAAGACTTAATGTGCTAAAAGAAGAGTTGTTAAACAACAAAAATTGCACATGCATTCGCTATTCATTAGAATACGACAATGGAGAGTTCAAAGGCCTTGATGCTTTTGAGGAAATGGTTTATACACATCTTCATGAGTATATAGTAACGCAACTTGATATCAGCAACGTTTCACAACATATCAGGATAAAGAAACAATTTGATGCCAAAATAGATGATGAAACCGCCGAGTATTATCCTCTCCCCCAATTGGATGCAGCTGCCCATCAATATATAAAAAGGAGTAACACATTTGCGGTACTTCAAGCTGATGCAGGAATGGGGAAGACGGCATTTTCAGCACATATAAGCAATATATGGGGACACTCTCATAAGGTGTTTTATTACTTTTGTGGATGTAACGCTGACTGTGAAACCCCAGTGCAAATGCTAAAATATTTCATTTGCCAAATTAGTGACTATTGTGGCATCAAGATAGAGGAGGTTTCCAGTTCGTTGCAGGAAAACGCCCAGGTTTTTACCTATCTTTTACACAATATTCCAGGAGATGCTGTTTTCCTTGTTGATGGTATTGACCATCTTGTATGTTCCTATGAAGAACGTCTTGCATGGTTGCCAATAGCAGTTCCGGACCATATCAAGTTTATTTTTACTACATCTTCACAGGATAAATCATTTGAGAGACTAAGCGAATACTCGGAGATTTTCTTTTTAAATATGCCTGCTCTAAAAGAACCAGAAAAATTCGTAAAACATCTATTAGAAATGAATGGCAAAGATATTCAGCATGAAATTCTGGATGTAGCTTTAAAGAATCACCATATAGAGAATTACTATCATGCAAGAATGATCGCTGAAGCTTTGTTGATGATGGATCGGTACGATTTTCAGGGTATTAAAAACAGCGGTGATGATATAAATGCCATTAATTGCTTCCTTAGTAAGGCACTTTTACAGCTTCCGAAAAGTTTGGAAGGGGTTGCTTTATTCCTTCTACATGACTACGGAAAAAGAATTGCTCCTAATTTAATTCCCGAGGTTTATATCTATATTGCCTGTAATGAAGGTGGACTCAGAGCATCGGACCTCGAATCATTGTTCCAAACGGAATGGGATGAGCTCTCTTTTGAACGCTACATAGCATTCTTATCTGGAATAATTATTGAACGGGAAAATGGATGTTATGATTTCTCGTCTTCTATTATTCGAGAGGCCATTGGAACTCTAGTTAAATGGAAATACAAAAAGAAAGTTTTCAAGCACATTGAAACACTTCCGAACGATGATCCCTTGAAAATCCGCTGCTGTTTGAGTCATTCTCTTTTTTACGGGCATTATCAAGTTGTATACGAGTTAATTAAAAGCAATGAGTCGTCCACAATTCTGGCCGATCAGTTTGTGGGGTGTCTGAATTACATGGAGGATGAGATATCTGCGCTATTTATAAAGTACGATTTGACAGAATGGTTTTTTGACAGTGTAGTTCCAAGAGTCACCTCTGTTCAGGAGCAGGAGGCCAGTGCGAATATTGTATTAAGCATTCTCTCGTCAATCCCTTCGTCCATAAAAGTGCGTGCTCTTGAGTTCATTGGAGACCATTTTATTCACAAAGGTGAATTTGCAAGGGCAGAGCAGATTTTTAAGGATGCGCTAGTGGAACCATATAACAAAAACTATTCCACAATTGGCAGACTGTACTATATGTTAGCAACAGTAACATGTGTCAATTCGGAGGGGGATTATGAAACCCTGTTGGATATCTTAAGCCGATCGGTTGAAATGTTTCAAAAAGAAGCGTATCCAATGAGTATCGTTGACAGAATGTTCTGTATTGTTGTGAAGCATCAGCTTGTTTTTATGAAGCTTTATCACGGATTAAACGGCATCCCTTCCATCCAAATATTTGATGTAAAAGAACTAAGATTGACTGAGGGAGCACAAACACCTTATCTTGATTTCATCGCAAGGAATAAAATAGAAAAAATCGATGAAAAAGTAATCGCATCTATAAAAAAAACAATTGACTTGTTCAATGAGTATCGACGCGAAGCCGAGACCATCTACAAAGAAGCTGCTATCAGTGGGGATATAGAAAAGATATTAGAACCATTTATTCTTATATTAAATGGGTATGACGTTTTTGGTATCACTGCCGGAAGGCTAGAGAAAATGAAAGAGATTAGGGAGGATGTGGAAAAGGAACTGCAGAATCATTTTAATCTTGGCTTATATAAAACTCTTGGCCTTCTCGAGTATGAGCTTGCTAACGCTTCGGATCAATCCAAAGAAAAGAAACAACACCTATTAAAATGTTGCGCCATATGGGGACAATTTATCTCTCAATTGAGTTTGCCTGACTTTACGATGAAATACATTAACGCAGAGATGGAATTGGCAAGTATATTTCTTGATGCAGGAGATGATGATTCGGTAGATGAACATTTAGCAAAATGGTCACAGGCTCAGTATGATTATGCCTTAAATGATTTGCGGAAAGCGTTCAATCAGTGTAAACGCTATCCTGACGAGATACATTTGGCTCTATTAGAGGAAGTTCGTGATAATATTGCCGATGTTAACAGAACCAAAGCAAGAATGAAACAGCTGGGAGAAAATTATAATAGATGTCGAAATATCTCGCAAAAATGCTTCTACCACTTGATCAAATCATGTGTTTTTAAGCAGCTGGATGAATTCAAGGTTAGAGAAAATTTTTCTTTTGAAAGTTACAGGTGGCTAAAGGACATTTACTTGAATCTATCTGCAGGCCTGTCAAATGCCCAAGACGATAGAGAGATGGTAGAATTCGTGTGCATATTCCTGCTAAAGCTAATGCTGCAAATGCTTGATATGGTATCAGATATAGCAACTAACCAAAAAGAATTAGAAAGATACGATTTAACAAGCTATTATGATGAAAAAGTCTTTGTCTTGGAGGAACGGCATAAGTATAAAATGCACAGACTTGAAAAAATTCGGTTTGGATATTTATATGCAAAGTCGTTAATAGATCAATCAAGTCAAAATATAACTCTGGTGGAGCAAAATTGCTTGTTCGCTGTAAAGATTTTCAATACTCTTCGCAGAATTCTCTATGAGAATGAAGTAACACCTTTTAATTTCGCTTTTCCAATGATTAGTCAGAGAAGGATTAATTATGAATTGTGCACTGTTGAGACAAGGCTTGCGATGTATTATAAAGATGTCGGGCTTCTACTGTCGTCGGCAACAACCTATGAAACTATTGCTACATTGGCGCTATCTTTGTTTGGGGCTGAGGAGGATTCAAGTGTTAGTGATCAAATATTTCTAAAATTGGCCTCAGTATCGTGCTTGCAAGCACTCGATAGTTATTTCACTTTAGGTATGCCAAACAAAATACATGAATTGAGCGAAAAGTTTGAGGCGATAAAATTATTGAGTCTACAATAAATAGTCTGAAACAGATTAGTCTTTTATCGAATAGATGAACATGAGAAAAAGGCTATAAGAGCGGAGGTGAAAATATGCTGCACGAAGATTATAGTGAACTGATTCATAGAGTAAACCGATTATCGGAATGTACAGATGAAGTGATTCGATTAATCCACAGGCTAATCGATGCTGTTTTAGCTTTATTGGATGATAATGACCGGATACAATCCGATATCGATACATACAATAATGCCATCCGTATCCTTGAAGATGTATTAAGAACCAACGAGATACTTCGTAAAGCTGCGGAAGCCTATATGTGTTGTTCTTCTGCACTGGACTTCGTAATTGATTTCGGTTTTCGATCACAAGCAATAGAACAAGGTGAGCATAAAGCAAAAGAAAAAGACGATGCAGCTGCGAGGAAAACAGCAGAAAGAAGGAAAGCTCTTGCAGAAGCGTTGAGAACGGGTCAACCAGTAATGGTTAATCCGGACGGAACGGTTATTGCCAATACTGGTAAATCGGATGATTCAAATGCGCAAATAAATGTTTCCGGTTCGGATGTTGCTTGCAGCGATAGTGCCTTCGAAGGAATTGGTGTTCCGTCAGGAAAGCTTGCAGGAGGGATTCCATCACACTGTCGTGTATGTGATAATATTGTTTTCGCTGGTGCGAATTATTGTCCGTACTGTGGGACTTCCGTTTCTGTGAACAAGCCGTTTGTGGAACTACAGAAAGTCCAGTTTTCTGCTATTGCGCCAAAGATACTAACAAAAAGTGAGTATACAATTATCAATGTGATCATGTACGAAGAATCCTGTCGGTACATAGTGGATGAATTGATTAGCACAATGGATGAACCCGCACAAGAAACAAGATCTGGTGTCCAAAGGGTCAATGAAGGGGCTGAAGTCAAAATCGTTCTCAATTCGCCGGATTTGTTGATTAAAGACAATACAGAAACGGGAATATGGCAGGGAGAATACCTTGATTTTTCGTTTGCTCTCCACCTTCCCTTCAACTTCAAAAAGCACCAGGTCCTTCTTACCGCCTCCGTTTATATTAACGATGTAATTGCATCTAAACTGAAATTTGTTGTGAAGTGCTCTTCTCTTTTGGAGCAAAAGATTCAAGTGTCGCGGCGTGATATTTTCTCGGCTTTTATTTCTTACGCAAGTCAGGACCGAAAACGTGTTGCTGCTATTATCCAGGGAATGAAGAAAGCCCGTCCTGATTTGGATGTATTCTTTGATGTCGACAGTCTGAGAAGTGGGGATGATTGGGAACACGCTCTTCATGAGGAAATTGAGCGGAGGGACATTTTGTTCCTGTGCTGGTCTCATTTTGCGCGTCAATCTAAGTGGGTTAATGCGGAGTGGCGCTACGCATTTGAAAAAAAGGGGATAGATAGCATTGAACCCGTGCCTATAGAGTCACCTGCTGTTTGTCCGCCACCAGAAGAATTGAGGAAAAAACATTTTAATGATAAGCTTCTATACATAATAAATGCCTGAAAAATATTCACAGCGGCGGG
>UMIY01051703.1_pt1 | contig 11947 bp, 15 predicted proteins | sample 1965921 | NCBI WGS metagenome assembly UMIY01 (sample SAMEA4836134, study PRJEB28245) | human gut metagenome | biome: gut microbiome; material: fecal sample | place: Denmark | collected 2008
CCCCTTTTTAGGGTGGTGTGTCACTGATTTGTTTCAAACTTCTCCCTGCCAGAAAAGCTTTCAGAGCCAGGAGATCCTCACCGTCCTTGGTCCGTCTGCGTTCGGGAAGGAATTCCAGGTTATAGGTGATTTTCATACAGCCGCCTCCAAGAGATACGGTGTGTAGGTCAAGTTCCGCTGGGTGATGGCGTCTCCCCAGGTAAGGCCGTCACAGCCTGGGATGGGTTCCTCCAGGCTCACGGTCTGGGGGCGGCGCCGCTGTTTTTCCCGCTCGTGGGAGAGCGCGGAGCTCATAGCAGCCCAGGCGATGGACGTAAAGCCGTACCGGTAAAGGTCCGGCCGGCGGAACCATTTCTCCACCGCCAGCAGGTACCGGAAGATCACCACATCGTAGTAGTCCTCCATAGGCAGGCCGTTGACCCGGAGAAAGCGCAGCACCAAGGTGTGGTGTGCCTCCGCCATCTCTTTTTCGTGGGGCTCCAGGGGCCGCAGCTTCAGGCGGCGAGGTTTCTGCTTTTTGATGTTCGGGCGGAAATGCTTTCCCACCTGTCTTTTCTTACTTTTTTTCGATACATTCGCACCCACGGTGCAGTCCTCCTTTTTTAGTAGATTGGAAAAATGTTTTAGGGTGAAACAGTACAGGGCATCCGGAAGAAAGCGCTGGCTCAGAGCCAGGACTTTCCCGGTGTTTTCCGCGGTGACAACAAAGTCGCAGCTTTTCTTTTTGCTATACGAGCTCATTTCGCATACCCCTTTCTGATGAATTCTATGAAAACGGGGCAGCCAACGGCTCCCCGGAACGAAAGTTGGGGGAGCCGTGAGACTCCGGTATATAGGAAAAAAGCACCCGAAGAAAACCTTCGAGTGCTTTTGTGGCTAAGCCAAAGTAGGGGCAGGAGTCCTGCTCCCACCTCCTTGTTCCTGTGCCTCTATGACAGAGGCAGAAGACGTAAAAAAGCGCCAGAAAGCCAAGGCTCTCTGACGCTGCGATACGAGATACTATCATTGCTCTGGGCAATGGGGACACTTTACATAAATACTATACCATGCCCTCCATGGGAATGCAAGCAAAATCGAAAAGGAAGGGTATGTGCATCCAGCCGGTACCAACGGACAGCAGGGAACGTGCAGGCCAGCCTTTTCCTTGCCTGCTGAAAAGCGATTCTATTTGTCCCTTGAATGCTCCGTCCCCCACTGGCACATCTGCTCCATAATGGGATAGAGGGAAGCGCCCTTTTCCGTCAGGCTGTATTCTACCTTGGGAGGAACCTGGGGATATTCCTTGCGCCGGACCAAACCATCCGCTTCCATTTCCTTTAGCTCCCGGCTCAGCGCCTTATAGGTAATGGTGCCAATCTTCCGCTGCAATTCGTTGAAACGGACCGGCTGCGCCTCCACCAGCCAATAGAGGAGTACCAACCGCCACTTGCCCCCAATCATGGACAAAGTGTAGCCAAAGGGCGTGTCTGTTACGGAGCGTATTTTCTTCTCGAACTCCGCCATGCTCATAAAATCACTTGCCTTTCGGATAGTATGTGACAAAAAAGACAGTACTTGCAGTTTTGATCATCCAATTGTATGATATCAATACATCGAAGAAAACGCAAGGAGGAGTTCCTGTGAAACACATGGTAAAGGTCACCGTGCTGGCCAAAAAATGCTATCCGGAATTGCAAGAGGCTTATTGTATGAATCCCAAAGCAGGCCCCTGTTCCTGCTACAACGTGGGGGATGAGTTCCTTTTCCGCCGCGATGGGGATAAGGACGACTTCTGGCACCTGGGGCTGGGCACCCTGGTTCAGACCACAGCCGACCCAAACACCGTGGCGGGCGGGCCTGCCATGCCGTTCTGCTCGGAGGCCTGGGACGCCATCAGCCGCTACATCTACGCCGGCCTGCAGGGCGGCTCCATCATGCGGGACTGGATGAACGAGGAAAACACCATGATTACCTGCTGCAACGATGGCACGCGGCCTGTCATCTTTAAGCTTGAGCGGATAGACGTGGAGGACTAACCCCGGCGTCCCGCCAGGCCAAATCAGAGGAAACGGGGAACGGGCAGTCTTGCTGCGTACAAGGCTGCCCTTTCTCTATGGGAATCAGTGACGACAGGTCCGTTGGGAAAAACCGCGGGAATTTGTATGTTTTTTTAACCGCCAGTTCCATCTGGCCTCCAAACAGAAAACCTCTACCTCCAACAACCTGATCGCCCTGCTGGAGCTCTTTGAGACAGACCGGGAGTGGGCGAAAAAGCTGACACCGGCACGTTGTACACAGCACTAAATTAAAACGTCTTTTGGACAGTTGTCCAGAGACGTTTTTAATTTTTCCCCGTGGATTTCCATATTTTGGAAATCCATTTCCTTAACTGGAACTCACTTTCCTCCTATGCTGAAAGCATGGAGAGGGGGTGATTCCAATGTCCTATGACAGAAGCCGCAAAATGACGCTCCTTTGTGCAGCCAAAGTCCGTTCCCGCATCTGCGTATGCGGCAAGGAACAGCTGGAAGTTGCAGAATGGTGCCTGGTGAGCCCCCGCCAAGTGCGGAACTGGATCCGCAAGGATACAAACATCTCTGTGTCCAACCTGTTTAACTTAGCGGACTTTTTGAATTGCCATCCCGAAGACTTGGTGATCTCCCACCCAATGCCTAAAGAAAGGGAATGATACGCAATGTCCGATTTTGAGGTTTTACAGACCTACGCATCTTGGGCCGGCACTGCTGTGCCGGACAAATTGCCGGGGATACCTTTTGCGAACTTAGACGTCTTTGAGGACGAGAGCAGCCTGAGAAACCGGCTCTTCTACCTTGTTCCGGATACCTCTTCCGGAGAGCTGCGCTGCTTCTTCTACTTTGAGGACAACCTCTTTGCTAAGGAGACCAATGGGGATTTGATTCTCTTGGAGTCTTCTCTCCATCTTTTTACCTTGTAAGCCTAAGATTACATACGAAGGAACCAGCTATCCCTCTCTAGGATGGCTGGTTCCTTTTGTCTACTGCGGGGCTGGAGTTGACGGTTACATTTTCAGGCAAAAGAATAACGCCCACCCTGTAAAAGGTGAGCGTTACCGATTGTGTTATTCGTTTCAATATTATATACAAAATGCGGCGTAGAGGGGAACGGTCTTTTTATTGTCCTCAAAGCCGAAGTTTTTTGCAGAGAGCTTGATGGCGTAAGCAGGCTGATAGGTTTCCATATAGACCTTCAGGCTCTTTGCTCTGGTGTTGTCAGCCGACTTTACTTCAATGGGGATAAGCTGACCGTCACGCTGAATGACAAAATCTATCTCAGCTCCACGCTCTGACTCCCAATAGTAGGTCTTATATCCGTTAATGGTAAGCTGCACATTCACATAGTTTTCAGCCATGCCGCCCTTAAAGTCGTTCAGCTCCTCAACCATATAGAGGACATCGTTTGCCGCTAAATCTTTCTTTGCACAGAGCAGTCCCAAGTCGGAAACATAAATCTTGAACGCATCAATATCACGGTAATTCTCCAAAGGCTTTTTGATTTGCTCCACCTTATACACCTGTGAAACGATACCCGACAGGCAGAGCCATTCGATGGCGTTTTCAAACTCGGAAGCCCTGCCGCCTTTCTTTATCAGCTTATACTGAAAACGGGTATTCTTTTTTGAAAGCTGTACGGTAATGTTGTCATAGGCAAGCCTTGTTTTCTTGATTTCGTTCACATTGTTGTACTTGCTCATATCGTTCAGATAGCTTGCCAGTATGGTATCCTGCGTGTGGCGCACAAGGATATAATCCTTTGTCTGCGTGAACTGCAAGACGCACTCAGGCATACCGCCCACAACGAGATACTGCCTATAAAGCAGCATTGCCGCATCGTGCAGGGCAGAGGGCATCGGCGTATCGGTTTCAAAGCACTTTTTAATCTGCTCTACAAGAGTGTCCTCACCTAAAGCCAGCATAAATTCCTCCATATCCATAGGATACAGGGTTTTCATATCGACCTTGCCCACAGGGAAAGAGAATTTCGCCCTGCCTACCGCCACGCCGAGCAAGCTGCCGAGAGCTACGATATGATAGTCTGGAGCGTCCTCACAAAAGTATTTCAGAGAAGTCAAAGCCCGTTCGCAAAGCTGTACCTCATCGAATACTATCAGCGTTTTTTCCTTTACTATCGTCTGACCTGCAATGTGCGATAAAATGGGTATCAGATAATCAGGGCTGATATTTTCCTCAAAAGTTTCGTTCAGCTTTGGATTTGTTTCAAAATTGAAGTATGCCACATTTTCATAGTGGCTGCGTCCAAACTCTAAAATCGAGTAGGTTTTTCCGACTTGTCTTGCTCCCTGCAAAATCAGGGGCTTACGGTGAACGCTATCTTTCCACGCTTCCAAGAAGCTCATAATCTTTCTATACATAGCGACCCTCCTTACGGCTCAACCATAGTATAGCATATATTCGTGTAAATATCAATGATTTTTACTTGATTTTTAGCATTAAACTACACGAATTTTCTTTCGAACTTCTCAAAACTCGACACGAACACCGTCAAGCCTTATTTTTACACCTCTCCGAACTTGGTAGTCATCAGCTTGTAAAGCTCGGTATTGCGTGGGAACTTGTTGATAAACGGTACAAGGGAGCTGCCGACTTTTAATAGTCCCTGTCCTGCGTCGACATTTGTGATATAGCTCATCTGAAGGTCGGAGATATTCAGGAGCTTAGCAAGCTCAATCCTGTCGGTAGACGCTTGGTTGAGCATAATGATAAATTCGCTGTTGGCAAGCATCGTCCTCGCCGTATGGCTCTTCAAAATGTCGTCCACATTCTGGGTAATACCCGTGCAGTACGCACCGTATTTCCGCACACGCTTCCAGAGCGTAAAGAGGAAGTTTGCCGAGTATTCGTGCTGAAAGAGCAGATAAATCTCGTCAATGAAGATGAATGTGTTTCTGCCTTTCGCTCTGTTCTGTGTGATACGGTTTAATGTTCGATAAGAAGCTCCATCATGCCCCACATACCCCTCCGGGGGAAAAGCGCCATTGGCAATGGAAGGAATCTGTCTTGACAATCAGGCGGATGTGTCAGGCTTTTTGACAATCGCCGGGTTTTGTAAGGACACAATGGGAAAATTGCGAATGGCGCAAACCCGCCCGCTCTGGTATAACCATAGGCAGAGAGGCAAAGAAAGCCATGGAAAGGAGCGTGGAACAGGATGACGTTGAACCAAGATATTTTCGCGGTAAAGCTCTATGAGATGGAGAAGCAGTACGGCCGGCTGCAAAGCAGGCTGCGCATCTGCGGCCGGGAAAACCGGGAAAAGCTCCAGGCAGAGCTGGAACATGCCAAGGAGGAATACGAGGAAAACTCCCTGCTCCTGAAACAGAGCATCCAGGGCAGCCGTTCCCCCGCGGTGGCGGAGCTGGCCCAGGTGCAGTGGGAATACATGCACAAGGTGGAGGACTTGCTCAAGGAAAAGGCGGAGCAGTTCTTCCACTGCGAGGCAACCAGCAAAGAGGAGGACCAGGCGGAGGCGGCCTCCCTGTACGCGGAGTACGCCATGGATTTCGCCACGCAAGCCATGCAGTACGCGCTGATTGTGGCCCTCGCCGCCATGGACCTGCAACGGAACGCGGAAGAAAAGAAGGAGGAACAAACGCCATGAAGGAAACAAAGAAATGGGCCGCCGCCCTGCTGGCGGGTGCAGCCGCTGTAGGCGCCGCTGCCGCCGGGCTGGCCTTTTGGAAACGGAAGAAAAACAACGCCCTCCCCGCGGGAGAGGCAGAGGAGCCGCAAGCCCTGCCCCTGGAAGAACAGGGGGAGGAAACCCCCGTCGGGGACGCCCCTGGCGAGGGGGCGCCCCCAGAGAAGGCGGAGCCTGCGGTAAAGCTCGCGGCGGACACAGAAATCAAAGAAACAGAGGAGGCCAGCCATGATGAATGAAGTAAAACGCCCCAAGAAGCCGCTGATTTTTTACTACGTCATTGCAATGGTAATTTTGCTGGCAATCAACCTGTTCACCGTGCCCTGGCTGGCCCAGCGGCAGGTGAAAGAGGTAGACTACGGCACCTTCCTCCAGATGGCCGAGGACAAGGACCTGGGCCTGGTGGAGGTGCAGGAGACAGAGAACCAGATTGTCTTTACCAACAAGGACGAGACCGCCATCTTTAAAACCGGCATGATGCCCGACCCCGACCTGACCCAGCGCCTGGACGACTCGGGGGCACAGTTCTCCGGGCAAATTCTTGAGCAGGCCAACCCCATCATCGCCTTTTTAGTCAGCTGGGTGCTGCCCATTGCCATTTTCATTATTCTGGGCCAGTGGATGTCCAAGAAGCTGATGCAGCGTGCCGGCGGCCCCAACGCCATGAGCTTTGGCAAATCCAACGCCAAGGTGTATGTGAAGTCCTCCGAGGGCATCAAGTTCTCCGACGTGGCCGGGGAGGACGAGGCCAAGGAGAACCTCTCGGAAATCGTGGACTACCTGCACAACCCCAACAAGTACAAGGAAGTGGGCGCCGCCATGCCCAAGGGCATTTTGCTGGTGGGCCCTCCCGGCACCGGCAAAACCATGCTGGCCAAGGCGGTGGCTGGTGAATCCAACGTGCCCTTCTTCTCCATGTCCGGTTCGGAATTTGTGGAGATGTTCGTGGGCATGGGCGCCGCCAAGGTGCGGGACCTGTTTAAGCAGGCCAAGGAGAAGGCCCCCTGTATCGTGTTCATCGACGAGATTGACGCCATCGGCAAAAAGCGGGAGGGGAACATCTCCGGCAACGACGAGCGGGAGCAGACCTTGAACCAGCTGCTCACCGAGATGGACGGCTTTGAGGAAAACAGCGGCGTCATCATTCTGGCGGCCACCAACCGGCCGGAGTCCCTGGACCCCGCATTGACCCGCCCCGGCCGCTTTGACCGCCGGGTGCCTGTGGAGCTGCCCGACCTCCAGGGCCGGACGGAGATTTTGAAGGTCCACGCCAAAAAGGTAAAGATTGCCGGGGACGTGGACTTTGAGAAGGTGGCCCGGATGGCCTCCGGCGCGTCCGGCGCGGAGCTGGCCAACATCGTCAACGAGGCAGCCCTGCGGGCTGTGCGGGCCGGGCGGAAGTCCGTGACCCAGGCCGACCTGGAGGAGAGCATCGAGGTGGTCATCGCCGGATACCAGAAGAAAAACGCCATCCTCACCGACAAGGAAAAGCTTATCGTCTCCTACCACGAGACGGGCCACGCCTTGGTGGCGGCGCTGCAAACCCACTCGGCGCCGGTGCAGAAAATCACCATTGTGCCCCGCACCAGCGGCGCACTGGGCTACACCATGCAGGTGGACGAGGGCAACCATTACCTGATGAGCCAGGAGGAGCTGGAAAACAAGATTGCCACCCTCACCGGCGGCCGGGCTGCCGAGGAGCTGGTATTCCACTCCGCGTCCACGGGGGCCTCCAACGACATTGAGCAGGCCACCAAGCTGGCCCGGGCCATGATTACCCGCTACGGTATGAGCGAGGACTTCGACATGGTGGCCCTGGAGACGGTGAACAACCAGTACCTGGGCGGCGACGCCAGCCTGGCCTGCTCGGCCCAGACCCAGGCGAAAATCGACCAGCAGGTGGTAGGCCTGGTGAAGGAGCAGCACCAGAAGGCTTTGCAGCTGCTCCAGGACAACCGGCGCAAGCTGGATGAGATTTCCAAGTACCTGTACGAGAAGGAGACCATCACCGGCGACGAGTTTATGGTGCTGTTAAACGCCAAATAAGGAACGAAGGGGGAAGCCATGAGGACCGCAGTTGTGGATGTGGGCGGCGGCCTGCGGGGCGTTTACGCCACCGGTGTGCTGGACCGCTGCTTGGAGGAGGGCGTGCGCTTTGACTCTGGCGTGGGCGTTTCCGCGGGGAGCGCCAACATCGCCTCCTACCTGGCCGGGCAAAAGGGGCGGAACTACCAGTTTTATGCGGAGTATTCCAGCCGCAAGGAGTACATGAGCGTGGCACAGCGCTATGGGAAAGCGGGGCGTGAGGATTCGATGCTGTCTCTACACTTGTTCCCCCTCTATCTCCGGCAGCCGCAGCAAGTTCTGCACGTAGGAGAGAATCACCTCCGGCTCCTCCTGACACCGGTTTTGCAGCCACTGCTGGATAAGGGCGAGAAAGCCTGCCCGGAAAAAGGCGAAGTAATAGGCAATGGCCTCCTCCTCTACGGAGAGCCCCCGCAGCAAGGGCCGCACATACCACTCCAAAAGCTGGCCGAAAGCCCAGTCCAGGCGGTGCTGGGCCGTGCTTTGGCTGAGGTAGACCCGGTAGAAATCCCGGTTGTCCCGGATGTGCTCCAAAATGGGCAGCAGGTGGCCGGGGGAGAAGGGGTGCTCCCCGTCGTAGTTGTCCCCGCGGAAACGCCTCATCAGGTTCGCGCCGATCTCTTGCTCCAGCTCCTCCATCAGGTCCCCAATGCTGTCGTAGTGGCTGTAAAAGGTGGAGCGGTTCACCCCGGCCTCCTGGCAGAGCCTGCTCACCGTCACATCTAAAATATCCCTGCGTGCCAGCAAGCGCAGCAGCGCTTCCTTCAGCCGTTCCCGCGTTTCCCGGGAGCGGCTGTTGTTTTTGGTGTTCATGGCATAGCCTCCCATTATCCCAACACATATCGGCTTTTTGCTGTGTACTTTGTGTTTCTCTCTCTAGTATACTGGAGACAGTTCCAAGCAACAAGTGTTGTTTTTCTGCGGGAGGCGGATTTCTATGAAAAAAATTACCTTGCCCGGGACTTTGTGCAGAGGCGAAAAAGTCAGTAAACAAGAGCGGTTCCTGGGGTACCTGGTGGGCCCCTTGGGATTCGGTTTCCTCTCCCTTATGGTCAACAGCTACCTCAACGTGTACTATACCGACGTCTGCGGCCTGGGCCGCCTGTGGGGCGGCAGCTTTATGAGCGTGTACCCCATTTTGGTCAAGGGCCTGGATGTGCTCACCTACCTGGCTGCCGGCTGGCTGGTGGACCGCACCGTGACAACCCAGGGAAAGGCCCGGCCCTATTTGCTGCTCAGCGGGGCGCTGCTGCCTGTCAGCGCGCTGCTCTTGTTTTTGGTGCCCCAGGGCAACGATTTCCTCACCGCTGCCGCCGTGCTGTGCAGCAACCTGTTCTTCTTCGCCGTGGTGGCCACCTTGTACTGCACCGCCAACACGCTGATGGTCCCCCTGTCCTCCACCGACCCCCGGGAGCGCAGCCAGCTGGCCGTCACCGTCAACGCCCAGGGGCTGCTTACCGGCACCACCGTAGCAGTGGTGTTCCCCGCAGTGATTCTGCCCGCCATCGGCGTGGACCAAGGCCGCTGGATAACCGTCATGGTGTGCACCGCCGTGGTGCCCGTGCCCCTGCTGGCCCTCCAGTACCTTTTCACCCGGGAGCGCGTTACCGAGCAGGAGCAAGCCGCGGGAGAGAGGCGCCCGAAGCTTTCCCTGGCCCGGCAGCTGCGCTGCTGCGCCAAAAGCCGACCCTGGCTGCTGCTGATGGCCTATTTCCTGCTGCTGGGGCTGGTGAATGCCCTCTCCAGTTCCGCCGTGTTCTACTATTGCAGCTGGGTGCTGGGCAGCTATAACGATGGGATTACCCAGGTGCTGTTTTACGCCATCGGCAACCTGCCCATGGGCATCGGCGTCTTCCTTTGCAACCCCCTGTGCAAGCGGCTGGGCCGTGCCCGGGCCATGGTGGGAGGCCTGCTCCTCTCCTGCGGGGGGCTGGGGGTGTGCCTGGTCTTTCCCACTTCACTGCCGGCGGTTTTGGCAGGCCAGTTTATCAAGGCCTTTGGGACTATCCCCTCCACGTACCTGGCCAGTGTCCTTCTCAGCGAAGCCCTGGACGATGTCCAAGCCAAAAGCGGCGTCCGCTGCGACGGCTTCACCTCCTCCCTGTATAACTCCATGCTGACCATCACAAGCGGCGTGGCGGTGAGCCTGCTCAATGGGGGCATGGCGCTGTTCGGCTACTTGGCACCAGCCGCGGGAGCCATCCCCACCCAGCCCCAGGCCGTGCGGGGGTTCTTCACCTTCTGCCAGCTGGGAGTTCCCCTGTTAGCCTATCCCGTTTTGGCAGCCTTGCTCTACGGCATGGGAAAGAGCCAAGGCTCTGTCAAGGCGGCATAGATGGTCATGTGTCCTTTGTAATATGAAAACGTGTCTACAGATGTGACACCGGACTCTTTTTTGCTAATTTCAGTATACCTCGAGAGCGTCCCGAAAATCCACATGGGAGAAGATGAGAAAGGTAGGGTGAGAGCTCTTCCCCAAAAGCCCACACGAACCCTTCGTTAAGTTTCCGGAGGGACGGTCTCCTGCTCCCTTGGTATAACAGCCGCCACGGGGCAATGTTCCACGCAGTTGCCGCAATGGAGGCAGTGCTCCTGGTGGATGACGCTGGGCGCGCCCAAGGTGATGGCCCGCTGGGGGCAGGCCTCCACACAGGCGCCGCAGCTGATGCAGTCCTCGGTAATGGTGTAGCCCTTGGGCTTTGCCCTCCCTTGGCCGACGGTGTAGCTCTCCCGGAAGATGGGGTTCACCCCCAGGTGGAAGTACTCGATGGCCATGTCCCGGATGACAAACACCATGCCGATGCTCCGTGTCTCCCCAGGGTACACGTTGGAGAGATAGGGCAGCTCCGCAAAAATCAAATCCCGCCACTTCTCCTGCTCCCCGGGGGGCACAGGCGTGGCCGTCCCGGAGAGGCGAATCATCTCCTTATAGCGGGTGTAGCCCAGGATTTGCACCTTCCCCCGGGCCAGCAGCTCCTTGCAGAAGTCCTTGCCCCGGGCGGTGAAAAAGTAGAGGGCGTCCGGCTCGTAGTGGATGGCACTGATGTTGCGCACCTGGGGGTTGCCCTCCCTGTCCACGGTGGCAAAGGACAGCACCCCCACATAGCGCAGCTTGTTCAAACAGGTTTGAGCGTCCATACGGTTACCTCCCCTCTCCCACAAGCTTCACCCGGCCGTCTTTCCGGGGCTTTTCCGGTGGGTAATCCCCTTCCACGTAGCCCAAAGCCACAAAGCACCGGGCCTTGTAGTGTCTGGGAATGCCCCACTCCTCCATGAGATGGGCGCCCAGGGGGCTTTCGAAGGTCTCCTCCGCCCGGGCGATGACGCAGGAGGAAATCCCCAGCTCATAGGCGGCCAGGACCATGTTTTCCGCGCAGCAAAAGGCGTCCGGCACGCTGTAGAGGAAGTTCTCCGGGCCAAAGACCACGCAGACCGTGGGCGCGCCATAAAACCCGTTTTGAATGGTGGGGTCATCGATGGTGCTGGGCTGCTCTTTGGAGACGAAATTTCCCGCCAGCCGGCTGCGGTCGAACTTCGCCAGGTTCTGCCGGCCCAGCCGGCTGGTTAGCTCCCTGTTGTGGACGCCCACCAGAATGGCCCGCTGGCCGCCGCCCGCGTTGGGGGCGAAGGAGCCGGCCTCCAAGATTTTTTCCAAATTCTCCCGGGGGATTTGCCTGTCCTGGTACTTGCGGATGGAGCGCCGCCCCCGGATGGCTTCTAGCACGTTCATTTAAGATACCTCCTTCCAGCACTCCGGGTCCGGGGCATACATGTCGCCGTGATACCCTGCCGCCACGGCGGGACACCCCCGGCAGAACCGGAGCAGCTCGCACTTGGAGCACTTCTCGAACTTTTCGTACACCCGGTACTGGTCAAGCTTCGGCCCGGTGAACAGGTCGTACAGGTCGTCGGTGAGGGCGTTGCCCACCTTGCTTTCCATGCGGCGGCAGGCGTACACCGCCCCGTCGGAGAGGATGGTCAGATGGCAGTTGCCGCAGTTGCAGCCCTCGTAGACGTATTCATCCTCGGGGTAAACTTTGGGGTCAAACAGCCCCTTCTCGTAGAGGAACAGCGTCCACAGGTGGTCTTTCAGGTTGAAGGTGGTCCCGCAGCCCTGGGCCCTGTACTTCTGGAATTTCTCCCAGCACTGTTCCATCATGTCCCGGTATTCCGCCGGGGAGCAGCA
>UMIY01026483.1_pt1 | contig 11946 bp, 10 predicted proteins | sample 1965921 | NCBI WGS metagenome assembly UMIY01 (sample SAMEA4836134, study PRJEB28245) | human gut metagenome | biome: gut microbiome; material: fecal sample | place: Denmark | collected 2008
CGTCGTGGAGATGCAGCTCCAATGGCAATTGTACAATTCGTTAAGTAATTTAATGAATAATAAAGGCACTGAGTGAATCAGTGCCTATTTTTTTGTGATTACTTTTTGAATTTGGTCTTCCTTCCAAATGACAAGATCACAATCAAATCCCTCTTTAACTTGTCCTATATGTTTAAAACCTAATACATTCGCAACATTTTTCGTAAAGAATGGCAAAGCATTTTCATACCCAAGTTCATTTTTCAGATAAATGAATTCCTTCTTTAAGTTTGAAATCGGTGTAATACCAATTTCTTTAACGGATCCATCTTCATTGTATGTAGACCAAGATCCTTGAGCGTCACTAGAAATGGTTACTTTCTCTGTATTTTTAATTTGTTGAATGTAACTCAAAGTTTTACCATTACCATCACATGTTATGTCAATTGTACCACCCATATCAGTAAATCTTTTTGCTTCTTCAAATAAATGAGGATTTCTTGTACAGTGTGTCGGCTGGAATAAAGAAATAGGAATATCCGCTTTTTCTAAGATGTTAAAAACTAAGTCTAAGGCTTGTTTTTCGTCTCCCATATGAATTGTTAAGTTCGCTTGTTTTCCTGCAATTAAGCTTGCGGTACGGATTTTAGAAGCTAATCGAGTTAATTCTTCCTCTGTTACATGACTAGATCTATGATCACTTAAAGCAAGTTTTACACCAAGAATACTATCAATAAACACAATATCATCTTCCATAGAACTAGTTAACGTATTACTTGGATATGCATAGCTACCTGTTAAGATATAGGTATGTACACCTTTCTGTGTTAATTCTTTAGCTTTCGCAAATAATTCTTTTGTACTTCTTGTATAACCATCTGTTCCCAATAATCCAATGACAGTTGTGATACCTGCATCTAATATTTCCTGTACATCTATAGGCCTAGCTCTAGAAATAAATCCGGCTTCTCCACCACCACCAGTAATATGAACGTGGCGATCAATTAGACCTGGCGTTAAAATGCATCCTGTGCCCTCAATTGTTTCAATTGGATAAGAAAGTTCGATATGATTATCAATTTTTTCGATTTTAGAATCTGAAATTAATACATCTTTTACTCCCAAATTTTCAGGTGCATAAATTTGAATATTTTTAATAAGTTTCATGCGTGTCACCTCAAAAAGTATTATATAATAAAACTCAGGTGATGTTATGTTAATTTCAACAGAAAGTTTAAAAAAGAATATAAATGATAAATGCATTTTAAAAGATGCGAGTTTTACAATAGAAGATACTGATAAAATTGCGTTGATTGGAGTCAATGGTACAGGTAAAAGTACTTTATTAAAGATACTTGCAGGTATTGAAAATTATGATTCAGGAACCATTATTAAAAAGAATGGAATCAAGATTCATTATTTACCTCAAAATCCAGAATTTAAAACGGATTGTGTATGGGATGAAATTCAATTGGTCAATTCTAAAAATGAGCATCCTGTAGCAGAGTTTGAATTAAAATCGATTCTAACGAAACTGGGTATTACAGATTATCAAAGCGCCATGTCAAATATGTCAGGTGGACAAAGAAAAAGAGTGGCTCTTGCCTTAGCACTATGCACAAGTTGTGATTTGTTGCTTTTGGATGAACCGACAAACCATTTGGATAACGATATGGTTGAATGGTTGGAAAATTATTTGATTCGTTCAAAGAGTGCAATATTTATGGTCACACACGATCGTTATTTTTTAGATCGTGTTTGTACAAAAATGATTGAATTGGATCAAGGCGACTTATATATTCATAATGGAAATTATGAAGTGTATTTAGAAAATAAGGAAACGCGTATTGAACAAGAAAAATTAGCAGCCCATAAACACAAGAACTTATATAAAAAGGAATTAGAGTGGGTTAGAGCGGGCGTACAGGCGCGTGGCACAAAATCGAATAGTCGACTTCAAAGGTTTGAAGAATTGCGTCAGAAACGTTTTAAACAGCAAGAAGAGTCATTAAAAATAAATGCGACTATGCAACGATTGGGAAATAAAACAATTGAATGTATGAATTTAGGATTTGATTATCCAGAAAAGTCATTATTTCATGATTTTAACTATGTATTATTACGACAAGACCGTATTGGTATTATTGGAGAGAATGGATGCGGCAAATCTACTTTGTTAGATGTTATTGCAGGGTTGAAACAACCAACCTATGGAACCATTGAATATGGAACCACGGTTAAAATTGGATATTTCAGACAAGCGGATCAAGGTGTCGATCTAAATATGCGTGTTATTGATTATATTGAAGAAGTTTCTAAAGTCATTGAATACGATCGTATGACACTAAGTGCTTCGCAAATGCTTGAAAGATTTTTATTTCCAAGAAATATGCACTATACCACGCTATCAAGACTATCCGGTGGAGAAAGAAGAAGACTATATCTATTAAGAGTTTTGATGCAAGAACCAAATATCCTGTTATTGGATGAGCCAACAAATGATTTGGATATTTTGACATTAGACGTATTAGAAGATTATTTAGATGATTTCCAAGGAGCCATTATTACTGTAAGCCATGACCGATATTTTTTGGATCGTGTTGTGGATAAAGTGTTTGTCCATCAAGAAGATGGTACTTTTAAACAGTACAGTGGTGGATATAGTGATTATTTAGTGAAATCAAAAGATGAGAATAAGAAGGTTGTTGTTCAAAAGCCGATTGAAAAGAAGAAAAGATCTCAATTATCTTATATGGAAAAAAAGGAATTGGAGCAACTACCTGAGAAGATGGAAGTATTAGAAAGTGAAATGGAAGCTTTAGACCATCAGATGAATGAGTGTCAAAGTGATTTTGCGAAATTAAAAGAATTAAGTGATTTGAGAACGCAGAAAGAAGAAGAACTTGAAACTTTAACTAATCGTTGGATGGAATTAGAGGAAAAAAGGGAAGGATAAGTTTTAATTAGACATGGAGAACAGGGAATTTTTTAAAAAGCCATTACATGTATTTTTACTAGCCATGCTATGTTGTACACTATGGGGAAGTGCAGCTCCATTCATTAAATGGGGATATAAGCTATTTAATATTGAAGGTGTACCTAGTATTTTAATGTTTGCAGGCATACGTTTTACATTAGCTGGATTTTTAGTCATATTATTTGGTTCTTTCTTACAGAAAAAAGTATTAGTAGCTAAAAAAGAGAATATTCAAGGCATATGCACTCTAGCTCTTTTTCAAACAGCTGGACAGTATTTTTTCTATTATATTGGACTTTCACATACATCAGGAGTCAACGGATCCATTATTTCAGGAACCAGTGCCTTTATATCTTTGTTAGTGGCTAGTTTAATTTTTCATTATGAAAAAATTACAGCACGAAAAGCATTAGGCTGTTTTATTGGATTCTTGGGCATTTTATTTATGAATATCAGTGGAGCCAGTGCCAGTTTTTCTTTTGCGGGTGAAGGCTTTGTGTTGATGTCACAATTTTGTGGATCTATATCGGCTGCCTTTATTAAGAAGTTCACACAAAATCAAAATGCCGTCCTGTTAAGTGGATATCAATTCTCTCTAGGAGGTATTCTCTTAGCTATAACAGGCTATTTAATGGGAGGACACATTACATTTGGATTTAATCTAGGCCTTCTTGTATTGATTCATTTAGCTCTTGTATCCGCTATCGCCTATACGATTTGGGGATTGTTATTATCTGTAAATCCTGTTAGTAAGATTGGTGTCTATATGTGCGTAACACCTATCATCGGTGTGATTTTATCAAGTGTTGTATTACATGAATCCAATCAGGCATTCCAACTATCAAGTTTAATTGCATTGTTACTTGTAAGTTTAAGTGTATTTTTAGTCAATAAAGAAACACAGGCAGATTAAGTTCTGTCTTTTTCTTTGCCTAAAAAAAGATCCTAGGCTTATCTAGGATCTAATAATTCAAAGCAGCGCCCCACATCGTTAGGATAATGAGCATCACTTGCAGTAACAATTTTTACATTATTTTCTTTTAGGATATTTCTAAAATCAGCATTTAAGCCAATATCAGGATGATGATATGAATAATGAGCTTTAGTGTTGTCTTCCATTTTAATTTTGTATTCATTTGCCAGACGAGCGATATGATGGTAGGTAGGATGTAAATCGTAGCCTGGATCAATCGAATACAATTTGATCACATCTGGATGACCCACTTGATCAAAGAGATTGGATTGGATTAGTTTTTCAATAGCGTCATAATAGGATTTATAAATATTAGAAGGATCATTTTTGTTCCAAAGTAATTCTTTAGAAAAGGCATCCATATCATATAGATAACCATCTACAGAGTGTACACTACCAATTAGAAAGTCAAAATGGTAGTTTTTAAGGATGGAGGATAATAGACTTTCTGTTTCAGGCGTATAACAAACTTCAAGGCCAAAACGTACATCGATGTCAAAAGTTTCTTTTTTTAATGCTTCAATTAATTTTAAATAATCATCTATGGAGTTTTTTTGTTTCTTTAAAAACCACTCTTCTTGTAATGTAGATACTTCACAAACTCTTTTATAACAGTCTTTAAATTCAAAGAATCTATGTGTGTGATCTAATACTTGAAGATGAGTAATCCCTTTTTCTTTGGCCGCATCAATAAACTTATGAACATATTCAATGCTTAAATCACCATTTTCTAAATGTGTATGTGCATCAATCATAGTACCATCCCATCCTATTTCTTATAAGTAGATACTCTAATCATACCATTGATTTTCTCAATTGGTGTAATATCGACTTCAGAATCTAAATCAATAATTGTATACGCAATATCTTTTTTAGATTTATTCATTAAGTTTTCAATATTAGCATCCTTAAAAATATCTGTGATTTGAGAAATCATTTTAGGCTTATTTTCATGAATACAAGTGATTCTAAATGGTGAATTCATATCCATCTTCGCATTTGGTAAATTGACAGAATTTGATATATTTCCATAAGTTAAATAATCCATCAGTTCCTGAGCGGCTTTTACAGCACAATTCTCTTCACTCTCTTCGGTTGAAGCACCTAAGTGAGGAATTGCGATGACTTTATCATTTTGAATAACTTTTAAACTTGGAAAATCAGTCACATAAGATTTAACTTTGTTGTCATCTAATGCCACCAATAGAGCATCTTCATCAACGAGGCCACCACGAGCAAAGTTTAATAATTTGACGCCATCTTTCATCTTGTCAAAACTATCTTTATTGATAAAGTTTTTAGTTCCATCATTTAAAGGCACATGAATCGTAATAAAATCACATTGGCGATATAAATCATCAATATTTGTGACATGATTTACATATCGAGATAAGTTCCATGCAGCATCGACTGACATATATGGATCATATCCATAAACTTTCATACCAAAGCGTAAGGCTAGATTGGCAACCTGGATACCAATGGCACCACAACCGATGACACCTAGTGATTTACCGGTTAATTCATGTCCAGCATATTTCTTTTTTTGTTTTTCAATATCTTTTGCGATGTTCTCATTTTCTTTTTGCGTTTGGATCCATTCAATACCATGGTAAATATCACGACTTGCAAGTAACATACCCGCAAATACAAGTTCTTTTACGGCATTACTATTTGCGCCTGGAGTATTGAATACGGCAATTCCTTTTTTAGTACAAGTATCAATATCAATGTTGTTGACACCAGCACCTGCACGAGCGATAGCTTTAAGGTTGGCATTATATTCAATATCATGAAGATTGGCACTACGAACTAAAATGGCATCTTCATCTTCCATGTTTTCGTTTACTTCATAATTTGGCGTAAACTGATCTAAACCAATTTGCGCAATATTATTGTAGAGTTTTATTTTAGGCATTATAATTCTCCTCTTCAAATTTCTTCATAAATGCAATTAGGGCTTCTACACCTTCAAGTGGCATGGCATTATAAATACTTGCACGCATACCACCAACCGTTCTGTGACCTTTAATATTTACAATTCCTGCTTCTTTTGCTTCTTTAACAAATTTAGTATCTAGATCTTTATCACCAGTCACAAAAGGAACATTTGTATAAGAACGATCTTCAGGTACAACAGGATTTGAATAGAGTTTAGAAGCATCGATATAGTCATATAATAATTTAGCTTTTTGACGATTGATCTTTTCCATGTTTTCCAATCCACCAATTTGTGTTTCTAGCCATTCAAGTACTAAACCACAAATATAGATGGCATAAGTAGGTGGCGTATTGAACATAGAATCATTGTCAGCATATGTTTTGTAGTTTAACATGCTTGGTGTTTTTTCATCAGCTAAACCAATCAAGTCTTTTTTTATGATAACCACAGTTAAACCTGCAGGCCCCATATTCTTTTGGGCACCGGCAAAAATTAAATCATATTTAGAAACATCCGTTCTTTCACTTAAAATACAACTTGATAAATCTGCAACTAATAACTTTCCTTCATGTGGAGGAAGTTCTTTATATTTAGTTCCATAGATTGTGTTGTTCTCACAAATATATACATAATCAGAATCTTCACTTAAATCTTCTTGTTTAATTTTAGGAATATACGTAAAGTTATCTTCTGCACTTGACGCGACTACATTTACTTTTCCTAATTTTTCATGTTCTTTTAAAGCTTTCTTTGTCCATTGACCCGTATTGATCAAATCTACGTTATGTTTTTCTAAATTCAAAGGAATCATAGTAAATTGTAAAGAAGCACCTCCTTGTAAGAATAAAATTTCATATTCATCAGGAATGTTCATCAATCTTTTTAATCTTGCTTTACAAGTATCTATAATATCCTGGAATTCACTGGAACGGTGGGACATCTCCATAACACTCATTCCACTATTATGAGCATCTAACATTTCGCTTGCAGCTTTTTTTAAGACCCATTCTGGTAAGCATGCGGGACCGGCACTAAAGTTATATACACGTGTCATTTTGTTACCTCGGTGAAAATATTTCCGCCTTTCCTTTCTTTTATGTTTCATGATTATACATTTATTTACATTATATTTCAAGAAATTTGTTCATAAATTGAATTCAGGTGTGCTTAAAATTAAAACAAATCATTTAACAAAACCTTAACAGAACCATTTTTTTCGTTTAACAAACATGCATTATGATATGTGTGTCGAAAGAAAAGAGGACAAGGAAAATATGAATAAGTTTTTAAAAGGTGCAATGATCGTAGGATTATCTGCAGCTATGGTAGGATGTAGTTCAAATGTTGCATCCGATGACAGTGATTCAAAAAATGAAAGTTTAAGCGGAACAATTACAGCCGCAGGTTCAAGTGCGTTGAAACCATTGGTGGATGTTGCAGCCGAACAGTTTTCAAACGAAAACCTAGATGTTTCAATTACAGTAGATGCTGGTGGTTCAGGAGAAGGCTTAAAACAGGTAGCTGATAAAACCGTTACACTAGGAAACTCCGATGTTGCAGCTGAAGAAAAATTAGATAAGGATCAAGCTAAAGATTTAGTCGATCACCAAGTTTGTGTTGTAACAATGGCTCCAATCGTAAATAAAGATGTTGGTGTTAAAGATTTAACCAAACAACAATTGATTGATATCTTCACAGGAAAAACAACAAACTGGAAAGATGTTGGTGGACCAGATGAAGACATTGTCTTAGTTACTCGTCCAACTTCATCAGGAACGAGAGCCACATTCCAAAAATATGCATTAGATGGAAATGAAGAAGCAAGCAACACTTCAATGGAAACAGATGATTCTGGTGTATTGTTACAAAATGTAACAGATACAAAAGGTGCAATCGGTTATGTGGCATTATCTTATTTAGTAGACAATGACGATGTAGATACAGTCGCAATTGATGGGGTTGAACCAACATTAGAAAACACATATAGTGGTGACTACAAAGTTTGGACATTTGAGCACATGTATACAAATGGAGAACCAGATAAAGCAACAAAGGCATTCTTAGATTACATCATGGGTGAAAAATTCGGTAAGAAAATGGAATCATTAGGCTATGGTGTTTCTAGCAAAATGGAAAAAACAGATCACTAATTGCGAGTTCTTTAACGGACATTGAAATATATGTCCGTTATTCATTTAGTTTGGAGGAATTTGATGAGTCGTAAAAGCATGTTTTGTAAAGAATATTTTTGGCAGATTCTCGTTACAATTGGTGGTCTGTTCGTGATATTTGTAACTCTATTAATTGGAGCTTTTCTAGTTTATAAAGGTTCTGATACATTTTTAAAATTTCATCATACTCTACAAGAGTTTCTTGGCAGTGCAAACTTTGCACCAATGGATAATGCCAGTTCAAAAGGACATGTAGGAGCCTTGATCTTTATTGTTGGATCGCTATGTGTTTGTGGATTGGCCTTATTGATTGCCACGCCTTTTGCGTTAGGATCATCTATTTTTATGACAGAAATTTCACCTAAGTTTGGTGAAAAATTCTATCGTCCTATGGTAGAAATTTTTGCCGGAATTCCTAGTGTTGTCTATGGATGGGTTGGATTAACGGTCTTGATTCCGTTCTTAAAGAAAGTATTTGATTTGCAGGTAGGACACTCTATACTTGCAGCAAGTCTTGTTTTATCCATTATGATATTTCCATCGATTACCAGTGTTGCCAGTGATGCGATTCGAGCTGTTTCAAAAGAAACACGAATGGCTGCTTATGGACTTGGCTCAACGCGTTGGCAAACGATATATCGTGTCGTAATTCCTGCTGCATTACCTGGAGTCATTTCAGGAATTGTTTTAGGACTCGCAAGAGCGTTTGGTGAAGCTTTAGCTGTTGCGATGGTTATTGGTCAGACAACGGCTTTACCTAAGAGTATTTTTTCTACTTCAAAAACACTAACAACGGAAATTGCAGCTCAAATGGGAAATGCGATGGAAGGTGGAGAAATGAAGGCAGTCCTATGGACAATGGCTTTATTGTTGTTCTTGATTTCGTTATTGTTTATTACTATTATTCATAAGTTTTCAAAACCGAAAGGAGAATAGAGATGGATTCTAGAATTAAAAGAGCAAAAATGATTGATCAATTCATGACAATCGTCTTCTATGGTATCGCCTTATTCTTCTTTTTACTTCTTGTAGGCTTTGCCGGTAAAGTAATTATTGGGGGCTTGTTAGGGGCTAAACCAGAAATGTTTGGCTTTACTCGATCTGGCAGCATTGGAAACCAAGTTTTTAATACGATTTACTTAGTATTTATTTCTTTGTTGGTTTCGGTTCCAATTGGAATATTAGCCGGCATTTATTTGGCGATGTACGCAAAACCAGGGCTTGTAACACGCTTTTTAAGAACTTGTATTGAAACATTGTCTTCTTTACCAAGTATTGTTGTCGGTTTATTTGGATATTTGATTTTCTTAGTTGTCATTGGATTATCAAAAAGTTTATTAGCAGGTGCTCTGTCTATATCAATTCTAAGTTTACCTTTGATTACAACAACAACAGAAGATGCGATAAAAGGTTTGCCTGAAGGCTATTATCACGGAAGTATGGGACTTGGAGCAACAAAGTGGCAAACCATATTCCATGTACTATTGCCAGCATGCCTATCACGTATTATGACCGGTGTTATTTTAGCGGCTGGTCGTGGATTTGGTGAAGCTGCTGTATTACTTTATACAACTGGTTCAGGAAGCGATTTGCGTTGGAATAATTTTAGTTTTACTTCTCCAACATCGCCAATTAATGTGTTAAGACCTGCTGAAACATTATCTATCCAAATCTGGAACTTACAAACCAATGGACAAGATCGAGCATTGGCTAATTTATCTAGTGCTGTGTTGATGATTTTAGTATTGGCATTTAGTATTGGAGCCAATGTCTGGTCAAGACACATTTCCAAAAAACAAGCTGGATTAGAGAAATAGAAAGGTTACGTATGAATAATAAATTTACAGTGAATGATCTGAATTTATATTGAACTAACACACTCTTACGAGTGTGGGCTTTTTTTTAATAAAGCCTAGTTCTTCTCTTAATTTATATTTTATCATAGTTTTGTCTTTATTTTCGAAAGGATGTGTTGTTATGAATAAAGATGAAGCTTTAAACAAATTTACTTTTATGATGGAATATAGAAATCTTTCATCGAATACCATTAGTATGTACCAATGTTATCTTTCGCAAATGTTTGATTTTTATCAACTGGAAGATGTATCTATTCTTGATGTTTCAATGGTTCAAAAATATGTCGTCCATATGAAGCAGACTTATGCACCATCTACTTTAAATCTAATTATCAGTGCTATTCGTTACTTCTTTGATGTTGTATTGGAAACTCCGTTATCTAGAAGGCAGTTTCCTAACATTTTATATGATCCTGTAGAAATTACTGTTTTTACAGATGAACAGATTCATTTGTTGCTGGATACTAAAGATGTACGTCTTCGTGCTTTTCTACTTCTTGGTTTGGATGCCGGACTTAGAGTTGGTGAAGTTGCTCGTTTAAAAGTTAGTGATATCGATTCTAAAAATATGTTACTTTCTATTCGGAATTCAAAGCGTGGTAAGTCTCGTAAAGTACCTTTATCTAATACATTATTAAAGGCACTTCGAAAATACTGGATTATCTATACTCCTGATAAAGATGGATACTTATTTCCGTCTGTTTATTCTGGTTCCAAAAATCCATACCTCAATGAGAATTACATCAACAGGCTATTCAGAAAACATATTAAACAATTTTCCTTTTATATCCCATCTATGCGCTACCATAATCTTAGAGACACGTATGCAACACTTATGCTCAAAAACGGATGTAATATATTCACTTTAAAGAAACTGTTGGGGCATTCAAGCTTTTCCTCTACATCACGTTATATCAAGTGTGACATTTCTGATTTAGCACAGGCTCCGGTTCTTTCTTCTTTGATGGAGATTGAGTAATGGTACATATTCAAGACATATTCAGGTCAATGGATATTGAGAACAGAATTGATTATTCAAAGCTAAATCAAAAACAGAAAAAAGCTTTTCGCAATATCATTGAATGTAAAACAGAAGTAATGGGATTCAATACAGATACTTGTGAATGCTGTGGTCATACAAAGATTCATTACAATTCATGTAAAAATCTAAACTGTCCTGAATGTGGAGCTGTAGACAAGGAAGTATGGATACATAAACAGGAACGTTTTACTTTGAACGTGAATTATTTTCACGTTGTATTTACGATTCCCAACGAATTAAACGTACTCTGTCTAATAGATCCAAAATTTATGTACAAGGCTTTGTTTGATATTTCTGCAGAAACCATCAAAGAATTGTCAAAAGACAAAAAGTATCTGGAAGCTAAAATAGGATTCACTTCCGTACTTCATACATGGGGTCAGAACCTTTCTTTACATCCTCATATCCATATGATTGTTCCTGGTGGTGGAATTGATTCAAATGGAAAATGGAAAAATTCAAAAAAGAAATTCTTTCTTCCAGTAATAGTTGTATCTAAATTATTTAAAGGAAAATTTTTAAGCTATACTAAAAAGCATTTTGATCAAAGAAAAATCAAAGAGGAAGAACAGTTTCAAAACATTATAGATGCCTGTTATTCCAAAGACTGGGTTGTATATACTAAAAAGCCAATGAAAAGTGCAAAACATGTAGTTAAATATCTTGGTAGATATACACATAGAATTGCGATTAGTAACGCACGTATCAAAAAGTATGAAGATAATAAAGTAACATTTTCATACAAGGATTATTCGGATCATAATAAGATCAAAGAAATGACTTTAGAAGATACAGAATTTTTCCGTAGATATATGATGCATGTACTTCCATCAAATTTTATGAAGATCCGTCATTATGGATTTCTAGGAAATCGTAATAAAGAAGAAAGAATACAAGCTATACGAACAGCTACAAATACGAAAGATCCAGGCCCACTACTTATTGACTATGAACAGATTATTTCAGATATATTAAAAAGAGACGTTTCCATCTGCATCAAATGCGG
>UMIY01039412.1_pt1 | contig 11927 bp, 6 predicted proteins | sample 1965921 | NCBI WGS metagenome assembly UMIY01 (sample SAMEA4836134, study PRJEB28245) | human gut metagenome | biome: gut microbiome; material: fecal sample | place: Denmark | collected 2008
CGTGTCGGACACGCCGTCCATCAGGCCGTTGGTGTAGACGTACACGACCGCGTCGTAGAACCAGTCGCCGGTGTCCACGTCCTCAAAGGGGAGGTCAATCGGGGTGTACTCGGTGACGACGAGCACGTCGCTGGCGGGCATGGTGAAACGGTACTGGTTGTTGCCTATGTACTCGTATTCGACTTCCCTGCCGTTATCCTCGCGGATGATGGTAATGCTCTCGAGGTCGCCGCCCTGGTCGGGGGTAACGGTGATGATGACAGTCTCGCCGCTCTCGGCGGTGTCCTTGTTGGACTCGGTCTCGCCATAGACGGTGTCGTCGATCTCGACGTCATACTCCCTGCCGCCGGTGCCGCCCCCGGGGTTGTCCGGGGAGGGGTCAGGCGTGGGATCGGGCGTAGGATCAGGTGTGGGGTCAGGGGTGGGGTCAGGGGTAGGGTCGGGAGTTGGATCGGGATCACCGAAATCCGCGTCAGAATCACCGATATTCCCGCTTGCAAACGCCGCTATGCCCATGGTCAGAACCAAGGCCAGAACGAGGACAATGGCCAATAACACTTTAGCTTTGCGCATCATTCAATCTCCTTTCTTAAGGATTTGCTGCAGCTCAACCTACCTGGCCAGGAGTAGACACGAAAGTGTATCCCTCTGCCTCCAGGTAGAACCTGACGCTTCCGGTCAGGGCAGTATCCCAAGTGGCGTAGTAATAGGCGTAGTCCGGATCCCAGCCACTCTGCCACAGCTCACTGCCCGGAAGGATCTCGGTCATGTGCACTCCCGGGAAAAGCAGGTTTTCATCACTATCCGGCTGGCCATTTACCAGCCTCCAGGCACCGACCGTCAGATCATCAATGCCGCTGGCAGGCACCCAATTTCCGGTGTAGTCCTGACGCTCAAGAGCTACATAAACACCTGTCGGGGTCTTATTGAAGAAGTTACCCTGAATGGTGGCGGATTCCCAGCCGGCGTAGAGGAACATTGTGTCATTTACCTGAGTGTCGAAATCCCACTCATAGGCATTTGTCCAGTTCTCGCTCTCTTCGCCATAGTTTTCCACACCAGCATACCAGCCGGTGAAGTAATGGCCGGCATAGGTCGGGATCTCAGGCTCAGACACAGCAGTGCCCTTGACTATTTTGACCGAGTCAACAAGGCCGCTGCCATCGTTGTACACGAAGTATACAGTGACTGCGTCAGCCCACTTGGCGTAGAGATGGACATCTCCCTCACCGACGGTGATCGGGAACTGAGCCGGCTCGGTGCAGCCAGCATCAGTGTACCAGCCCTGGAATATGAAGCTGTCACGCTCCGGATTCTCCTCAGGCTCATTGATTACGTCGCCATAATGAATCGGTGTAACATTGTAGAACAGTGCCGCATTGTTGGCGTTCTCCACATTGTGGTAGTAGAGGGTGTAATCATTATGCTCCCAAACCGCGTAGAGGGTGAAGCTGCCGAGCACCTGGTTCTGGGTGAAGTCCCAGTATGCCGTCCCGTCAGGTTCAGTGCTCCAGCCGCGGAACTCGTAACCGTCGCGGGTCGGGTTTTCCGTGGGCGCCGTCAGGTAGCCCTGATACTCCACATACTGCGGGGCCCAAGGCGTACCGGCCGCATAGTCGTCGCCGTAACCGTTGTTGAAGGTCACGGTGTAGGTGTTTTTATCCCAACCAGCGTAGAGCTTCAGGTAGCCGGTTACCGGCAGGGCAAAGTCATACAGATTAGTGCAAGCGGCATCGGTATACCATCCGGTGAAGAGATATCCGGCACGGGTCGGGTCGGAATCGGGCTTGTTCACAGCACCGCCGTCAAGGATGAACACGGGGTCACCGTACATGTCATTGGCCGGGTTGCCATCGTTGTTGGCGTCATAGTTCAGATCGAACTCGACGTAGGAACCCACGGTGACATTGGCATAGACGTACACGGTGTTATCGACCCACTCGACAACGTCGTCGCCATAGGTGCCGAAAGTGACAGGCTTGCCGTCCATAGTTGTGAAAGTGATGTTGTACGAACCTTCGTCAGCATTCGGGTAGAGCCAGGTGTTGACTCGGCCGGAAGCCCAGGCGGAAATCTCGCTGAACGGTATCTCAGCACCGTAATTGCCGGAAACGCTGTAGGTCTCACGATCCACAGGGGTACCGTTGACATTCAGCTGGGCAATTACCGTATAGGCACCGAAGGTGTAGTCAATGGTGACCTCTCCGTCAGTATCGCCAAGCCCGCTCAGAGCGTAGGTAATTGTCTCGCCCGCCGCGGTAGTGTTCCGCGCAAAGACTTCCCTGCCGTCAGTGGTGACGAAGTGCAGATAATCGTAGCCGGTAGCCTGGTCGGCCAGAGCCACGAAGCAGCCAAGGGACTCATTGTAAGTCATAGCCAGAGGCGGATGGTCGTACGGATCCTTATCGCTGTGCAGGGCGACATTGCCCGCCTCAATGTTCAGCGGCGTTCCATCGGAATCCTTCAGGAAGGCATACACGACAGTGCGCAGCTTCATCGTCTGAGAAATGCTGGCGGTTGTGCCGAAGCTGTCCGTGGCGGTGAAAGTGATGGTCACCTCGTCGCGCGGGATGCCGACAACCTTGTAAACAGCCTCATAGGTTGACGTGCCGTTATCATTGGTATATTCGGTTATCGGGTTGTTCGGGTTGGCGATCTCAAGCACGCCATCGTTGTTCTCGAGGTTGATGCTGATATCCTGGCCAGGGGCGCCGGTCACATAGACATTAACCGTGTTGCCAACAGCCTCGCCATTACCCCACTCGGGCACAACATAGACCTTGTTGTAATCGATGTCGGTGGTGATATCCAAGCCCGTGGGAACAATCTTGAAACTGGCAATGATATAGCGGGTCTCACCATTCTCCAGGCTCACCGAGATGAGATTTGAGTAAGGCTCGCTTGAGGGCGCGTTGTTCTTCGGGCGAAGTGTAAGCGTATCACCCTTACCGACTCCTCCTCTGCTGAATTCAGTGATACCGGAAGCAGCGGTTATCTTGATATTCTCATAAGTAACCTTCTTGGCAGGATATTGTCCGTCAGTGTACTCAAGCTCACCCCAGTCGAGTATCTCTGCCCAGACTGCATAGAGGTCTATGCTCTTGTCAACGGTCACATACTCAGCGTTGGCATCCACAGCAAGCTCATAGTTCTGAGCGTAAGACCAGCCGAGGAACAAGTAACCCTCGCGGGTGAAGTAATTCGCCCCCGGAGTATACGCTACGTTCTGGTAGTTTACGCTGGCCACATAGGTCTCTGCGCCATTAGCAGCAGCGCCGCCATTTCCGTGGAAGGTAACCTCATAGACCTCGGTCTCGTACTTGGCGTAAAGAGTAACGTTGCCGGTAACCGTCATGGTGTCGAAGTTCCACTTATTAGCGAACCCGGCATCAGTATACCAGCCCTCGAGCGTCTCGCCCGTGTGGTCGTTCCAGTCAAGGTCCGACGGGACAGTTATCTTCATTCCGTAAGCATAATTCGTGTTCTCACCGATAACATCGTCGCCGTCCATGAAGGTGACGGTGTAGGCTTCCTGCGTCCAAACTGCTGTAAGGGTGACATTCCAATCCCAATCGTAAGTTGTGGACGTAAGGCCATTGAAGCCCTCCAGGACCTCGTCATTTTCGCCCAGATAATACCACCCAGCGAAGGTGTAGCCCACCCGCTCCGGCGTAGGAAGTCCTATGGTTTCTCCGTAAACGACATCATACTGCTGTGTTTCCGCACCGTTCAGCGTACCTCCGTTGGCATCGAAGGTCAGAGTGTAGCCGGTATTGCTCCACATGGCCGTGAAGATGTGCTCACCGTCCTCCACGGTGTACTTCCAGCCGAGGAAGTCATGGCCGGTCCAAGCGGCGGTGCTGTCAAGCACACGGGATTCAGCAGCATCGGTGACAGTGCCGGTATAGGTGCCGGTTTTCTCATAGTACGTGCCGCCGTTGACATTCACTGTTACAACAGTGCCATACGGGAACGTGAGAGAAGAGCTGTCGGTGTACGGGCTCCCTCCGTCGTCATTGTAGCGATAGTACGTAAAATCGAGTACATTGGCGTCCCACTTGGCAAGCAATGTTATGTTGTTCCCAACAGTATACCTTTCAAGCCAAATCGTCTCGTTCTCATCAATTGTGCCATTGAGGTTTGTATCTCTGTACCAGCCGCCAAAGGTATATCCGACGTTGGTGGGTTCATTCAGGAACTCAACGGAGGAGCCGGCATTGACAGAAACATATTGAACATTATCCACGCCTTCGCCCCATGTTCCGCCATTGGCATCAAAGGTCACAGTGTACTGAACCGTCGTCCACACGGCGTAGAGGGTAATATTGCTGTTGCCTTCACCAAACGTGAACTGCTGCTGGTCGTAGTATGTCGCAGTCGCTGCATTCGGGTCAGTGCTCCATCCAGCAAAGGTGTATCCCTCACGGGTGAAAGTATTTTTTGTCAAGTACTGCGGCTGATTGTACCGGAATACCTGCGGGTCCATTGTTCCCTCGCCGCCATTGGCGTCAAAGGTCACAGTGTAGTTGACTTCTTCGTACTCAGCGTAAAGGGTAATATCTGTGGTAACAGTATCCTCATTGAAGTTCCAAGCCTCGCCGGAGAACTCCTTATTCAGATACCAGCCGGTGATTGTGTATCCGGCGGCATTAAGATTCTGTGTTGCCGTAATTTTGCCGTTGTGGGCAACAGTATACGGTCCATCAACAGCGCCATTCATGCCGACGAACGTTACCTGATGCGTTACCTGAGTCCAAACCGCATACACGGTGAAGTCGCTGTTTTCATCAGCGTTATCAAACGTGACAATCTGCTGATCCTGGAACAAAATCTCTTCCGTGCTGCGATCGAGAGTCCAGCCAGCGAAGGTGTATCCTTCATTGACGAACCCATTGGCCTTCAGCTGCTGCGGCTCACCGAAGGTAAAGGTCTGAGTGTACTCGCTGCCCTCACCGCCGTTGGCGTTGAAGGTGATAGTGTAGGTCCTGGCCTCGTACTTTGCGTAGAGGACGGTGTTTTGGGTCACCGTGTCCTCGGCGAAGTTCCACTCAGTGCCGTCCTGATAATCACTGGTAGTGTACCAGCCGACTAGACTCATACCGGGTACGGCATCCCAAACGTTTGCGCTGGGTGTCGGAGAAACTTTATTGCCGTAAGCGATCTCGCTTTCGAGTGTATACTGCAGCTTGGCACCATTGGAATCCAATCCGACGTACGTCACGCTATACGTGTCGGACGTCCAGTGAGCAATGAGGGTGATGTTGCTGAGAACGGTGCGGCTGTCGAAGTCCCACGCTGTGTGGCCGGACTCCCCGCCCTCATCGTAATACCAACCGGCGAAGGTGTATCCCTCCTTGGTCGGGTCGGTGGGCTTGGTGATGGTGCTGCCGTGCTGGGCGGTTATGGAGTCTATCGTGCTGCCGCCATCTGTAATTGAAGCTGACGGTGTGCATAACAGGCGTCCAGGTGGCATAGTAGGTAACGTCAGAGGTGACAGGCGTGGATTCATTCCACTGGGCCCCATCCTCGGTAAACCAGCCGGCAAAGGTGTAGCCATCACGCTCGGGCGTTTCGATGACTGCAGAAACCTTGTCGCCGTACTGGACATACTCGCCGTAGGAGCTTTCTCCGTTGTCAAACGTCACGCCAGGCTCTTTAATAACGAACTGGACGTAATTGGAGGCACGGCCCCAGCCGGCCACGAGGGTCATGTCAGAGCTCACGCGATCGCTGAATGACCAAAGAGGACCGGTTTCACTTCCGACATGCCAGCCGTTGAAGGTATAGCCCTCGCGGGTCGGATCACCGGGGTTCTGAACGTACCCGTTGTGGTCGATAAACTGGTCAGCGGGAGTTTCTCCCTCGCCGCCGTTCAGCTCGAAGCCGACCTTGTACTGGCCGACGTTCCAGTTAGCAGTCACGGTAATGTCGCTGGTGACCGCGTCGGAAGGATCCCAGCTGACGCCATTAACATACCAGCCTGAGAAGTTGTACCCTGCGCGCTGCGGGCTGTTGAGGGAGATCTTGTCGCTCACGGACTGTCCGTAAAGCACGTTTACCGTAAAGGTCGTACTCTCCATATAGGCTCCGTTGACAACAAGCTGGGCGTCGGTAGCACCTGACTGAATAGTTACGCGGCAAACATTCTGCGTCCAGTGCGCGGTGAGAGTCACCGGTCCCTCAATTGTCGTATTGAAATCGAAGGCTTCATCCGGATTATCGTAATACCAATAATCGAAGGTATAACCTTCCTTCACCGGATCAGCAGGCGCAGCTACCTGTTCACCGGACTTGACTGTCTTGACAACGGGCTCGCTGTTGTTGCCAAAGTTGAAGGTTACCTTATACCAATTGGTATCCCAGGCCGCCGTGAGAGTCTTGTCCGACGTAATCGGCGTATTGGTATTCCAGCTCTGGAGATTTTCATCAAGCCATCCTGTAAAGGTATGGCCTCCCCAAACAGGGTCAGTGACTTCGAATGTTTTACCGTGTTCGATCTGGGCAGTACGCTCGGTTGTTCCATCAGTGAATGTTCCGCCTTCAGCCCTGTAGGTCACGGTGTAAACATTGATGTCCCAGCCGGCATAAAGCGTGGAGCTCACCTCGAACACCTGATCATTGTTTACCGGGGTAGTAAGGTTGCTCCAATACCAGCCCAGGAAGTGATGGCCTTCCTTGGTCGGCTGCTCGACCTGAGGCCAGTCGATAGTTTCACCGGCGTAGATGGTGAACTTATATGTATCGCTGTTATTCTCAAATACGCCCGTGTTTGCCTTGAGAGTGATCTCTATCTCATCCCGCTCCCAAACTGCGTAGAGGGTAGTGGCCTCGGTGACGGGAGTGCCGGACGGGCCGGCGGTGAAGTTGGGCTCGGCGGCGTCCGCAGTCGTGGCCCAGCCCTTGAAGGTATAGTATTTACGCTCCGGGGTTCCAGTCGCAGTTGTTCTCTCACCGTGTTTGACGACCTGCTGGGCGGGCACGCCGGTCACTGCATCCTCACCAGCATTTGCGTCAAATGTTACAGTGTACTCATCTGCGATAAAGCTGCCGTACAGGGTCATATCATTCTCTACGGCAGTCGTAAATGCCCATTTGTCACCGCTCAGGCTGTTGTCGGCATACCAGCCGTCGAAGGTATAGCCTTCCGGAATATCAGCGGGAGTATAGGACTCCACGGGAGCACCGTACTCCACGTTGGCAGAATGGACAACCACTCCGTCAATGTTGAAATCGACCTTGACAGTATTGGTATCCCAAACCGCCGTGATAGTGGTATCGGCAGTTATCTGGGTGGTTCCGGGGGTCCAGGTGCTGCCGTCAGCATCCACCCAATGGCTGAAGGTGTGGCCCTGCCATTCGGGGGCGTTCACGTTATAGGTGCTGCCATATGTCAGGTCGCCTATAACTTGATCATTAGTGCCATTACCCCAGACTATGGTCAGGGTATATGTATCCTCAGTCCATCCAGCGGTAAGGGTGAGGTCTCCGCCGACAGTGTCAGTCTCGAAGTTCCATGGTTCGTCATTGTACCACCAGCCGGTAAACGTATAACCGGGCCGGACGGGATCAGCGGGCTTGACGCTGGCTATGGAGCCGTCTGCCACCTGCTGAATGATGGACTCGCTGCTGCCGTCCCAAGTGCCGCCGTTAGGGTCAAACTGCACCTTATACTCAATCTGCTCCCACTTAGCTACCAGATTAAGGTCGCCTGTGAGCGTTCCAGACGTCCACTGGGTACTGCCGCCGTCAACGAACCAGCCGAGGAATTCATAGCCCTCGCGTTCCGGAGTATCAGGGGCATAGACGGTGCCAACATCGTATTTGCCGACTGCAGTGCCCTCAAAATCGCCAATCTTGCCGCCAGCAAGGTCAGCGGTAACGGTGACCTGCTCCGGCACGATCGGATTCCATACAGCCGTAAACGTTACACCATCGCTAACTTCAATAAGAGCATTTGCCGGGATAAACTCAGAGCCTTCTCTGCCGTCCCACCATCCGGCAAATGTCACGTTATTATCGTGTTCCGGCACATCAGGCGTTCTGATTTGTATTGTCCCAGCGAGGGAGAAACTTGCAACTGCTACGTTATCACTACCGTTATCTACGAAACTGACAACATAAGGTGCGTTAATCTCGCTGTTTGTGCTGGGAGCAGCAAAAATTACCGCATTGTCATCAGCACTCTGTATAGCAGCCGCTTCTGCATCATCCCATTCACCGTAATACGAAAACAGGTTGTTTGCCTTCACACCATAAGTTGTAACGTTGAAGCTGGTATTATTAACATTCATATTGAATGTACCGCCGTTTACGTTAACGACTCCACCGTTTGAGGTGCTAGCCAACCCAGTCGTATATGTAAAGCTGCCGCCCTCGATAGTCAATGTAGCTCCCTTAACGTTAAACGCACGCTGTTTGACGTCTATTGAGCCGCCGCCAACGCTGTCGATTATTGTCAAGGCATTGCCGCTTCCACTAACAACAATAGTCTTTCCCATTGACATCGTATGGCCATTTAGATCCAATGTGACCGCCTTGCCAGTACTTCCACTGAACACAGTCCATGGATTTCTAGGCCAGCTAATGTCTTTATGCAGGACTATTACATCTCCACTCTCAGCATTATTCATAGCCGCCGGGAGATTGGCATATCCTTGGCCGCCAATAGTCGCCGTGTATTCGGAGCTCGCGCCTGTATCTGCAAGTGCTGTTGCAGGGAGAAGGCTGAATACCATCAGCACGGCTAATAATGTGGCCAAAAGCCGTTTTCTCATTTTCCGTTCCTCCTTTTGTAACGTTTGTGTGGCGGCCTGGAGGCCGCTCTCTGTCCCCGCGCCCGGCGGGGGCTCCGGGGACTTAAAGTGCAGGCGCACCCCTCGTCACCCGTTCGCACAGGTTCTGGGCTGCTCCTACCCGGGCATCACCTCCGTAAAATGTGCGTGAACTGCTTTTTATTGCCTGCCGAAAGGCACGGCACGGCCCCGGCTCCGTCCCGCGGGGAACGGCGCCGGCGCGGCGGCCGGTCAATCACTGCAGCAAATGTCACCCTCAGGGCGCCTCCGCCCCTTTCCGGGCAGGAACCCATGTTCTTCCGCCTGGCTGAAGAACTGAAGGGGTACCCCTTCAGATGAAAATTCTGTAACATTATTGTAGCACGTCAAATTTCCATATGGGTGTACCACTGGGGCGGATTTTTAACCACTCGGAAGAACCTGCCTGTACCAGGCAATGACATAAACAGCAATACGGACGGCATCGCGTTTGCCGTCCGTATTCACACTTCGTATATACTATATATTGTATCTCACGGCAGGTTGAGCACTACCCGGGCAGAGAAAACGCTCCCGGCTTTTTTGTACTCGGCGCTGCCTCCGTACTTCTCAGCCACCATGCGTATGCTGCGCAGGCCCTGCCCGTGGAAGCCGCTGCTCTGGAAAACGAAGGGGGTCTCGTCGCCGTATTCGGCGCGCTCCACACCGCCCTCCGGGCAGGAGTTCTCCACCAGGAGCAGCAGCGACATATTGACGGACCTCACCGTCACGCGGATGAAGCGGCCCTCTTCCGGCCCAAGCACGCAGGCGTTGATGGCATTTTCCAGCAGGTTGCCTATCAGGACGGTGATGTCTATGACGTCAAACCCGATCTTTACATGCAGCGTGCATATGTCCGTCTCCACCTTCATCCCCTGGCTCTCGGCGCGGTCCATGTAATAGCGCAGCACGGTGTCCAGGGCCAGATATCCGCTCAGCGGCCGTCGCTCGAGCTCCTGATAGCTCTCCGTATAGCGCTCCAGGTACTCCGCCAGCTCCCGGCTCTTCCCCTCGCGGTTGAGGGTGCTGATGACGTTCAGGTGGTGGCGCATATCGTGGCGGAAGCGGCGGAACTCCCCGGCGCTGGAGCTTATCAGGCGGTACTGCTCGTCAAAGCTGCGCAGCTGCCCGGCCAGGCGGATGTTCTCGGCGGCGATCCGCGCCTCGGCAAAGAACATGTAGTAAGCCAGCACGTCCGTTATCATCAGCGCGCCCAGGCAGGCGATCAGGTCCCAGCCCTCAAGCCCGTTATAGTAAGCGGCGCTCAGCAGGAAAACGCATACGCAGTACAGCAGCAGCACCGTGACCAGATACATGCAGCCGTGACGCAGGCTCTTGCTCTCCATGGCGGGCAGGCAGGGCATGACAATCCGCCGCAGGAACATGAAGACGAAGGGGCAGGTGACGGCCGTGAGCAGCACATAGCAGAAAAGGTCCGAATAGCTGTAGATCAGTCCCGTATCCACGCCGATAATCCCGTCGAAGCGGACGGTGATAAAGTCCGTGATCGTAAACATTATTGCGGCATAGTGGATGAGCAGCACCAGGACGAGCAGCTTCTTCAGGGGCGACACGCTGACGCTCAGCGCATAGAGCACGCTGCAGACAAACATGAACAGCGACATGTATACATTCCCGAACATGCGCAGCGTTTCCGCGCCGACCGCCGCCCTGAACATCAGCACGCTGGCGGCGGTGAAGATCACTGAGGCTGCAAAAATCGCCAGGCAGTACATCCAAGTGATGCGCGTCCTCGGCGCACGCAGCTCGCTTTCGCTGAAAGGTACGTACGCCAGCATGATAATCGGCAGCGTCTGCGTGATAAAGCCGAAGGTCTGAGTTATGCACGGCAGCCACATCATCTTCGCAGCTCCAGCTTACCGAAGAGGTAGTCGTAGTACTTGCGGCGTATATCCGACCTCTCGCGGCGGCTGACCAGAGCCTCCGTCCCGTCCTTGAGACGGCAGACATAGCGGTCCATGGAGAGGATGTAGTCCATATTCACCAGCAGGCCGCGCGAGATGCGCAGGAAGGGCTCCCCTTCCAGCTGCTGCTCCACGCTGATAAAGGTGGCAGGCACACGGTGCGGCTCGCTCTCGCCGTCCAGGTACACGGCCACGCCCTTGTTGCTGCTCTGTATCTTCTCTATCCGGTGCAGGGGGAACTGGTACTCCCGGGTTCCGGCCTGGATGCCGAAGAGCTTCACAGGCACGCGCGTGCGCTCAAAATAGCGCTCGAAGAGGACGCGCAGCTTCTCCTCCGTCACCGGCTTGATTACATAATGTATGGCGTTGAGCTCAAAGGCGTCAGCCGCGAACTCGCGGCTCATGGTGAGAAATGCCAGCTGCACCTCGGGCATAAGCTCCCGGGCACGCCTGGCCGTCTCCACGCCGTCCATGCCCGACATGTAGATGTCCAGTACGAGCAGGCCGTACCTCTCTCCGGAGCGCACCGCCTCGAGCAGCTCTTCACCGCTCTGGTAGTAATCGACGCGCGTGTCTATGCTGAGCTCCCCGGTCACCCTGCTCATCGCATCGCGCAGCTCGCCGATGTCATTGCTGCGGTCGTCACATACGCCTATCTGAAGCACGCCCTCACCTCCAAACATTTTTCGACTTTATATTATATCAAGTCCGGCTCAGATTAAGAAAGTACCGTTTGGTAAATTTTTGCGCCGCTCGGGGGGCAATATATACCGCCGGCCGCTATGCGGCGGTTCTTCTGCATAGCTGCCGCCGCGGCGGGAAAGCTAGGCTTTGAGGTGATTTTATGTCCAGGCACAAGAAGAGGCGCGACATGGATGCGCTGCGCGTAGACCGCGAGCAGTATCTCTGCGCCGAGTACGACTCAACCGGCATACGCAAGACCGAGGTTGCCGATCCAAAGAGGGCGGGCATGCGCGTGGTGGACGACTGCGCGGAGGAGCACATAATGTGAGCCGATGCGCGCCGGGCGCGCGGCAAATTCGTTCAGCTTTCGGCGCACTGACCCCTTGCGGCCGGGCGCCGGATGTGGTAGAATAGCTCGCTATGAAAAATGACTTCAAAGAACGTTATATTGCCGCGCGCCGGCGTGTCATCGAACACGACTTTGAGCGCCTGAACCCGATGCAGAGGG
>UMIY01026491.1_pt1 | contig 11926 bp, 13 predicted proteins | sample 1965921 | NCBI WGS metagenome assembly UMIY01 (sample SAMEA4836134, study PRJEB28245) | human gut metagenome | biome: gut microbiome; material: fecal sample | place: Denmark | collected 2008
CGGGCCGTCTCGACAATATGATAGCCGTATCCCACAAAACGCGGGATGTCTGCCTTGCGCGTGACATGCTGGATGGCCCCACGGGCCATCAGCACTTTGTCGCCGTTGGTCTTACTCATGGCTCATACCTCCGTATCAGCCTTCGACCGGCGCGGTGCCAGACAGGCAGGCCGCGACCAGCTTGGCCTTGTTGTCCATGACCCAGATGTCGTGGTACTTACGGTAGGTCAAGTCCCACGCGTCAGCAGACTGGTTGGTGTCGGGGTCGATGATCTTGACCTTGTCCGTCTTGGACACGGCAATGGGCACACGGGAGTCCATCACGATCCAGTTGATGTTACCCTCGCCGGAGTAGCCGTCATCGGGATCGATGGTGACCTTGGCGTACATACGGTCATCAGCGGTGGCGATCAGCGGCGCGTTGTCAAACATAGGCACCTGAGTGTTGATGCCGCCCTGAGACCAGGTTGTGTTGTGCAGCTGCGCGGCCAGAGCAGTCTCCAGGGCGCCCAAAGCATCAAAGGAGATGTGGACCACGACGTTCTTGGCGCCGTTCTTCCGCACCTTGGTGATGTCGGCCTTGAGCTTCTCGATGATGGTGTCCTTGGCGGGAGTGTAGGACTCCGTCACATTGCCGGCGGTCTTGGCGGCTCCGTACAGCGTAGCGATACGGTATGCATCGACTTCGGGCACCACATGGTCGCGCTGGAAAGTGCCCATCACGGACGCGCCGGTGGTAGCAAAGTTGGTCTCATCGACGTCCATGGCGTCAAGCCGGAACTTTTTCCCTCGATCCTGGGTCATCTGCTTGGTCTCATACGTCAGAGTGACGGTGCCGTCAGGGTAGCCGGTAGCGCGGTCATAGTCGGCCAGGCCGTCCAGAGACATCTTGGGGATCTTGATCTCGTTGCCGCCGTTGTACTTGACTTGGCCTGCGTTGGCCTCCATCCAGCCTGTGGTCATCTCCTGGGTAGCCAGGGTATCGAGCTGCTGCTGATACACCTTTGCGTATTCAATCGTGTTTGCCATTATCTGTCATCCTTTCTGTTTCATATGTTGTGGGGGTGTGTATTAGCCGAAAAAGCCGCTGCGCATGGCCTTGGCAATCTGATCCTCGATGGACTTGTTGCCGTTATCCTGTGCCTTGCCCATGGCCTTGCCGCCCTTGAGTCGGTCCTCAACAGCGGTCTGTACGGCCGTCTGGAAAGCTGTCTCGATGGACTTGAGGGATGCATTGGCAGTGTCGGCGCTCGTATAATCTACGATCTCGGCCAGACTGAGGGGCAGTCCCTTGCTCGCCAGAGTATCCTTGGCGGTTGCGGTCAGCTCGCGGCGTGTGATAGCAGCCTCGCGCTTTGCCAGCTCTTCGGCCTGCTTCTGGCGGTCATGCTCCTCGCGCTCTGCCTGGGTCATCTTGGCCAGACGCTGAGCCTCGGTCACAGCGTCATTGATCTGCTGCTGGATCGTGGCCGTCATCTTGCCCTTCTGCGTCTCAAGAGCTTTGGAGACGCGCCGGTCAAACTCTGCCTGCATGCCGTCCTGCTGCAAGAACTGATCAAACGCGGACAGGTGGCCGCCGTCTTTCTGCTGCGTCCCGGTTGCTCCATTGCCGCCTGCGGCCCCAGAGGCTGCGCCGGTCTGCTGCTGTGTGGTCTGTGCGCCGGTATCCTGGGCGCCGGTCTGAGTGTTGGTATTGGTATCTGCCATGTGTATCCATCCTTTCTGTGCGCCCGCCGCATTCGCATACGCGCCCGCGGTATTCGCAATCAATCGGTCATACGTGTATATAATCAAAAGAGCCGGGCGTCCCCGGCTCCTTGATCATCATTGTTTTCCGGCTGTTGAGGTACAACAGCCTCATTTTTAAGTGCCGCGATCTCTGCGTCAGGATCCTCGACAAACGGCAGCTGCTGCAACAGTGTCCGCTGCGATACCTTGCCGGACAGAGTAGCGACGATCTGTGCCGTCTCTGCCACGTTGGTCGGCAGGGCGCGTGCAAAGTGCGGGATGATACCGTCAGGATTGACCATGAGCTGCTTGAGGCCTAAAAAGCGGCAAAACATGCGGATCCGCTTGCGCAGGCCCTTGCGGTAGTAGCGCTCCTTGGTTTTTGTTGCCCACTCCAAAAGTAGGCATTTATACGCGATAGCCACGCCGGATGCGTTGCCCGCGAAAGACTCGTCCGAAAAGTCAGGAACATATGCCATACGCAGGATATCCTTGGCTATGGCCTTTTGCAGGATCTCAACGCCGGACTCGTCCAGTTGTCGTGTCAGCCATTCTGCGCCCATGCTCTGCTTGTCCGGGAACTCAAGCAGTTTTCCGTCTCTCAGAGCCTGTTTGGCGCCGTCCTTGGCCTCGTCTGTGTCGTCCGACAGCAGTGTGCCGTAGATGATCAGGATCGCGTCCACAAAATCCTGGACATCGTTGACGCGGTCGCTCATCAGCGTGTTATAGGCATCAATGAGGGGGATGAGCTGCTCATAGTCTCCGATGCCGTTGTGATTGTTGGCGTATGCAATGATCGGCACCTCGCCGAGATAATGCCGGCGCGGCTCGCCGTCCGCCGGCTGTGTGACGTCTGTGCCGTCAAGGATATTGATCTCGTGGATATAGTTTGCGGTGCATACTGTCGCGACATATCGGGTCAGATCTCTCTCATCATCATGGATGACGCGATAATATACGCCGGCAAGCTCTCGCTCCTCGATGCTCGTGTCGTAGATCAAAAAGGTGTTGCGGGCGCACAGGTTGCGAACCTGCAGCTCAGCCTCGCCCTCCGCGGCGTATACGTACTCATATGCGGCGCCGTTCTGCGACGCCTCGAACGCGTTGTCAGCATCCACATCGTCAACATGGGCACGGTCAAACGCCTGCAGCAGCGGCGTAATGTCGCCGCCGTTAGTGTCGGTATAGGTGATAGGATTGGCGGCAAAATAGCCGGTCGCCGTATCCGTAATATACTTGGCCCAGTTGATCGTGACCTTGTTGTTAGGTGCATTATGGGATCGCTGCCGAGTCTCGATCTTGTGGTGGCCGTTGTAATAGGCCTCAAGCGTCTGCATACGGTCGGAGATGGCTCGGTGCTGCTGGATCAGCTTTAGGATTGTCTGTTTGTTCGGTTGCCGTTCGTCGAAGTTGTCGACTGTGAACTTGATCATATCGTGTATCATCTCCTCCCATATAGGATATCGGCCTTGTTACCGATGCGGCCGGCCTGTCCATAGCTGCGGATCAGGCTTGCGGCAGAGTCCGGCGCGTCATCGTGCTCGGCCGTCTCTGTGTAGTCCAGTATCTGTGACAGATAGTCTGGGTCTGTATCTTTGATCCACTCGATACGCGGCCACTCTCGCTTGAGGTGTGTCGCGATCTTGATGTACTTGTTTTCTTTCTCTTGATATTCAGCGACAGGCAGGCTGCGGGCCCGAAGATCGCGGGCCAGATAGCCCTTGTCTCCGTTCTTTTCGCACGCGATTGTGCCGGCCCTATACAGCTTGTGGAGAGCCTGGATCTCATCCAGGTGTCCGTCAACATGACCGCGCCACAGCTTACCATAGCCGATATATCCGCCGCCCGGCCTGCGCTTGAGTATCGTCAGGGCAGTGTAGTCGCTGCCGCCATACGCGGCGTCAATGTGGGCGCGGCCGTTGTAGATGTCGGCTGACTTCCCGACGTAAAATTGCGGCGGGCCAAACAGCGCGTCATCAGAGGCGATATGCCGCAGCTCATAGTTAGCGGCATAAAGTGACGGCGACATCGAGGCGCGTAGTTGTTGCTGCTGGTCGTCTGATATAAGTCCCGTGTCATACACAGAGAACCGGTGCACGTTTGGCATCAAGGTTGATATGCAGTCATCCTTATGCCACGGCGTGCCGGTATTAAAAATGCGGCCGCCGCGGTTGCGGATATTTTGGAGCTCCATGTATTGCCGCTTGGTCTGCTCACGCTCGGCGCGGCTGATACGGTCTTTGACATTAACAATGTCGTCTGTATAGATATAGTCAGCATGCTTGCCTGTGATGGAGCCATTGAGACCCATGCCCTGGATCTGCACCTGTCCGCGGTTGCTCCGCGCCAGGTTGGTGTCGATCTTGTATGCGCTGCGCGTGGTCAGCTCAAGATCGATACCGTAGATCTCATACGCGATATAACGCAAAAGATCGCTGTCCAGGATCTTTTGAGCCTGGGCAACGATCTCTGTTACGTCATCGTCAGTTTTGCGGATAAAAAATGTTGATTTATCGGGGCGCAATACAGCGCCAAAAGCAAGGGCCACAGACAGGCAGGTCGTCTTGTAACTGCCTCGATGGCCCAAAAGCGTATAATCGTCCGGACACAGCAGCATAGTGCGGAGCCAGTCATTGTGCACGTCAGTCAGCAGATCAAAGCCAAGGGCCCGCGCGTATTTGACTGGTGTCTCCTTTATGCTGCGGATCAGAGCCTCATTCATCCAGGATCGCCTGCACTTTCGCCGCGGCGTCGGAAAGATCGCCGTGTACGCTGGCATCGACGCGCTGCACATATACAGCGTCCATCTTGTTGAGGATATCGATCGCCTGCATACGCTGCTTAGGGTGCATATGCTCGTCGCGGGCAATGGTAGTCAGGGTCTCAAGCCGCTCCTGACGGTCCATTACGGCCGCGGCTGCGGCCTCGTCCTGCAGCTCTTTGATACGTGCGTCAACCTCGGGAATGCGTCGCATTTCCCATGCCTTATTATAGACTGTCTTTGCGGTATATCTTACGGACTTAGGGTAGGCGGCGCGATATGCGTCTGCCTGTGACATACCCCTTGCTATCTCTTGCGCATACCGCTCATATTGGGCGTTAGACAGTACCGGCATATCGTGTCACCTCCTTTGCTGTAATTAAAAATAAGCCCGCTCGATACATCAGCGGAACACAGCGTCCACCTCAGCATCGGTCATGGCTTTCGGGTTCATCATCTTTTCGATCTTGTCCTGCGATGGCTGATCAATACACAGCTCGCGCAGGATCTTTAGACGGTACTTGACGTACCGTGGGCGCGACATGTGTCGCTCTCTTTTATACATCGTCATGCCCTCTCGTAGCGTCTATGATGTATGCATCCACCAAATCGCGTATCTGGTGCAAATACGCGAGGAAATCGAACTCGGCGGCCGTATTTCCTGATTGACGCTCAAGCTCGCAAACCATACGGTCGAAATTCAACTCACCATTTAAGCGCCGCAGCGAGGCTTCTCTTGCGCCTCTCTGCAGTGCAACAGGATCGACCTCTTCTTTTTCCTCCGGCTTCTGCACGTACATGTTCACAGACAGGCTGAAATCATGCTGCTCAACCTCGTCGAACTCAACCACGCGATCCATGTTGATTTCAGTGTCAATCATGTGGATGCGCGTATCGGTCTTGTTCTTTCTGAGCACCAGAATACACGTTGCAATCTGTGTGTCCTCGAAATGTCCCCCCGGGATGTGGACTACCTTGTCAACATAGTTCTGTCTGACAAGCCATTCCCGGATCTTTCCTTCGCGCTGACCGCGATACAGCACGCCGGGGAAAGACAGGCAAACTGCCACACCATCATCTGCAAGATAATGCAAGATGTGCAAGAGAAAAGCGTAGTCTGCTTTACCAGGCGGCGGCAATACTGGAGCGGCCGTGAACCTATCATCGTCTTTCAACTGGTCCGGAGACCACCGGATCGAAAAAGGCGGATTTGCTACGATACACTTGAACTTTTTATCAGTGAACGCCGGATCCAGAAGCGTATCGCCAACAACGCCGGTGAAGTTCGGAATATTTTGGCGGGCGCACTCGACTTGTTCAGCCAGGATGTCCTGACCGTACTTCTTGACATCGTCGTCGAATACGCTCAGCAGCATACCATCGCCGCAAGTCGGGTCATATACTTCCTTGACGTCAGGCGGGCAGTAGCTTTTAATCTCTTTGGCTAGTGCGGCGTCTGTATAAAAGATGCCGTGCTTCTTTAGATCAGCTCGAAATCGTTTTGCGCTGATTGCCATATAAATCACCTACTATTACGCGTCACAGCGTCGCTGTGATCATATGCTCCTTGTCATGCAGCGTGATGACGGGATATCTATTGCTGGCGGGCTGATACCCGCCGCGGCGGCCATAGCCTCCGTACGTCAGGGATGATGCTGTATTGACATACACCTGCTGCCGGCGTACTGCAACATGTCGCTGCGGCACAACTCGATACGAAGCCTGCTCCAGGATCGCGGGCTGATGTGTATGGCCCATGATATATATGTCTGCGTCGATAATTGACGACATCTCCTGCAGCGCGTTGATCTTGCCACCGGGGCGACGGCCGCCGCCGTGACCATGAGCAATATACAGCGTGTACGTCAGCGGTGTGCAGTGCCTGTATTCGCGGCCGAACCTCACAAACACAAGAGCCGTCGTGTCGCTATATACGTTCAGCAGGCCAAGCTCGCGGGCCAGAAGGCGCGTCATATCGCTGCCAGCCGTGCGGCTGATGCGCTCCTCGTGGTTTCCGGGGACGATTGCCAGTATCTTGTCCTTGATCGGCTCCAAAAGGTCGGCGCAGCGCTCAAGTTGCTCAGACGGCCGCAAGGTCTCGCCGTAGGTGTCGCTCTTGCTGCCAATGATGGCCGTATTCATCAGGTCGCCACACAATACAGTGTATCTGTTCGGATTTTCGCGAACCCCGTCGATGAGAGACTTGATGATCGACATGTCGGCGTGGGGATCGCCGATGTGCAGATCGGCAATGGGTATCACCTCGATCGGCTGATCGTGGCAGTCCAGAGCATGGCTGATACCCGGCATGATGTAGCCGGGCGGATACTTGCGCGGCATCGGCGCGTCACCTCCTCGTCAGTCGTCGATGCGTATTCCGCCGCGCCCTGGATTGTAATCAGGGATCGCGGCTAATTGGTCGTCGGTCAAGGTTGTTGCTTTCTTACGCCGCGACCGGCGCTGCGTGGATACAGGCTCAGAGGGAATAACCTCAGGCGCCTGATCGGTAAGCGTCAGGTCGGCGCGGATATGCCGCAGCGTGCGGATCGATAAGTCAAGCGCCGAGACCTGCCGCAGCAGGTCGTCGCGCATTTTTTCCAGAGTTCGGATTTCGTTGTCCATATCTTGTGACCCTCCCCAAAATATCCCTATATGTAGTGTGTGAATGGTAAAAAAATAGACATAACACAAGGCGGGCCCGGATGGACCCGCCCATGTTACGTCTGGAAAAAAGGAAAGGAGGAATTATGAAATGAAAACAACAGTGCGCTATGTATACCTATCTACATTATCATTATATCGCATTAGCCGTATAATGTCAAGTATTTTGCTTGATTTTTTTCGTCAAAAATGATATAATTTTAATTTTATTTATGCGCACCATCAGCGGCTGCTGCCGCGTCACTTTGTGACCATGTTTGCAGCGTCAAATACGCGTCAAAAGCAGGGCGTCACTACTCGTCACACGCGACGCAGATACGCGGCACAATCAGTCACACCGACTCCTAGCACTGGCGCGGCTTCGTGGCCGCCTCGTCACCTGTTGTGCTTTCGGATCACACGATTTCCGCCGATTTTTGAGAAGGCAGTCACAGCCTTCCGCTCAGTGCTGGAGCGGAAAAAGCTCCGTTCGCCCTGTCCGGGCTCAGCTCCGCAGGGTAAAACAAAAAAGGGCATAAGAGGGGGTGACGCAGCTTCGCAGCGCCCGGCATAGCCGGTACCCCTCTTACTTCGCCCCTTCGGGGTGCCCATGCCGCCGAGAGGGCGGCGAAATCATAGAACAATTATATCAACTGCTGGGCAACTTTCGGCCCACAGCGCGGCTCACTCTTGGGCTCGTTATGGCCCACAGAATGGCTCACTCTTGGGCTCACTTCGGCCCACAGAATGGCTCACTCTTGGGCCTATCTTGGCCCACTGCGAGGCTCACGCCTGGCCATAGGTCGAGAGGACGGACGATACAGCCACACACGAGACCGCCGGCGGACGCACGGGGGAGCGGATACAGGGGGAGGAGATCGGACAACGTAGCCGGCAACAGCAGTCCAATGCCGCCATGTGTAAAATAGCTCATTGCGTTATATAGCGTTACGTGGCAATACATGGCGGAAGGATCCCTGGGTTCCCTTGGGTTCCCAACGTTTGGGAACCCATTTTTGACTTAAAAAGCCTGATAAATGAGTGTAAAATATCTAAAAATAAGCAAGGTTCCCAAGGTTCCCATTTTTCTTTGTAAGTATATACATATGTGTTATGGCATATAGCATATAGCATATAGTATATAGTATAGTATACGGTAATGACGAAAGTTTTTGGGAACCTTGGGAACCCAGGCGTTTCTCTAGTGAAAAAGACTGATAAATGAGAAGAAAAACGCGAAAAACGGGATACATTTTAGTGGGATCCCTTGGGAACCCAGGGATCCCTGAGCGAAGTTGAGTGAAGTTGAGTCACATGGCATACACATGCTCTTCTCCTTCCTGTATTTTTCCAGAGTGTATTTATGCCGAAGGCAAAAAAATCCCCCTGTCAATTGCCAGGGGGATTCTGTGCTATTTATTCATCGTCGTTGTCTTCGGCCACATCGAACTGCTGCCAAGGTATCGTACGCATCAGACCGCCTTTACGCCAGATGCGGCCCTTGGTCTTGCCGCCAACGTCCTGGGTCATCATAGACGGCTCAAGACGGTCTGTGAGGCGCTTATTATCGATGCGCAACCATGCATCATGCAGGACAAAGGGATTCTGCCCGCAGCGCCTTGACTCGCTATAAGTAGACAGGGCCGGATGTGACTCGTTGAGATCAGGGATGCGCGTCCGGACTCGCTCATCTGTGCCAACATAGCGGATGCCATAGTTGTTGTGAGAGGCGTACTGCTGCAGGTCATCACGCAACGCACGCTCGCTCACAGCACGCTCGCCACACATATCACACCAGATAACATACATAGCGTACAGCAGCTCCAACGGCATGAATTCCATATGCAGGCCAGGAATGACTTCATCGAGAAAGCGCAGTGACGGAATGCTCTCTGCCAGCATATCCCGCTTGTTGGGTTCGAGTACACGCAGATCGTCTATGCTGTATCCATCCAGACACTCCATCTCCTCGGTCAAGTGATATGCCAGCCACTCGGCAACTTCTTCGCGCTGCACATAGTCACTCTTGATGTACGGCTTCGAGTCGTCAAAGCTCTTCTCAAACCTGATCACCACTGTATGGGATACCACAGAGTCGTTTTTTTCGGAAAAGACAGGTGCCCGGTTCGATTGCTGGAGCAAAAAACCATTAAACCTGAACTTGAACGGCGCCTCACGGATGCATCGATAAGTCATCTCCTGAGCGCGTGACAGCATCTTAGCTCTCGCACACTTGTCGATGTATGTTACAGACCCGTTGGATTCCTCGCCCACGATCGCATAAGCGCTCATGATGTTCTGGTCAAGCTCGTACGGCTTGTCCAAGTCTTCGACTGCAATAGGGATTACGCGGTCACCAGTAGATATCAGATCCTCATCGCCAGGCTCAAGCGGCTTGTCGATCAATCTCTGCATCATAGACCAGATAGCGCCCTTACCGTTATGCCCCATACCATTAGCATTGACCCAAAAATGATACAGATTCGGGGCGCCGTTGACATGACGAATAAGAAACTGCATAGCTTGCCAGATGATATTACTGGACGCATGCCCCTCTTTATCGTCGTTAAAGGGATCCGTCAGCATCTGACTGGGACGCCAAGAATATCCGTCACTGGGATTGACGATGACAGGCTCAGCAACATGCCTGTCTGCATCGCACTTGAGAACGGCGCCAGGCCCATACGGATGATACACAGGCAACTTGCCAAGTGTAATCTGATCAGGGTACATACGGTCAAAATTCTCATCATCATACGATGTCAGACTCTTTGTACGATAGTCCCACAAGCCGTTGCGAAACCATACCAGCTTGTCGTCACTCTGGATGCGCACGCGCGGTGCGCGTCGGATCTCGCGATCAAACGTTGACAGATCCTGCCGCGTACCGTTAGGGCAGAGTCTCTGGAAAGCCATCATCACAGGCCCTGCGCTGTCACGTGCATTGATGATATCGTACGTACCAGCCCACAGATAGTCGCCGTGCTGATCACGGTAGTAATGCTTGCAGATCATCTTGTGACTGTCTTGGCCTGTCAGCATTACCTTGATGTCACCTGTAGCAAGGATCACGCGTGCTACAACGTAGCCAGGCAGATACTCTGGTGCAGATAACTTTGATCCCTTCGGACGAGCCTGATTTTCGAGTTCGAATGCGACCCGCAATGCATTAAGTATGGAACCGCGAATCTGCTCCGGCATGTTACTGGTCGGATCAATCAGATCACGCATACTGATATTGAGCGTGTCAATCACACCATCTGCGGTCGTGTTGATCAGGCTGTCGCGGTCTGTGGGCTGCTTCTGCTGTGCCTGCGGCTGTGTCGCTGTCTGCGTAGATGGCTGTGATACGGTCTGTTGCTGATCATCAGGCTCTGCTGTGTGATCATAGCAGTCATCATCATCGATGTGCTGCTGTGCCTGAGTATCGCCGGCAATAGCGGCCCAGACTTCGGCCGGGATGCTGTTATTGTCCGGCGCGTATCCGGCTGCTGCTGCATCAAGCTGCGCCTCAAGGCGCGTATCGTTGATCGTGTTGTCCATCATATGTATTCCTCCTCGTCTGTTAAAGCGACAGCGGCATCGCGGCCTGTCAAGATGTCGAGCAGGCGGCGAGATCGCCGCATGTCGTCTTTGATGATGGCAGCAGTGGCTGCTGCCATCTTGTTGGGGTCGTTGGTCAGATGATCATACTGGTCATCCAGGGTCATCAAATCGATCAGCACATAGCTTGCGATCAGCCGGCGCGTCTGTGTCGGCATCCAGGCGATCACGTCGTCATTTGCCGATGCGGCCTTGACGACGGCGTTGACAATCTTGCGCATCGACGTCTGGCCAGGATACTGTGCCGCAACCCGCGGCAATATGGTCATCAGATCATGATTGATTTCATACGGATTATACATAGGTCATATCCTCCTTGTATGTGGTGTAGATAGGTTAGCTGCCATATATCTCGCCGCTCTCGGCGATGGCGTTGATCCCGAGACAAAAATCTCGCTCCGGCCGCACGCCGGTCAGCAGGTACTGCACCTGTGACTTGGTCCGGCCTGTCAGCAGGGCGATAGATCCCATGCTGTGGCCGTAGGCATAATACATCATCCATATGCTGGTTTGCGTCGCACCGAATCCTGCGGCCATGCAGCACAGCCGCAGGCTGGAACACATTGCCAGATACTCAATATAGGCCAGCCACGCGGCCTCGGCAGCATCATCGATAGCGCACATATCGTCTGACAGATCGTGCGTGTGACTGCTCTGGACGCGGTCCCTGTCGTACCTCACAGCCCCGATGCTACAGGCTCTGGCTCTAAGTGTTGCTACTTTGTCACGGGCCGCCCGCAGCCTCTGCAGGGCCTCAGCGGGCGCCTGCTTGACGCTGTATGCCTCGGTCATCATGATGTCTGCATACTCGTTATCTGTCATCTCGTATCACCCCCGTCCACGCAGGCGGGCCAGATCGGCCCGATCCTCGGCGAGCTGCCGCCTGCCGATCTCGCAGGCCAGCCGGGCCATAGCCCAGGTGGTATCCGTCCGCCGGCTCTCCACGTCGTCCATCTTGATCCCGCAAGCCTCCAGCATGCTGTATACATGCCGTCGTGCCTTGGACCCTGTTGCTGTAGGGTATGCGGCCTGGTAATCGTCCAGGGCCGCGATAATCATAGCTGCGCCGGCGATAATGTCGGCGTCGCGCCGCTCTCGGCGCAATCTCTGCATCTCGGTCATATCACATCCTCCTTCTCTGTGGTGTATATGTACTGTGTGTATGCCGCGCGGCATACGCACCGGGTGTCGTGT
>UMIY01047703.1_pt1 | contig 11917 bp, 14 predicted proteins | sample 1965921 | NCBI WGS metagenome assembly UMIY01 (sample SAMEA4836134, study PRJEB28245) | human gut metagenome | biome: gut microbiome; material: fecal sample | place: Denmark | collected 2008
AACTTTATTAAAAATAAATCTCTTATCTTCAAAATACGGAATAAGTTTTTCCCATAGCTCTCTATTTTTTACTGGCTCTTTTTTAGAATTTTTCCATCCATTCTTTTTCCAACTTACATACCATTTTTGTTTATAACAATTAAAAATATAAGCGCTATCCGTAAAAACTTCACAATGAAAATCTTTACGATTTTTATTCATATACTCTAATCCATCAATTATAGCTGATAATTCCATTCTATTATTTGTAGTATTTTTTATAGCTCCTGTTGCGAATTTCATTTCAGCTTCATTATTTTCATTTATAACTACAAAAGCATATCCGCCTATACTATCACCGTTTCCGTTTCCCTTGCAGCTTCCATCTGTATATAATTGGTACATTCTCATTCTCCTTTTTTATAATAGGTATGATAAATATTGGAAAAAATACAAGCCGGCGCCTTAAAAGATTCTTGAATAAAATTCAATATTTCTTCAATATTAAATCCTTTTTCATAATCTTTCTTTTTCATTTTTCGGATACTTAACTTTCTATGAGAAAACTTAAATCGAAGATATTCTAATAATGGCATGTCAAGAATAATTTGAAAATTCCAAAAGGTTTGTGATATTTTTACGATTTCAAAAAAGTAAAGATGATTGATATTGTTCTTATTAAAATCCCTTAAAAAAATTTTACCATCTTTTGATTCTGCATTAATGTTTAATAATGTAGAGTGAATAATCTTATCATAAGTCTGATAAATATTATTTGAAGTATTTTCCATTATTTTTCCTCCTTTATTTATTATATTATACCATTATTTTTTCAAAAAATCAAATTTACGAATTTTATAAAGAGAAAGATTTTTTTATTGACTTTATAAATGAGCATAGTGAAAAACAAGGAGGATTTATATATGGATATGTTAGGTTTAATTTTAGCATTATCAACTATTATGTGGTACATTATTGATAGATTTAAGCCCCTATGGGCGGAAAAATCTTGGGGAAAATATGTTACCATTGCAGTTGCTGCGATTTTTGCGTTTGGGCTTAGCTTCGGATTTGGATTAGATTTAGTATTCGGTTTAGGTTTAGTTGAGTCGGTTACTATTTTGGGAGAAATTTTAACAGGATTAACTTTAATGGCCGGAAGCTCTGCTATTTCGGAAATTATTCAAAAAATTAAAGGTAGCTCTGATAGCGCAGCATAATTTAAAGAGAGGAATTTTTCCTCTCTTATTTTTTGATTTTTTTATAAAAAGAATATATACGCGCACGTGCATATTTTTAAAAGGAAAAGAAAGAGAAAATTTGAAAAGTTTTAAAAAATCTCCTATAATATTTATAGAAAAGTTAAGACGCAGACAGCAAGAAAAATAATTGCGTCTTGCTTTTACTTTAATGAGTAAAAGGAGAAATAAATATGAATTTTGGTTATGCAGCGAAAAAATATGGAGAAACTAAGTTTACTGAAAACGGCGCGACGGCGTATTCTACTACTGAAAACGACCTTTTAGATTTGTTCTCTCAGATTGGCTCTCTAAGAAATCGTTCAGAATCTGAGATTGAGAGCAAATTTGCGAAAGCCTTCAGAGAAAATTCACTTTTGGCAACAAAAATGATGTTCTATGCAGGTAATATTCGAGGTGGTCTTGGTGAGAGACGTACTTTTAGAATTTGCCTAAAGTGGTTGGCGCAGAATTATCCTAGTGTTGTTATCAATAATATTGACCTTGTACCTCTCTTTAATAGATATGATTCACTCTTTGTTCTTGTTGGAACGCGTTGTGAAAAAGCTATGTGGGATTTTGTTACCAATACAATGGTTCAGGATATGAAAAACTTCAAAATGAAGAAACCATATTCATTGTTAGCAAAGTGGATGCCTTCTGAGAATACTTCTTCTCAAAAGACTAGAATCTTAGCTAAGAAGGCGCGAATGGCATTGAAACTTTCTTCAAGAGAATATCGCAAAGTTTTAACTGCTCTTAGAAAAGGTCTTAATGTTGTTGAATCTAAAATGTCCGCCAATGAATGGAATAAGCTAGTTTATAGCACTGTTCCGTCTTATGCAATGTTAAGATATAGAAATGCATTCAAAATGCACGATTATGAAAGATTTCAGAAATATCTTGATAGCGTAAAAGCTGGAAAGGTAAAAATTAATTCTTCTACTCTATACCCTTATGACCTTGTTCATAAATATAAGATGGGTGGGTATACTCCTTGGGAAGATTCTGTTGTTGAAGAACAGTGGAAAGCTCTTCCAAATTATATTGAAGGAGACAATAATATTCTTATTATGGCAGATGTTTCTGGTTCGATGTACGGGCGTCCACTAGAAACTTCTATCGGATTGGCAACTTATTTTGCACAGAGAAACAAGGGAGCATATAGCGGTCTGTATATGACCTTTACAGATAGACCACACTTTGTTTCCATCGGGAAAAATGATTCTCTTCGTGATGCTGTAATTAAGGTTCAAAATACCGATATTGGATATAATACGAATCTTGAAGCAGCATTTAGATATATTTTAGATTTTGCAATTCATAATAGAGTTGCGCCACATGAAATGCCTTCTGCATTAGTTGTCATTTCAGATATGGAGATTGATAGATATTTAAGAACTCATAACTTTGATTTTCTCCAAATGATGGAAAAGATGTTTAATTCTTACGGATACAATCTTCCCAAGATTATTCTTTGGAATGTAGAAGCAAGAAATGATACATTCTTAACTCAGGATAGAAATGTAATCAAAGTTAGCGGACAGAGTACATCTGTATTTAAGGGTCTTATGAATCGTTTAAATGGTATTACCGATTACGAAATGATGCTTAGAACTCTTAATGATAAGATGTATGATTGCGTAAAAGTTAATATGTGAAAATGAAGAAGCCTAGTCCTCTAGGCTTCTTTTTTTTTTCGCAAAAAAATATACCTTTTATTTTTCTTTTTCACTTCTTATATGAGCAAGAATGAAAGGAGGATAGCTATGAAGATTTTTGATGTAGAACTTCTCGAAGGAGAAGAAATTTGGGAAGAGACACTAGAAGAATTGGATAATGGCAAAGGAACGACAGAAGAGGAAGAGGCTTATTATGCTCAGGAAGTGAAAGAAGATGAGTAATAGTTCGTTAGTTAATTATACAAAAATTTCTCCGCATAAAAATAGTCCGAGAAATAATAAAATTAAGAAAATTACTATTCACCATATGGCTGGAAATCTTTCTGTAGAAACTTGCGGAAATGTGTTCCAAAGTAGAGAAGCAAGTTCCAACTATGGAATTGATTCTAATGGTAGAGTAGGAATGTATGTTGAGGAAAAAGACCGTTCTTGGGCAAGTTCAAGCCCTTCAAATGACAATCAAGCAGTTACTATTGAAGTTGCAAATGATGGCGGCGCCTCAACTAACTGGCACGTATCCGATAAAGCTCTTGCTAAATTAATTGACTTATGTGTTGATATTTGTAAGAGAAATGGAATTAAACAATTAAATTATACAGGAGATAGTTCTGGTAACTTAACAAGACATAATATGTTTGCGGCAACATCTTGTCCAGGACCATATCTACAAAGCAAATTTCCATATATTGCTTCAGAGGTTAATAAGAGATTAAATGAAGGAAGCTCTAGCAGTGATAGTAGTTCTTCTGATTCTAAAGACAATCTCTATAGAGTTCGTAAAACCTGGAAAGATGCATCAAGCCAAAAGGGAGCTTTTAGTTCTTTGAGTAATGCTAAGGCTTGCGCGGACAAAAACCCTGGGTATTATGTTTTTGATGAATCTGGAAAATCTATCTATCCGGTAAAAGAAGAATCTAAACCAACTACCACAAAGGTTAATGTAACATATAAAGTTAAAGCAAATGGTAGATGGCTACCGGAAGTTAAAAATCTTGAAGACTATGCTGGCAATATTGGGCAAAAAATTACTGATATTGCTATTAAAGTTGACAAAGGTTCGGTTAAATATCGTGTTCGTACAAACGGAAGATGGCTTCCTTACGTTACGGGATATAATACATCAGATTATAACAATGGATATGCAGGAAATGGAACCCCGATTGACTGTGTAGAAGTTTATTATTATACACCTGATAACATTCGTCCTTATCAACAAGCATACTATAGAGTTTCACCAGTAAATAAAGGATATTATAACTGGCAAAAAGATAATTCAACCGCAGATGGTATGGATGGGTATGCTGGCGCGCCTGGTGTGGCTATTGATAGATTCCAAATTCAAATTAAGTAAAATCAATTATGAGGGCTATCTTTAAGATAGCCTTTTATTTTTTGACTTTTTAAAAAATTTTTGATATAATATAATTATAAGAAATGGGAAAGGAGTGGAAGAATGTCGAGAACGACAATGACTCAAGAAAAAATTATCGAAATAAATGAGTTATATTTAAAAATAAAAACCTATGCTGGAGTAAGTAGAGCAATGGGTGGTTCGCCCTCTCCGACTACTGTGAAAAAATATATCATTCCTAATTATGTATCAAAGGAAAATATAAAAAAGAAAACCTTTCAGAAGGAAGATTTGCCAGAATTTAGCACTGATATTTTTAGGGGAATAGATAATTGGGGTGACCTTTGTGTTCTTTCAAATGAAGAGAAAGAAGAAATGAAAGAACTCTGGGAAGAACTGATTGTTTAAGGAGGAAATATGGTAAAAAAAGAATGTTTTGGATATGATGAAAGTCCATACAATCCTGGCAAATATGTAATTGAAATAAAACACGAAAATCTTCCACTTAAAGGAACTAAGGGAAGTTATAATATTCTCTGCGCGAGGTTGATGAATTTAAGTTATCCGCAATATTTAAGAATGTGTCGAGACCAATTTGGCGCAGAAATAGTTGGAAAAGGACATCTTTATCCTGTTGCTTACTTTAAGAAAGATAAGTTATTATTTCAGTTCGTTAAATTGCTTAATGCAAGAGCTAATCTGGCCCTTTTAGATAGAGGATTAGAGGAGGAAAAAGATGTTCATAACGAAAGAGATTTTACGGAAGTATAATGCTTGCGAACCAGGAATCAAAATTTTTGAAGAACTTTATCCAAATGGAACGGAAATAAAAACTTTAATCTCTGAGAATAAAGTTCCAATATCAATTCTACACTGGGGATATGAAAAATTGCCAGTAACGGAAGATGAAATTCAACTTTATAGAAAAGTTATTGAAATTGATTCTTCTACTGAGACTTATAATAGCGAAAGAGTTTTTCTATCTCATTGTATAAATTCATCAAAAAATGTAACCAAGGGGACAAATATTTTTAGGTCAAAAAATATTCAGAATTGTTCTAATGTTTTTAATTCTACTGATATTTATGATAGTAGCAATATTTCTGTTAGTAGAAAAATAAGAAATTCTGAGAAGATTCTCTTTTCTAAACAAATTACCAATAGTGAAAATATTGTAAGAAGTACATCAGTAATAAATTCTGATAACATTTTTGGTAGTAGCGATATTTATTCAAGTATCGCAATACGTAATTGTGATTTTTCTAATAATTCTATCTTTTGTGCAGAGTGCTCTAACATTATTGATTCATTATTTTGTTTTGATGTAAAGGATGGCGGGCAAATGATTTTTAATAAGCCATCAACAAAATTAAGAGTTGAAGAACTTAAAGAAGAAATAATGAACTTTCGTTTGGAATTGTCTTTTCTAAAAGAAGAGAATTTTGAAAATCCCAAAGTAGATGAAAATATAAGTAACCATTATTCTCTAATAGGTGATAGCTTCTGGAAGTGGATTCGCGCGCTCCCGGAATATGACCCATTTATATTATATCAGATTACTTTTAAGCCAAATTTATTATTTGAAAACTAAAATTTGAAAAAAGTATAAAAAAGAAATATAATATATTTGTTAAATGAGAAAAGGAGAGAAAAGAAGTGAGTTCCAAAAAGTCAAAGTCAAAACAAAAATCTTTCTATGAATTACAGAAATCTATCAGAGGAAACTGGAACGGTGTTAATCCAGTAACAAAAATGATAGATGGAAAACATTATTCAAGAAAAGAAAAGTATTATATTGACTATCTAAATGATACTTATGACTGTGAAGATGAAGAGGATTATGAAGATTTGTCCGATGAAGAATATTTTTAGAAAAGGGGTACTTCTTTGATATTAGAGAGTAGAGATTATCTAAATAGACAAAAAACAAGAAATGCAGATAATACTTGTTTATCTGATTATAATTGTGGAGGATATGCTCTAGGAACTTTTAGTTGGTATCTTCCTTATGATAGTTTAGCTCGTTCTTATTGGGTAGAAGAACTGTATCAAGAAGGAAGGTCAAAAGAAGAAATTGAACTTGAGATACTTCAACACGATTTAGAAGTTATGAAAGAAGATTTTCCCGATGAATTAATTCATATTGAATCTCTCGATGAAGCTGCACCAGAAGATACTGTTATTGCATATCGTCTTTATGTTAAAATTTATGATGATGAGGACGAAATGTGTGAAAACGTAGATACAGATTTTCACTTTCGAGTACGAAATAATAATGTATGGACAGAAAAATGTGGCAGTAGTCCAATTTTACCTTGCTCTTTTTCAGAAGAGCCATGGGATAATGGAGGGGACTGTATCTATGATAGCCCTATTTTATATTTTGTGCTTAAAGATAGCTAAAATAATTTGAAAATATTATAAAATTCATCTATAATATTTATAGAAAGTTAAGAGAGGAGTCGATAATATGTTTGATGATTTCGATGTTGTGGTGCAGAGTGACGAACTTGCAGAATGTGTCGATTATGAAGATTATCTCGACTATCTTGAAAACGACGACTTCTATCATAATTCATATGATAAATCGTATTATGATTATCAAGAAAATAGGCTACCTCCTTATCGAGGATTAGACATCTAAAAATTTGAAAATTTTCAAAATATTTGGTATAATATAAATACAGAAGTGAGAGAGGGGCAAAAATTTTTCCTTTCCTTTCTTTTTAGACCCCTCTCTCTGTATTTAATGTAATCGCGCCATTGGTGGTTCCAAGCCCACAAATTAACTTTTTAAAGTTATGAAGCGAGAGGACATTAGCTTTCTATAGAACTCCGCATAGCAGAGTATCCTAGGTTATCTATAGAAAGTATATTTGGGGATATGGCGGAATAGGCAGACGCAACGGACTTAAAATCCGTTGACTTTATGGTCGTGTGGGTTCAAGTCTCACTATCCCTACCAGTTGGTTTGTAGATAAAGCCAAATTAAAAATCTATAATGTTTTATTTGTAAATAGGACTACGAATTATAAGTCAGAAGAACTTATATTTTCGTGGGGAATGGGACTGCATGGGGTGGTCATCTGTTTTGCACACAGAAAATCAGACGAGTTCGATTCTCGTATTCTCCACCACGCCAGATGTAGCAACGGCGCCGCAGGTATTTGATGGTTGAACTGCATTGTTAAGAACCATTCATTGTAATAGAGGGATAAGTAGTCTACAATACGAAACCCTTTGCGGCCAATCACCGCACGGTGCGCTTGTTATTTCTCCGACCGATATTCCGAGAAATAATTCTTCCTCAAGATTAAAAAAACAGTAGTAGAATAAGCTACTCATTGGCGTGTTTCAGAAGAGGTTGGCGCCAGATATAGAGGATGTGGTGTAATGGTAACACGCCGGCTTTGGGAGCCGGAATCGCAGTTCGAATCTGACATCTTCTACCATCTCCTTAATAGGCGGAGAAATTGAATAGTCTATTATCGCTAACACGGATTTTTCGGTTAAACTACCACCGGCAGCTCAGACCCAATAGGAGGGCGCTGATATGTGGCTTGCGGAAAGCGATTAACTGTTTGAGGCAACAGCAATCAATACTTTTGAAAAGGTATTGATTGAAGAAAGCGAAGTAAACCGAATAAAATTTGAAAATATTATAAAATTTATTTATAATATTTATACAATCAAAAAAGACACTTACAGCAAATAACAAATAATGCTTTGGGAGCCGTGTGTCATAGGTTCGAATCCTATCTTAATCGAAAGATTGAGTAGCTCAGCTGGTAGAGCAACGTATAAAAAGTGTTTTGTAAATATTGCGGAGTAGAGGAGCGGTTCCTTGCTAGGTTCATGCCCTAGAGACGTGGGTTCGAATCCCACCTCCGCAAGGAATACAGTGTAAAGCCTCCACGTGGCGTATTCTGGATTAAAACTAATTTGCACAGAAAAACGAAATTATCATAATTGGCCTAAGATAGGGAGTGATGTTTATGATTGTATCTACATACTCTAATGGCGAGGATACTCCGCCTGAATAGGCAGGGCGAGCGGTAGCGCCCAATATCTATCGCGTATATCGCGCTATCTTCTAAATGGTAAGGAAACGGGGCTTTCAATCCCGCAATTCGAGTTCGATTCTCGATAGCGTGACCAGTCATATTGTAGGTATAATGACAATAACTCAACCTTCCTTCGGGTTGGTGGACGCCGAAGTAAAATAAGTTATAACCACCTTATATGGGTCGGTAGACCGTATGTGGAAGCGGGCCTGACTGTGCGAGAGAGGGATAAAGAAAATGTTATTTGAGAGCAATAAGGAAAAAGGTAGAGCAGGTTTATCAAAAGCTATTGCTTGGTTTGGTTGTAATGGGTATACTGTTTCTATCCCCTTAAACGATACTCAATGGTATGACTTTATAGCCGAAAAAGACGGTATTTTTTATACTATTCAGTGTAAAGCAACTGATACAAAAGATAATATTGTTTCATTGCGTAGCACTGGTGGTACAAAGGGTAGTGTCTATGATAATGTGAACAATTATCCTCTTGATTTTTTGTTTTGTATTAACAAAAATTGTATGTGGAATATTCCTGTAAAAGCTATAAAGGAGTATGGAATAAAAACTCAAATAACTTTAATGGAAAAACCGCATACCACAGGAGGAAAATATTTCGACACATTTCAGTATTTAGTGCAATTCTAAACTTTCGCTCCAAAATCAGGTGCTTAACAGCTCACTTGGTTCGACTCCAAGGCGGCCCACCATTAAATCTTTGGAATGATTTCTAAGAATAAAAATAGTTTAGATTTCTGTACACAAGAGATTTAGATGACGTTTTATTCTTATGAAAGGCTCAAAGCGTTTGTTGCTTGTACTTGCCGCATAAGAACAAGATGACGAGGCCACTTTTATCATTTTTGCGTGGTCCCCAACAAGTGAGGAAAAATTATAAAAATGGCGTGTGGTTTTGATAGAAGTTTCTACAGCGTCACGGGATGAAACTTTTAGGTCTGACTGGGTTCGGCGTACCTCCAACTGCGGGAAACGTCATTACGGGCACTTAGCGTAGTGGTTACGCAGCAGCCTGTTAAGCTGCGATAGCAGGGTTCGAATCCCTGAGTGCCCTCCAAAGTCGAGTTTGTTGGTAGCGCCGCGACTTTAACCCTAAACCAACGCGCGCACTTCGAGGTCTGGAGCAACGAAGAAAAATAAGGTCTCCAGAATGTTTCTCGATATCAGGACTAAATCGACCACGCAAGTGAGGACGGAAGGGCTGTAGGTGCAGTAAGTTGGTTACCGACTGAAAAGCTTAATGACCAGGGCATGATTATCCGTTGAAAGCCGAAAGACCTATATATATGCTTATTTAGTTCAGCTGGTTAGAACGCTTCCCTTACAAGGAAGAGGTCAGTGGTTCGAGTCCACTAATAAGTACCAGTGAGTTTGTAAGTAGCTTACAGGACAAAAACTTATAATTCTTCGTTTCGTCGTTGTATAAGAAGATACGAATGGCGAATGACGACGGTCGCCAGACGTGGGGAATTGGTGGAATTGGCAGACACGCCAGATTTAGGTTCTGGTGCTTATAGCGTAAGGGTTCAAGTCCCTTATTCCCCACCATTATGCTTTAATAAAAAAAAGAAAGAGGTATTTTTATGCATTATGATGTTGACAGAAGCAAGAGAACAGTTACAGCTACAATCGAGAATTGTCAGTCTGATTTGTTCAGATGGGTTATCAAACGTTTTGGTTCAGCTGACGTTTCTCCCAAACTTGCGATTGCATTAGAAGAATATTCTCGTAAGAATTTGGACATTCCTGATTCTTTTGTTGGAAAAGCAGTTTGCGCAGAGGAAGATGAATTTGATGTTGAAACTGGAAAAATTCTTGCGGCTCGACGGGCACAGGAAAAGTATGAAAAGGCGAGAATGCGAGTTCTCGAAGAAGTTACCACTGTTGCAATTCGCGCGCTGATTGAAATGAATATGAAGCAGAATAAGAGATATAATCTTGCTCGCGGAAAAGTTCTGGAAGCTGAGCAACTGGTTAAGATGATTGGAAAAGTATAAAGAAAATCCTCGAAAGAGGATTTATATGCGCCAGTAGCCTAGTCTGGTTAAGGCACCAAACTTTTAATTTGGGTATCGTGGGTTCAAATCCCGCCTGGCGCACCATTAGGCCATAAATCAAATTAAAATAAAGAAAGGAAGATGTATATGAGAGTAAAGATTAGACTGGATACCCTAAAAGATGCACAGCGATTTGCAGAAATTGCAGAATCGTGTGAAGGCTGGGTTCATATTACAGATGCAAATGGTATGTGTGTAAATGGTAAATCTATTCTTGGCGCACTACACGCAATGGAGTTCACTGATATTTGGGTAGAGAGTGAGAAAGAAATTTACGGACGAATTAAGGATTTTGTTATTTAAAATTTGAAAAAAATAGAGATTTTTGATATAATAAATACATAAAGATAAGACGCTAACAGCAAATATAGAAGATTGTACTGATAATACAAATACTTAGTAATGCGTCTTGATGGCCATAAAGAGTACGCCTTCTCGTGGTGTGGCTGATTTCGACGGAATGTACTCAGTTGTACCTTGAAAATATATATACTAATAACCCAGTGCTAAACATTATTTCGCAGATAATGCTGGGGTGCATCGGATGGGTCGGAAGAAACGAAAGACGGATACGTTTGGATACTTTACCGTGCTCGAAATAGTAATATTAGAGTGAAGAGGAGCGAACTCCCAAACCCAAGATGTAGCATCCATTTTATTGCAAGTAAAAGTAGTAAGCGTATGGATAGGGTAATAGACGCCGCAGATGCGGAAGAATCTAAGTTAGGGTTTAGCTTGCGACTGTATCAAACCTTAGAAAAGCTAATAACCTATTTGGCCGTGAAGCAGAGAAATCTGTGTATAACATATGTACGCAACTCCGAGTAGGCAAAGGCCAAGCATTATTTAATAGATAACCTATAATTATTTGATTAAATAAAATTCTGAATTGTTGCTGAAAGGTGTGGGTAAACAATCCCACTAGAGTTTATGTAAAGGTGAATCAACTGACTAATTCTGTGCAGCGAACGGCGGCAGATAACCTTTACTGGGACAAGAAGTTAGGGGTCGCTCCCCGAAGCTCAGACTTGTCTTCTCTATGACTGAATATGCTTGAAGATAAAATAGGGTAGAACGAAGGTTCATATAGTATATATATTTTTGAGGTACAACAAATGGTCGGCTAGTTTAACGGTAAAACGTGAGCTTTGTAACCTCTTGTTCTCGGTTCGATTCCGAGGCTGACCTCCAAACTTATCAAAACCTGAGAGATTAGTAGTTAATATTTGATATTCCATATTAACTATGGACCAAAATTATGTTAAATTGGAAGGTCTAAGTCTGCGAATCGGAAGTAGCCCCTGACACGAAATCGAATTATTCGATGGATAAGGTAATCGCTTCCAAATGGATATAAGTTGTCAAAGGTCTTATATCCAATATATGCTCTGGTAGCTCAGTTGGTAGAGCGGCGGTCTGAAGAACCGCGCAGCGATAGTTCGATTCTATCCTGGAGCACCATATAGTAGTGTAACACAACGGTTAGTGTGCGGTGCTGATAACGCCGAAACGATAGTTCAACTCTATCCAC
>UMIY01039137.1_pt1 | contig 11886 bp, 12 predicted proteins | sample 1965921 | NCBI WGS metagenome assembly UMIY01 (sample SAMEA4836134, study PRJEB28245) | human gut metagenome | biome: gut microbiome; material: fecal sample | place: Denmark | collected 2008
AGCGGTTCGCGGATGGGACAAACAGTCAGGACGCTGCAGATGTTGCGCTTGCGATTGATGTGCAAAACACAGTCGGGGGCCATGAAGCGGAAGTAATCATGGAAGTCGCAAAAGATATTCGGAACCGGATCATGCTGCGAAGGGAGATCAAAAGTATTTTTTCTTCCACCTCTTCTATGGTATGGATGATGGACTTCATCGCCCCTGGTATCATTTTATGGTTCCTGTTCGCAAACCGAAACTATGTAAAAATCTATTTCTCCAGTCCTGTGTACATGGCGTTATTCATTATCTTTCTTGGTTTGATTAGTATCGGGATCATCATCAACCACACAATTCTTAAGAAGATCAGGAAGGGGGCGTAGTGGTATGTTCCGGAATGCATTATTTGTTTCGATTTTAGTAGGATTCGCAATCTTTATGGTGATCATTTTGATTGCTTCCGTTCAATACAACATCAACAATAACCGTATGAGATCTGGAAGGAAAAACCCGGAAGACTGGCTGTTTCATAATTTTTCACTCCGGCTTTACAGCGCTCTGTTTGGATGGGCGGATGAAGATACGGTGGCAATGAAAATTGGGATCAACATCGAACGGTACTATAAAAGCTGTGCCCTTACAAAAACCAGGCCAGATGTGAAAAAGCTGATCATGAATCATGTCTACGGCTTTTGTCTTCTGATCCTTTGCTGTGTCCTTTCTTTCCTCTTTGGAATTTTATTTCTTGCATTTGGGGCGGCTGCCTTTCTATACTTGGTTTTTTATGAGCAGAAGCGGTTGGATTCCATCGCTGATGGTATGCGAACACAAGTAGCAAATGAGCTGCCACGCTTTCTGGACTTATTACAGACAGAACTGCAGGTGGGGTTGCCGATAGAAACAGCGATAGACGTGTTGAGTTCCAAAATGGACACCCTTCTTTCAACGGAATTCAAAACAGCCATGACAGAAATGGAACTAGGAGTCAGCGACTGGCAAAAGGCACTGGAACGGGTGGCGGCAAAATACGAAATCGAGACCCTCAGCGAATTTGTGATGGATACATCAACCGCTTATCGGAAAGGTGTGTCTATTGCTGATACGGTAACCAGAAAAGCGAGAGAGATAAAAGAAAGCCACCTGTTGACTGTGAAAGAAAAAGCGGGGAAAACAACAAACACGATCCTTATCCCCATGATGCTTTTCCAGTTCATGCCCATGATTGCCTTCATCCTTTTGCCGGCTTTTTTGCAAATATCCGCAGGAATCTATTAGGAGGAGGTACAATATGCTATATTTGATAATCCGATCCGCAGTTTTAGTGATCGTCACCCTCCTTGCTGCTTATCAGGATTGGAAGCATTATAAGATTCCAAACGAATTACTGGCCATTGGTGGCGTTATAGGGTTTGCATTTTCCACCTCTTTAGAAGAGGTGCTTTACAAAGTGTTTGGAATTATTTTCCTCTATTTCTTTGGCATGCTGCGCCTGATGGGAATGGGAGACCTGAAGCTTTGGATGGTGATCGTCAGCTTTATCCGATTTACAGATAGCTGTATCATCATTGCGCTTGCTGCGTTTTTCCTAATCCTTTATGCGTTGATCCGGGACACTAAAGAAGCGAGGAAGGTGATTCGTTTAAGTATTTGGGAAATTACTCATCTGAAAAAAGTACAGGTTTTTGAGCAAAAGAGGTATGCTTTTGCGCCATTTGTGTTTGTGACTACAGTTCTATATGTGTTAACAGTTATAGGGAGGGCGATGATCCATTGAAAAACATTAATTGGAAAAAGGGGGCTGGGGAATTCATTGGTTTTACGATCGCTTCCATTGGGCTACTTAGCTTTTTGATCATGATTCTTGGCGTAACGCTTTTGAATAATACCAGTGAGATCATGGAAAACGCAGTTTCTGAAATCGGCCGTCAAGTGGTTACCTGCGACTCAATAGAAGAAGCGCGTGCTGACGCTCAAACCATTGCAGAATACATTTTTAAAGACAATCATACCATTACGCCAGGGACGGTTAAAACAGAGATAGAGTTCGCTCCTGGCTCTGATCAGGAATGGAAGAAGGGTAATTTTATTAATATTTACCTGTCCGCAGAATTGGTCAGCACAACACCGGCAACGTCAGGGGTGAAAGAAGTATCTGCGCTTTTGATGATTGAAAATGATGGAGAAAACGAAGATAATACAGTGATTTTTGAATCTATGAACTAAAGAAGAGAGAGAAAAATAAGCTGGCGTTTTGCCAGCTTATTTCTTTCCACTTGGGCAACTATGAGTTTTCTTTCAGTGCAGCTAATTCTTCAGCAGATATCTTTGTGAATTTTATTATTTCTTCATCCTCCATATTTCCCGCAATCATATTTTTAATTATGTCGATTTTTTCTGCGCGGCCTTCTGCAAGTCATTCCGCACGACCTTCTTCGCGGCCTTTTTCCATAGCTATTTTTTCTGCATCCCTAATCTTTAATGATAAAAACATATACTCAGTCCTCCATTCTTTACGGAGCTTTGCTTTTACTACTTCGTCCTGCAGAAATTTACCAAAGCCATCGTGTTCTACTTATAGTATGACAGAAATTCTACTCAATACCAATAGCTATTTCAGTATTTTGACAAATACCCATCCTTTTTCCGTTCAAAAGAGGGCCTTTTATTCGCCCTTGATTCTTTTCTGGTTTCGAACAATTTCTTTCATACTATTGGTAGACCCAGAGAGAAAGGAGTGATCTCATGCCTTTAAAAGCCAAAAAGATAGATTGGCGTAAAGGGAATGGTTCATTGATATTCGGGACAGCCATCATGTTAATCACACTATGTATAGTAATGATGTTCGTCCAAACCTTCATCATCCGTCAAAACGCCCGTGACACACAGTTGGCAGCCGACTCCATTGCTGATGGAACCGCCGTATATATGGCAAACGAGGGCGGGGACTATGATGACGCTGTTGACCAGGCCGAGAAGATCCAGAAGATAGTTAACGAATATACCGGAGTAAACATTGGGAATTCCGTGACGATTGATCAAGCGTTACTGGAAGAAGAAAGTCAGGTCCAGGCAACAGTTACCTCTCAAAATAGGTACTTATCTGGTTCAGGGTTTGTTTCAGAAGCTTTTAAGGGGAACTCATACGGGATTACAAGGAGTGCGACAACGGAATTTAGCGGCTATGGTGCCAATGGCGATATTGTGAATTGGATGATCGCAGTGGCGAATGATGATTCACATGGATATAGCCAGGATCAGAATCGGCGTTGCTTTTCCCCTGATGTAGACTGTTCAAGTTTTGTATATTACGCACTTTTAAATAGTGGGTATACAACGGAACAACTAGGCAATAGTCCCTTTTGGACAGGGAGCATGGATTCAATACTTAGAAAGAATGGGTTTCAAGCCATTCCTTTCAGTCTATCTGTTCTTCAGCCGGGCGATATATTATGGAGACCTGGCCATACTGAAGTATACATAGGCGATGGAAAGCGAGTAGGAGCTCACAGCGACTATGATGGTGTCCCAGGAGACAGTTCAGGTAATGAAGTTAATATTTCAAGAATGATCAACAATTGGACAACAATTTATAGAAATTAATAGGAGATCACGATTTTGCATAAGAGTAATAAGAATAAAATTAATTGGGGAAAAGGATCTGGCGAATTCATAGGATTTGCTTTGATTTCTGTTTGTATATCGTCCATTATTATATTACTGATTGCAATTCTACAATATACCAGCTGTCTAAATGATATTACAAAAGCACTCGAAGCCGCAGGAAGAGCGGTATCAGTTTGTACCTCATTTGAAGATGCAGAAAAGCAAGCGCAAATGGTGGCAGAAAGTGCGATATCAGATACAAATATCATAAAAATCACAACAGATATCTCCCCCGTTGGAGAAAGCAATGAATGGAAAGCTGGATCTTATTTGACAGTTACTGTTAAAGGCCAATATCATAATCCGTTCTTTGGAGGAGCCAGTCAAAAAACGGCTTTGGTGACAGTCGAAAATGCAACTGGACGGCTGATAAATATACCAGAGTCATATAATGGGATTCCGATTGGATCAAATTTAACATGTACGCCAGGGTATGGTGAACGTCACTGGGCATATAAACAAAAGACAGTTTATGAAGCCTGGGTAGCTGCTGGAGAACAATATATGAATGGAATAGCAGTGTTAGATGGATATTATTTGATTGCATGTTCCAATACTTTTGGTTCTGTTGGGGACAAAGTGCAGTTTACCTTAGAAAATGGACAAGTTCTTAATTGCATCATAGCAGATCAAAAAAGTACGGGAGATAGTAACTACACAATGTATGGCCATATTCATAACGGCAAAATTCTGGTCTTAGAAATGGAAGTTTCCCGTGAATATTATAACCGTTATGGAAATCCCGGTGAAAACGGATGGTACACAGAATGGAATTCAAGACCAATAAAGTGTAGGAACATGGGCAATTATATTTAAGTCAAGAAAAAACAAACATACTATAATTAAGCACACATAATTATTACATATTTCCAAAGGAGGAATAGGAAATGGTTCAGGAACTTAAGAATTACAATCAAGAATTTTGGAACAAAGAGGATGGTGTAGAGTTAATACAGTTCGCGTTGATTGTTGTTGTCACAGTTGGTCTGTTTGCCGTAATTTTTCAGTTGAAAGATTCTCTTGCAGCGTATATTGACAAGGCGAGAACAGACATGGAAAGCCAGTTTGATGACGCCTTAAATAACAACCCCATCTTAAACAAATAACAACATCAACCAATCAAAATTTTAATTACAAGCATAAGAATGCCCTCTTAGCTAATCCACTAGCAAAGAGGGCATGTCTTGTGTTTTTAAAGGGGTGAAATTGTTATTTCCCCATAAGTCCAGCCATTATTATAAGATAATTCGCAAGTTCCTTTTCCATAATAAGAAATGGTATCTTTAAAATTTCCATAATTTATATCCCTTAATGCAAATGGAAATTCTAGCATAAATTTCTCACCATCATAAGAAATATTATATCCACCATATTCTTCGACAAAAGCACAAGCCCAAATCATCTGCCGATAATTGCTAGTTCTTTTTGGTGAATAATCAATTTGAAAAGTTTGTCCTGCGATAGCTAAACTAAAAATCCCATTTTTTTGTTCTTTAGGAATATCTGGATTCATTAATGATTCTGTTTCCTTATATGTTCGATCATATAAAGCAACGGTCAAATCGTTTACGTGATAACTAATGAGAGACCAGTTATTATCGGTCTCGGCATGAAAACCATTTCCGTTTACAATGAAAAACACTGAAGATAATGGCACAAGTGCTCCTTCATCTGGAAGGGTAAAAGTATCATCTGCTGCATATCCACTGATTCCATATCTAAAATCATAGCCAGTTTCATTATCCCAGTAAGTGGAAGATCCTCTTTCCTTAGTAAGATAAAAAATTTCCTCTTGACCGTCATTATTTATATCTTCTAAAAATAGTTTCCCATATTCGTGCAAAACGTCACCTGGATAAGGCATAAGTGTATCTACATATATAAGATTTCCTTTTCGTAAGACAGGAATACGCTGTAGAGAGGTTTCATTTTCTTTTTTAACATTGCATTCATATAGCCACAAATCATCATCTTCATTTTTGGCCACCAGCGCAACATCATGTTTCCTTAAATCAGTGTTTAATGGCGCCAATTGAGTTCCGGAAACATCTTCTAATGTAATCCCATAAGGATTTCGATTTATGGCATCCCAGTCTGGTTCATCAGGTTCAGATTCTGGTTCTTCAGATTTTGGTTCTTGAACTACTTTCTGAACAACATGTTCTTGTACTTTTTCTTCGTTGAATAAATCTGTAAGAAAGTGATAAGCCTGGTATCCTCCAAAGCCAATGATCACAACACAAACAATGGAAATAATGACTTTGGTCACCACGGTCTTGGTTGCCGCGCCGCCAATTGTTTTGGCTGTGCTGGAAGCTGCCGCATGGCCCATTTTGCTTCCTGTTGCAGCGGATGTCGCCCCGGAACCGCTCCCGGCTGTCCCTGTGGAAGCGCCGGATAAGCCGCTGGGAGTCTGGGAAGCGGTCTGGACAAACGTCCCGGTTTGTACCTGGGCCACACCGGAGGAAAGGGGCTGGGCCGCTTGTGGTATTGCGTTTGCAGCTGCATTGGAAGCGGCATGGATAAGCCCGTCCGGCAGGTTGCCAAGGATGTTCCTGAAGGATGCCGCACTTGCCAAAGCCGGCTTGGCTGCAAGGTATTCCTGGGTGTAAAGTCGCATAACCCAGAGGAAGAACGGAAGCGGGGCAAGGCTGTATAGACGGGTTCCCTGTTTCTCCAGAAGCAGAACCTTTTCCCGGATCTTTTTCTTGGCATAAGTGATGTTGCTCTTTACGGTGCCTGCTGGGATATCCAGGGTTTCTGCGATCTCCGCAGTAGAGTAATTATCCTGCCAAAGAAGAATGCAGACTTTCTGCATTTCCGGCAAATCCCCGATCATCTCGTTCAAAAGCCGTCTTGTTTCCTCAGCGTCCAGTTTCTCCTGGGGATCGGCCTGTTCCCGGTATTGCGCAGCACTCATGGCATCCATCCCCTGAACATCTTCCTCAGAAGCCATAGGATGAAATTCTTCCTTAAGGTGTTCCTCTTTCTTATTTCTGGCCCGCACAGCGTCTATGCCTTTCCGGACACAAATCTGGGCGCCCCATCCCAGGAACGCCTTGGGCTCCTTTATCTGATCCAGGCTGCTGAAGATCTTGATGTAACATTCCTGAAGCAGGTCTTCAGCGTCCTGTTCATTTCTGCTATAGGGAATGAGTTTGGCTTTAAAAAACTGTACGGACTGGTTGTAAAGGAACTCGAAAGCCTGAACTTCCCCATTCCGGGCAGCCAGTACACTGTCTGTAAAATCAATTCGGTTTTTCATAATTGTTTTCCTCCAAATGTATCTGTTATTATCTGTTTCCCTTGGTTTTCAGCCATTTTTCCAGTTTTTTCCATAGCTGATATTCCCGGTATTTCTTCCAGGTCCGGAAAACGTAGATCTTCCCATCTGCCTTGAGAATAAAAAACACGATCTTTTCATCCATTTTACCATCTCCTTATCTATATAGACAACTAGAATGACTGTTCGGATTTATTTTTCTTTGTTTTTTACGCAAATCTTTCATTCTATTAATGAAAATCTAAAGACAGGAGGGATACTGTGAAACATAAGATTATTCAAACACTTCTGGTCAGCACCTGTACAGTGGGCATGCTTTTGCAGCCCTTAACAGCATACGCGGTCACAGAAGGCTCCATTAATGAAGGAGAAAGTGTTGTAATTGAATCAGATGGGCAGACCGGATCCACAACATCTGGAAGTTCGAATTCGAATACCAATACTTCTTCCGGAGAATCTTCCTCTTCCACATCTGGATCGACTAACGAAACAGTTGACTTGCCGGATCATGTGGAAGCAGCAGCTGGCGCGCAAAACGATATCAGGGACATTCTGCGGGATTATATCAGTAGTATTCTGGAAAGCACAAATCAGAATGGCCTCGGGATTGACCATTTGTCCACAGGAAGTATCTATCAGACAGGGATTCAGAAACTGAGTAAGGATGATATTGCAAAGATCCTCGGCTTAGTTAATATCTATGAAAAGAATTACGATTCGGAATACGACGGATGGTGCAGTAACAAATTGAATGAAGATCGGGCGATACAAGGAGATCTCACCGGAGGAGATGCGAATTATTATTCCCTGGATGAAAAAACAAAGAAAAAGATCAAGGATAAGATCGCCGAGAAAGAAGGGCTCAATAACCCGCATACCAACAGTTCTCTGTTCCAGTTCATCGGGACGGATGGAACAAACAGGCAGTTTTCTTTTAATCTGGATCAGAGGGTCCCGTTCTTTGTCAGCCCGAAAGATTTTGACAATGCGTTCCCTACAACCGGTTTCCGTACGGATCTGATCCAGCTTGGATTTAATGATGCAGGAAGTTGGAGCGAACGTTTTGAACCGTTGAACAGGATGACATCCAATGCAATGGAGGATTACTTGACTGTTGCGTTGATCAGGGAGTATCATATTAACACGGTAAAGGAAGGGGCAATAGAGGTTATTGATTATACTTCCGATGTCCGGAAATGGGTTGTTACCGATCAGGAATTTGAGGTGGGAGAAGCAATTCCAAAAGAACACATCATTGATGAGAAGGTTACAAATAACCCGCGGCATGATTTTGAGTTTTCCGGTTACAGTGCCGGCACCTACTATGTGATCCCTGCACAGGAAGCTAAATATGAGACCAGCCTGTTTGTTTCCTATGATATCTGCGATTACCTCTTCGATGCGGAAACACAGAATTTACTGTATTTCAATGAAAAACTGGTTGATAATGGCAAGGGTGGATCCATAAAGGTCGGGACGAAAGAAGAGACCGGATTTGTGCCCACGGGAGATAAATTTAAAGTTACAGTTAATGGTTTAAATGATGTGGAAATTGACGGTTCCGCAACGGAAAGGGTGGATTAGCATTGAAGAAGGTAATGTTTGCCGTTACAATTGTGCTTACGATCGTAATTGGTGTCAGTATTGGGGCGTTCCTTTATTATCAGATCTTTGATAAAGAAGAACTGCCGGCTGTAAAAACAGAGGAAACGCTGGAGCCAACAGACGAGGTGGAGGATCGGCAAATTACAGAACTGAATATTATCAATCATAAAAACCTCAGTGAGGAAGAAGTAAAGGCATGCAGAGAAGACGTAGAAGCGTTATGTGAAAAGGCTTTTTCATTGGCATTTAATATTGGCCCAGAAACAAAGGATTATACAAAAGAGCTCAGGGCTATGTATGGTACGGATGAGGAAGTCTTTGGAGACGGGAATGCGGATATTATAGAGAATCTCTATAAAGAGTTTAAGTACAAGAACTTCCAGTCGGAATATATCGGGTTTGAACCGGTACAAATGACGATCTGGAACAGCGATGTGCCGGCGGATGTGAGTATCATTGGGCTTGTCAATGTCCATGCTAAAATGGATGGTCTGGAGGAAGGGGATTATTCCTTCCCAGTGAAAGTTATTACCGTAGACGTAGGAAAGGGCTATCAGCTGCATAACCTGGATGTCGATGATATGTGCAAGACAGAAGGCCTGACGGCTTCCCATATGGCAAATAGCGGAGAAATGAAGATTGCATTTAAGGGAACCAAGGTGTTTAGCTGGTACCTTGGCAATTACGAAGTATTTGTCAATGAAGGGGTAGTAGACACAGAGATCAATCCGGATGATTACGACATGATCAATGGTGTGCCGCAAAAGTGATCAGGAAGGGGAAGGAGTGAAGCCTTCCCCTCCTTTTTGCCTGTTTCCGGAAAAGGAGAGAAATCATCCATACTATTATTAACAGCCGGGGAAGTCTCATTTCCCGGCTGAAATATTAGTATATGGAGGACAAAAGAATGAAAGAAACAAACATGTTGTCAGGCCTTATGGCCGGTAGTATCGCTTTCCTGGTTGTATACTTGGTTCTTGCCGCTGCGGTATTTGTGCTAATGCTCGTAGCACAGTGGAAGATCAATCGGAAAGCAGGAGAGTATGGATGGGCTGCTATTGTACCCTTTTATGGATCCTATGTACTGGCGAAGATCACCTGGGGGAATGGATGGTTGTTCCTTCTGATGTTTCTGCCAATCGGGAATCTGATCTTTTCCATTATGACGAATGTGAAGTTGGCCCGGGCATTTGGCAAAGGCGGTGGGTTCGCCGTGGGGCTGATCCTTCTTCCCGTGATCTTCTTGCCGATCCTTGGGTTTGGATCCGCCGAATATCAGGGCCCGGATCCTAGGAAAAGCAAAGTAGTTTTCCTTGTGATTGCGATCGTTAGCGTCCTGTACATCGCCTGGGCCATATTTGCTGGTATTTCCGGTGCAAACGAGGCAGGCAATGGTTTGGAACAAGGGGGATACGATTACACCTACGAAGTGGAATTCTAACAGAAAGACAGATGTCTCTTCAGCGGAAAGGCCGTCACAAATGTGATGGCCCTTTTGCGTGTCTCTGTTAAGATATGGGAGAGTCATTTTGATTTTCCACTCCGGCAAAGCTCCGATATAAACCGGCACATGTTTCCGGGATGGAATCCTCCATTGTCCCCTGCTCATAGTCAAAAGATAGGAGCATTAAGGTTTCCCCATCTGCAAACAGATAGGTTTGATTGGTATTTTGCACGTTATCAACCACATGGGTGAACACCGCTACTGCTTTTTCGTGAGAAGTATCAAAGGACTTTAACATGAAACTGTCGTAGCCACGATTAAGCAGGGAAGTGATATCTGTTGCAGTTACATCATCCAGATAAGAAGTGTATTTCTGTGCATTTGCTGTCAGAGAGGCGCCTGTCTCACTGTCTGTTGCATAGATAGCGCCGTTTGATTCTCCAAGTTCCCAAGTGGCGGGGAGCCCAAATTCGCAGTTGGCTCCTTCGCTAAAGAAGAGCCGGTACCCTTCCGGGATGGGATCCTGCATGTCCCAGGCAAAGGTAGACAGGATCTTTTCATAATAGGGTATGATCTTCTCATAATTCTGATCATTGAATACACATTTGAGAGTAATGCTTTTCTCTCTGTCCCAGAATGCCTCTTCAATGTAGTCATAGGTGGAGTTTTTCATATCTTGGTACCGAAGGTCGTAGGAGTTATTATCCAGAGGTTCAAAGCTGACAAAGGTGTAACCATTTTCCGCCACCTGCGTCGAAGCGGTTTCCGCTGTCAGGTTATTGATTGCGGGATCATAATCCTTTACCTGGATCTGAACGGAAGAGCCGGAAGCGCTGTGAATGAAGGTGTCATAACCATCCTGGGTAACCCGTTTCCATTCTTCAGGGATTTCGATCGAGTAATGATTCTCTGCATCTGTGTGGATGTAAGTAGCAATCTCTGGCGCTTCCTCCTCTACATCCTGCTTCTTTTCAACCTTATCGGTTTCAGAATAGACGTCCAGTTTTTTCTGTTGCTGTTGAGCTACGATCGTAAAGATAAAAGAAAGTACCAGGATCCCTCCCAGTATCTTAAACCAGATCCCTTTATCCCTGTGATATCTATAATTTCTCATCGTTGCTTGCCTCCTTGTTCTGTGCATACTATCCCTTTGTTTCTGGCTTCTCTGTGTGGGAGAAGCTTCTTAGATGTTACTGTTTCCTGTTAGCTTTGAGAGGAAGAAGGTTTATTACTGTACTCCCTGCTTCTCTGTGGGAGAGAGGAAGAACAATGATGTTCCTGTGTCCTGTTAAGTTCAGAAAGGAAGAAGATTTACTACTGTACTCTTTGTTTTTCTGTGAGAGAGAAAGAATAACAGATGTTATTGTTTACTGTTGAGTGAAGAAAAAGGAAATGTATTCATTCCTTTACTTACTTCATTTATCTACTTGGTTAATTTCCAATCTCCCTAAAGTACCAGGAGTTTTGTCTTCCGCAGCCAGTGGAGTATCACGGAAAAGGAACTTTTACACCGCAACCTCTTAGACCGAATGAAAAAAGACAAAGAGCTGGAAGAACTGAAATCTTTTTTCCAGGAAAGTTCCACAGCCGCACCAGGACCTCCCTACATCTCAAAATTTAGGTAAAAAATGGCGCACGATCCCCGTACGCACGATTTTCTTCTTTTGAGATGAAGGGAGGATATGTCTGAAAATAAAAGGATACCAGACCAGAAAATGTGGCTGCCTATGCCGTAGCAGCCTTCAAACGCGCACCCATTAACGCCCTTGTTGATGATCAGGAGCGTCTTCTGCCTCCAGGACTTTCGTCCTCACGCCTACCTAAGCCTCGCCGTTTATGCAACTTAATGCACTGGCCGCAAACGCCGGTCATTACCTAGAGAAGGGTCCCTTATTGGCATACTTCTTTT
>UMIY01045372.1_pt1 | contig 11886 bp, 9 predicted proteins | sample 1965921 | NCBI WGS metagenome assembly UMIY01 (sample SAMEA4836134, study PRJEB28245) | human gut metagenome | biome: gut microbiome; material: fecal sample | place: Denmark | collected 2008
TGTGTATTTTTTCTAATCAATATGATAAAATTCAAATAGAAAAAATAATAAAAATATATAGGAGGGTACAAATGAAAAATTATTTTGGATACACAGATAAATTGTGTGTAGTAACAGGAGCATCTAGTGGTATGGGCAAAGCAACAGTAGAAATGTTAGTGGATTTAGGAGCAAAGGTATATGCAATAGATTTAAATCCATGCACAGTAGAAGGAATTACTAAATTCATTAAATGTAATTTGGCAAGCAAGACAGAAATTGATGAAACATTTAAGCAAATCCCTGAGCATATTGACTGCTTTTTCGGAGTAGCAGGATTATCTGGTGCTAAAACAGATTATAGAACTACATTTGACTGTAATTATACAGCCAATATGTATATCACATTAAACTATCTTAAAGCTAGAATGAGTAAAGGCGGAGCAATTGTATATTGCACATCAACAGCAGGATTAGAATGGAAAAAATTTAAAAAAGAGCAAAATAAAGTTGTGCATGCAAAAACATGGAAAGAAGTACAAGAATTAACAAAAAAATTAGCCGCTTCTGCACCAGCAACTTTTGCATATATGTATTCAAAAAGATGTGTTTCACAATTTGCATGTGAGCAATCAGTAGAATTTGCAAAACTTGGCATTAGAATGAATAATGTTTTGCCTGGCTCAACAGACACAGGAATGAAACAAGAATTTCAAGATATGGTGGGAAGTGAAGAAGGATTAATCGCACAAGCTGGACTTGCAGGAAGATTAGCAACACCAGAAGAAATGGCATACCCTATGGTATTTTTAAATTCAGAAATGGCTACTTTTATCTCAGGCTTAGAAATGCTTGTGGATTATACAGATACTTGCTTAAAAACGTTAGGATTAAAGAAAAACTTAGAAGCAGTATCTGCTACAAACCCTATTATATGTGCTTTGGCTAAGAAAATGATGAATAAGGAAGCAAACAGTCATGCTTTGAAGTCAGGCTCTGACGATAAAAAGATGTAAGAAGAAGTCCTTAATAGATTTCTTCTTTTTATGTGGATTATTTGTTTTATATGTGTTATACTTGATAAGAAATTTTATATAGATAGTAATAGTAAAAGTAATAATAAGGAGGAAGACATATATGAGTAAGTATTATTTTACATCAGAAAGTGTAACAGAAGGACATCCAGATAAATTATGTGATTTAATTTCAGATAGTATTTTAGATGAATGTCTAAAACAAGATAAAAATTCAAGAGTAGCTGTAGAGACTTTTGCAGCTGGAAACACAATAACGATTGCTGGGCAAATAACTTCTAAGGCAGAGTTTAACGTAGAAGAAGTAGTAAGAAAAGTTATAAAAGAAATTGGGTATGATAATGCAGAAGTTGATATGGATTATAGGACATGCAAGATAGATATTAATATCACAAAACAAAGTCCAGATATTGCAATGGGAGTAGATATAGGCGGTGCAGGTGACCAAGGAATTATGTTTGGATATGCATCTGACGAAACAGAAAATTACATGCCTTATGCAATAAACATGGCGCACAAATTGTCCAAAAGATTAGCAGAAGTTAGAAAAAATGGAATAATCCCATATTTAAGACCGGATGGAAAGGTACAAGTAACAGTTGAGTATGAAGATGATAAACCAAAAAGAATAGAAACAATATTAATTTCTACTGAGCACAATGCAGATATAAGTCAAGAAAATTTAAAGAAAGACGTGATAGAGAATATAATTAATGCTGTTGTCCCAAATGGCATGATGGACGAAAACACCAAAATATATGTAAATCCAACTGGAAGATTTGTAATAGGCGGACCATTAGGAGACACAGGACTAACAGGTAGAAAAATAATCGTAGACACCTATGGCGGGTATGCAAGACATGGTGGAGGAGCTTTCTCTGGAAAAGATGCTAGCAAAGTAGATAGAAGTGCAGCATACATGCTTCGCCATATTGCAAAAAATATAGTGGCCAATGGATATGCAAAAAAATGTGAAATACAAGTATCCTATGCAATTGGCATGAAAGATCCACTTTCAATTTATATCAACACATTTGGAACAGGCAAAAGGCCAGAGGAAGAATTAGTAGAAATGGTAAAAAGTCATTTTGATTTGACGCCAAAAGGAATGATAGACTATTTAGGGTTACAAGAGCCAATCTTTACAAAAACAACGAACTATGGACATTTCGGAAAAGATGATTTGCCATGGGAGAGAATTATAGATTTGCATTAGCTCACAATTGAGAAATTGGGGTCAGGCTCCAACTTCTTAGAAAGGAAAGCACAAAAAATGAACTACAAAATAGTAAACGGCTCTATTTCATTTGGAGCTGAAACAGTACTAGAGGAAATAAATTTTGAAATAAAAGAAAAAGATAAAATTGCTATTGTAGGGAGAAATGGAAGTGGTAAAACCACTTTCTTAAAAGCGATAGTAGATAATTCTATGTTAGAAGAAGGAATCGGAGAGGAAAAGTTTGGAATATATAAGCAAGGCTCTCCTAACATAGGTTATTTAAAACAAATGGAGTTTGAGGCCTCTAATGATACTATGCTAGATGAGATTTTGAAAGTGTATGAGCCAATTATTAAGCTAGAAGAAAAGATAGAAAGGCTTGCAAAAGAGTTAGAAATATCACAAGATGAAAGACTGATTAAAGATTATACTAATTCTTTAGATAGATTTGAGCAAGTAGGCGGATATACTTATAAAAAAGAATATGAAATAGCAATTAAAAAGTTTGGCTTTTCAGAAGAGGATAAAGCAAAAAAGATGAATCAATTTTCTGGTGGTCAAAGAACTAAAATTGCTTTTTTGAAGCTACTACTTAGCAAGCCAGATATTTTACTATTAGATGAGCCAACAAACCATTTAGATATCACTGCAATAGAATGGCTAGAGGGTTATTTAAAAGATTATCCTAATGCAGTTGTAATTGTTTCCCATGATAGAATGTTCTTAGACCAAATTGTAAACAAAGTATATGAGATAGAATATGCAACAATGACAGAATATGTGGGAAACTATACAAAATTTGAAGAGCAAAAACGAGCAAATTATGAAAAACAGTTAAAAGATTATGAATATCAACAGGCGGAAATCAAGAGATTAAAAGCCATAGCAGACAGATTTAGATATAAACCAACAAAAGCAAAAATGGCATTATCAAAATTAAAGCAAATTGAAAGAATGACGATTATAGAAGAGCCAAGCAAATATGATTTAAAGACTTTTCATACAAATTTTGAATTAAAAACTGAAAGCGGGAAAATGGTACTTACCGTCAAAAATTTGCAAATAGGATATGATAAGCCAATTGCCGAAGTGTCATTTGAGCTATTTAGAGGGCAGAAATTGGCTATCATTGGAGAAAACGGAATTGGAAAATCCACTTTACTTAAAACTTTAAATGGTGATATACCAAAACTTGGTGGAGAATTTGAATATGGATATCATGTAGAAAAGGGCTATTTTGACCAACAGATGGAATTTTCTAATCCAGAAAACACAGTATTTGATGAATTTTATGAAAGCTTCCCAAATCTTACAACAACACAGATACGAACAATTTTAGGTACTTTCTTATTCTCTGGAGAAGATGTGTTTAAGAAAATAAAAGTATTATCAGGTGGAGAGAGAGGGCGTTTACAATTATGCAGAATTTTTAAGAAAGGTCCTAATTTAATATTACTAGATGAACCAACAAACCATATGGATATTGTAGGCAAAGAAAGCTTAGAGAATATCTTAAAAGAATACAAAGGCACATTAATATTTGTATCCCATGATAGATATTTTGTGAATAAAATAGCAGATTCTTTGTTGATTTTTGATAAGGATAGAGTTACATATTTTAATGGAAATTATGAAGAATATAGGCGAAAGAAAAAAGAGCAAGAAGAAATGCTAGATAGCAATACTAATTTGGAAAAGTCTGCAATTACTAATGCAAATGACAAAAAAGCATATACGCCACAAGAGAATGAAATATCCGCTTCTAGCAAGAAAGAAAATTCATATTTTATCAATAAAGAGAGAAACAGAATGAAAAATAAGATTAATAAATTAGAAAAAGAAATTGAAGAAAAAGAGAAACAAGTAGAAGGTTTGCAAAAAGAAATGCTAGAAGATGAGATTAGTACAGATTATGAAAAACTAAAAGAGTTGCAAGATAAAATACAGGAATTAAATAATGAAATAGAAAGCAAAATGTCAGAATGGGAAGAAATAAATACCCAATTGGAAAGCAAGGAGGGATTTTAATGGAAGAAACTGCAATAGGACTTTTGATTCCATTTCTAGGAACAGCCTTAGGCTCAGCAATGGTATTCTTTATGAGAAAAGAAATCAACAAAAAGCTAGAGAGATTATTACTAGGCTTTGCAGCAGGAGTAATGATTGCTGCATCTATTTGGTCGCTTATTATTCCCTCAATGGATATGGCAAAAGAGCAAGGAGAAATAACTTGGCTCCCGGCAGCAATTGGTTTTAGTTTAGGAATTCTTTTTTTACTCGCCTTAGACCACATAATTCCACATTTGCATTTAAAGAAAAATAAACCAGAAGGAATCAAAGCAAAATTAAAAAATTCTACGATGATGGTTTTAGCAGTAACACTTCACAATATTCCAGAGGGAATGGCTAATGGAGTTGTACTTGCTGGATTAATGACACAAAATTCAGGCATTACTTTTGCAGGTGCTCTAGCATTAGCAATAGGTATAGCAATACAAAATTTCCCAGAAGGAGCTATTATTTCAATGCCATTAAGGGCAGAAGGAGTATCTAAACCAAAAGCGTTTCTATATGGAATGTTATCTGGAATAGCGGAGCCTATTGCTGCAGCAGTAACTATTTTAATTACAAGCACAGTACTACCAATACTTCCATATATACTAGCATTTGCAGCAGGCGCAATGATGTACGTTGTGGTAGAGGAATTAATACCAGAGGCACAAGAAGGAGAGCATTCAGATATTGGCACAATTGGAGTAGCAATAGGATTTGTATTGATGATGGTTTTGGATGTGGCATTAGGGTAAAATATTAATTTGAAATAATAAGAAAAAAGTGTTATAATTAATCATATATCTTTTATAGAAAGGTCGGAGTTAATATGTTTTTAGTTCGGTACAAACAAACATCAAGAATAAGAGCTAATAAACCTATTGTGGATGTCACAATCAAGTGTGAGAAAGGAGTACCAGACAATTATTTGATAGGAGTAGTAGAGAATAAGATTGAAATTGGTGCAATATGCAATGGACAAATGCATTTGCCTCCAAAAGAATTAATTTTACAAAAAGAAGCTGGAAAAAAATGTCTAACTTTTTCTTTACTCTTTTCTTCCAGAAAAGAGGCTATGAACTATATTACTCTTATTGAAAAAAGTTAACGAAAACCAAAAAAGATGACTTCAAATGAGGTTATCTAAGAAAGGATTGAGAGCTAATATGTTTATTATTCCTACTAGTTGGAGTTTTACATCACGGAAAGGAGAAAAGACAATACTAGTGGAAGGAAAAAGTCCAGTTAAGGAAGCTGATGGAATAATGCTTGAAATTGCTTTAAAGATTATCAATGTCGCTCAAGCTTTTCAAGGAGTATTAGTTGCACAAGAACCCGAAAATTTTGGTAATCAAGATGAAGATTGTATAACTGTTTCTTTTACTTTAAGGTTCCCGAACAACTGGAAAAAAAGTAAATTTAAAAATTATTGGCGCTCAGGTTAATGCAGTAAAGAAGATGATTCTGATTAGAATCATCTTCTTTTGTCTTGTCACTTACTTGTCACATTAAGTGCTGTATAATAGAAAAAGATAGAGTATTAAGGATAGAGCTAAAAAACTTGTTTTTTTCCTCCGTCCCCAAAAACAAGAAAGGTGTGAAAAGAATGGAAATATTGAGGGTAGAAAGTTTGACAAAAGTTTATGGAAAAGGTGAATCTAAAGTTGTAGCAATTGACAATATATCTTTTTCAGTGCAAAAAGGAGAATTTGTTGCTATTGTAGGAGCAAGTGGAAGCGGAAAATCCACATTACTTCATTTGATAGGAGGAGTAGATAGACCAACAAGCGGCAAAGTATTTATTGACGGAAAAGATATATATCAAATGGATGATGATAATTTGGCTATTTTTAGGAGAAGACAAGTAGGACTGATTTATCAATTCTACAATTTAATACCAATTCTAAATGTAGAGGAAAATATTACACTTCCTTGTGAGTTAGATAATAGAAAGGTAGATAAACAAAAATTAAACAATTTGCTTCAGTCGTTAGGATTGGAAACAAGAAGAGCCCATTTGCCAAACGAGTTATCTGGTGGACAACAACAAAGAACATCAATAGGCAGAGCAATGATTACAAATCCAAGCATAATCCTTGCAGATGAGCCAACAGGCAATTTAGACTCAAAATCAAGTGATGAAATCGTAAATTTGTTAAAGAAATCTAATAAAGAATATAAGCAAACAATTATAATGATTACACATAATATGGAAATCGCTAAAATAGCTGACAGAGTCTTAGAAATAGAAGATGGAAAGATTATAAGGGAAAACTAAAAAAAGAAAATTTGCACAAAAGGAGGTAGATTATGAGTATTTTTACTAAATTAACTTTACGTAATTTAAAATTGAATAAAAAGAGGACAATAGGCACAATTATTGGAATAATGCTTGCAACGTCGCTTATTTGCGCAGTTGCTGGTATAATAACTAGCTTACAAAAAAGCATGGTGGCAACTACAGTAGCTGACACAGGCTATTATCATTTAAAACTTTCTGATGTAACACAGGAAGATGTGGAGAAGTTTAAAAATAATAGAGACGTTGAAGATGTAAATGTTTTAAATGATGTTGGGTATTCGCTTTTAGATGGTGGCACAAATAGTTATAGACCATATATACACTTATACTCTATGGATAATGAAAGTTTTAATAATATGGCACTTGAACTTGTTGAAGGAGAATATCCTAAAAATAGCAATGAAATAGCTATAAATGAAGATATTTTAACTAATTCTAGTAAAGAGTATAAAATAGGAGATACTATTACATTAAATATTGGTGACAGATATGCAGGTGATGAGTATATTAATTCTGGATGGGATTATTTGCCATATGAGTATGCCACTTCTTCAAATGATTCGGCAGATGTGGAAGAAAGTAGTAGCGATGGACTTATAATAGACGAAAATCTCGGTGAGTCACAAAAAATTACAGAAGAAAATCTTAAAGTGAATTCTACAAAAGAGTTTACTATAGTAGGCATTGTATCTAATAATGATTTACCAATTAGAAGAATATCATTTATTACAGATGCAGGATATACCTGCATAACTAATGGATTGGAAAAAGGAGAAAAAGATATTTATATTGCCTTAAACAATCCAAGAAATTGTAAAGAAGATTTTAAAGAAATGATAGGCTTAGATATGGATTCTGGAGATTTTGCTAATACAGACTATGCTTATTCTATTAATTATAGTTTACTAGTATGGGAGGCTTTAAATGTAAGCAATTCTACAATGTCCATGATTGTAGCTGTAGCACTTGTGGCTGTTGTTATAATAATGATAACAAGTGTTTACTGTATAAAAAATGCATTTTCAATTTCATTAACCGAAAAAATTAAAATGTATGGAATGCTATCAAGTGTGGGAGCCACGAAGAAGCAGATTAAGAAAAGTGTTATACAAGAAGGCATGATTTTAAGCTTTATAGGAATACCTTTGGGAATACTAGCAGGAATATTAGCAGTATATATTTTGACAATTGTTGTTGGAAATATTTTAGATGGAGCTGTTAATGTAAAAATTGAATTTAGCATTTCAATTTTGCCTATAATACTATCAATTATATTAGGATTAGTTACTGTATATTTATCATGCTTATCTGCAGCAAGAAAGGCACAAAAAATAACACCACTTGAAGCAATTAGAAGCTCAAATGATATACAAATAAAAGGCAAAGAAATGAAAACACCAAAGCTAATAAAAAAATTATTTGGCATGGGTGGAGTTATAGCATATAAGAATTTAAAAAGAAGCAAGAAAAAGTACAAGACAACAGTTGTTTCTATTGCGATTAGTGTGTTTGTATTTATTGCAACATCAACACTATTAACATATGCTTTTGAAGCAATGGGGGGATATTACGAAGATTATGACTATAACATAAAAGTGACATCTGCATCTAATAATGGAGAAGACTTACTCAAAATAGTTCAAGATGAAAGATATAAAGATAACACATTAATATATAATATATCAACGAATGACGGCTATTCTTTAATGCAAATAGAAGATGACAACGTTCTATCCGATTTTGCATGTGAAGAGTTAAAACGTGATTCCTCATATGTGCCACAGGCTTCAGTAAAAGGACTTAATAGTGAAGACTTTAAAGAATTTACTCAAGAATTAGGTTTAAATTATGAAGAAGTAAAAGATAAAGCAATATTAAATGATTATGCAAATTCATACCGAGAAGATGGTACTATTGTAAGAGGAAGGGTTTACAATTATAAAAAAAGTGATATCATAACAGGTAAATTGGATGGAGTAGAATATAAATTTACTATTGCAGAGGTTACAAATCAAAAGCCACGTGCTCAAGAAGGAAATTATTATGGTAATGGTTGCATTATTATTAACGTAGACGAGTATCCAGATATTAAATTTGTACCAACTGACTTAGCAATAAATGTAGAAAATCCTACAGATGTAGAGCAAGATTTAAATGACACATATCATGATTGTTATGTTTTAAACATAGATAAACAGGTAAAATTCTATAAAGCCATTGAATTAGTAACATATATTTTCTCATATGGATTTATAGCTGTAATTACTCTAATAGGAGTAACCAACATTTTTAATACACTAACTTCAAATATCGAATTAAGGCAAAAAGAGTTCGCAATGCTAAAAAGTATAGGTATGACGCATAAAGAATTTAATAGAATGGTAAACTTAGAAACAATATTTTATTCATTTAAAGCATTGCTATATGGAATAATTTTAGGACTAATTGCCTCATTTGCAATATATAAGGCTTTTGCAAAGTCTATAGATTTAGGATTTATTTGGCCAATTGGAGCAATATTAATTTCAATAGTATTTGTGTTTATTATAGTATTTGTTATAATGAGGTTTGCAATAAGGAAAATCAACAAACAAAATATTATAGAGACAATTAGAAAAGAAAATGTATAGAAACAAACTATAAAAGCGTGGAGGTGCAAAATGCAAATTCTTTTAGTGGAAGATAATAAATCAATAACAAAGGCTTTAACATATAATTTAGAGCAAAATAAATACAAAGTGTTAAGTGCAGAAACTGTGGCAGAGGCGAAAGAATTGCTAAAAACCGAGAAGATTGATTTAATTATTTTAGACATTACACTTCCTGATGGAAATGGATTTGATTTATATAAAGAGATAAAGAAAGTTGGAATAAGTACTATATTTTTAACAGCAAGAGATGATGAAAATGACATTGTAGAAGGCTTGGAATTAGGTGCGGAAGATTATGTGACAAAGCCATTTTCTACAAGAGAGTTACTTGCTAGAATTAATAAGATTTTGCTAAGAAATAAAAAGAAGAATATTGTGAAAATACAAGATATTACATGTGACTTAGACAAAATGTGTGTATATAGAGGAGATGAAAAATTAATATTTTCCTCTTTAGAGCTAAAAATACTAATGCTATTGTTTACTAACCTAAACAAAGTAATAACAAGAGAGTATATTATAGAAAAAATATGGGATTGGACAGGCAATGATGTTTATGATAATACTGTTACTGTATATATGAAAAGAATAAGACAAAAGCTTGGCTCTCCAATTATAACAACTGTTAAAGGGGTGGGATATAGAATAGATGAAGAATAATGTAAATCTAAAAAAATATCTAACAATATGTGTGATAATTTTCATTATTTTTATGATTGCATTTATTATTATAAACAGTGTACAGTATATTCACTTTACCAAAAATGCAAATAGTGTAATTAATCAAATGGTAGCTGAGATACAAGAAAAATATCCAGATGTAAATATCAATGATATTATCAAGATTTTGAATAGTGATAATATAGATGCGGATAATGTGCTTAGAGAATATGGTATCAACCTAGAAAAAGACTCAGCTATAATGCAGAATACATCTGATTATATGATGTTTTTAATATTAAGTACTGGAATCATAATCTTACTTTTTTTAAGCATAATTGTAATATTTATACTATACCAGAAAAAGCAAAACAAGGAAATAAATGAAATTACTAAATATATTGAAGAGATAAATAATCATAATTATGCCTTAGACATACAGGAAAACAGTGAAGATGAATTATCAATTTTAAAAAATGAGCTTTATAAAATTACGGTAACTTTAAAAGAGCAAGCAGAGAATTCTAAAGAAGATAAAATTAGATTGAAAAAATCATTGGAAGATATATCACATCAGCTAAAGACTCCACTTACCTCTATAACTATTATGCTTGACAATATACTAGATAACCCTAACATGGATATAGAAACAAGAAATGGATTTATTAAGGACATATATAGAGAAATAACAAATATAAACTTTTTCGTACAATCACTGCTAAAACTTTCTAAATTTGATGCAGATACTATTACATTTAACGACAAGATGGAAAATTTGAAAGATATCATAGAAGAAGCGGTTAAAAATGTTTCTATACTATGCGATTTGAAGAATATTGAGATTGACATACAAAAAGAAAAAAGCCCACAAGTTTTTTGTGATTTAAAATGGCAGGTAGAAGCGGTTACAAATATAATTAAAAATAGTGTTGAGCATTCAAAAGAAAATAGTAAGGTATATATTTCTTATGACGAAAATAGCATGTATTCTGAAATAATGATAAAAGATGAGGGAGCAGGAATAGATAAAGAAGATTTGAAACATATATTTGAAAGGTTTTATAAAGCAAAAAATTCTAGTAAAGATAGTGTTGGTATTGGACTAGCTTTAGCAAAAACAATTGTAGAAAAAGATAATGGATATATTACAGTGGATTCTGAAATAGGCAAAGGAACAACTTTTTATATAAAGTATCTGAAGTAAAGGGGATACATTATGTGACCAGGCAAATTGAAAAATACTCTAGCAATAGTATAATATTGTTTAGAGTATTTTTTAAGGAGTGTTAATCATGGAAAATAATGTGATATTAGAAAGTAAAACAGAAGATATATTGAAAAAATTAGATGAAATATATGGCACAGAAAAATGTAAAGATATTCTAAAAAACTATGCTGTTTATTTGAAGATGAGAAAAGAAGGGAAAATTAAAGTTGGAACATATAATTTACTAATTGACAATTCATCAGAAGCGGTAGTACCAAAACAAATAATAGAGATTATATATAAGTTATTAAAGGAATATGAAGTAGTAAATACATCATATAAATATTTAACACTTGACGAAATTAGACAGAATAATGATAACAATAGGAGAAGAGAAAAAAACAAAAAGGGTAAAAAAGAAAAATTGATTAAGGAAGATTTATTGGTAATAGATACTGAAAAGCTAGATAGCTCTATTGATTACATGAAAAGCAACATCAGGGATTTAGTAAATAAATATCCTAAAAAAGTATTGATTCTCATATATAAAAAGCCAAAGAGTAGATTTATTTTTTGGGGGGATGAATATGATGAGGAATATTTTGGAGATATTATAAGCTGGAAATTATCATTAGAGGGGCTTACTAAAAACAATAAGATAGATTATATAAAAAAATATATGAAGAAGAACAATATAAAAATAGATAAAAAAAGTACTTTTAAAGAAAAACTAGCAGAAGAAAGTTATAGCAAAATAAAAGATGAGTTATTAAATATTGTAC
>UMIY01020519.1_pt1 | contig 11872 bp, 9 predicted proteins | sample 1965921 | NCBI WGS metagenome assembly UMIY01 (sample SAMEA4836134, study PRJEB28245) | human gut metagenome | biome: gut microbiome; material: fecal sample | place: Denmark | collected 2008
CCTTGAGAATAAGCTGTCAACTTTTTTTATACCACACCAACAGGGCGAAATTCTGAGGTGACCCCTCCCTGATTTTGGGTATGCAAAAGACCGGGATTCCTCCCGGCCTTTGCAGAAATTTACAGTCAGTTGAAATTAAGGAACTTTCCATTTGCCTAACACAAAGCGAACCAGCATCACAAACCGATATGAAATCCAACCGCTTTTAGTCCATTTTAAACGCTTGATAAGCTACAGCGATTTTTCTCGGATTGTGTTCCCGTTGAGAGAAATTCATCTTTAACTCTGCCGTTAAAGTGACCCCAAAAGTTTGAATGATTTCAACAGACAATCCCTCATCAGCTCCCCCATCTTCAAAATGGGGGAACTTACTTTTTACTTGCTGCATAATGTCTTAAAGGAGACGGAAGAAAATCCCAGCGGAACCGGCGCTGCAATAATGGACCGGTGAATCCAGCACAGATCCCCATGGGATCTTCCCGGAGAGAAGATCGTCGCACAGCCGGACCATATCCAGTACCACCTGCTGGCGAATCGGGTTATAGTACCTGGACTTCCCTACTAAATACTCCTGTTGGCGGCGCTCATCGCAGCCGTTCTCTTGAATTCCATGGCCACCCAGCCATGCATAATCTCTCAGTTCTGTCATGCGGGGCAGAATTTTCATCAGGCTTTCCCGGTACTGTGCTACCAGCTCCATCGCCTGCTCCTCAGGGCAGATTAACAGCACAATGTAACCGGACCCAATGGCGTCCCCAGTGAAAATGCATTTATGGCTACGATCCACAAACACTACCGAATGAGGAGTATGGCCCGGCAATTCCCACACTTCCACTTCCACGCCGCCCAAGTCCAGCTTTGCCCCCTCCTCGATTGGGACAAACTCGGTATGGGAAGTTTCTGGGCAGCGGAATGCGGTAGGAAACGCTCCAGGTGTTTCCCGCATCAGGGCGATATCCTCTTTGTGCAGGTACACCCGCTCAAAGCTATCCACCCAGTGCATATGGTCGCCGTGAGGGTGGGTGATGGCCACTTCCACAGGAAGGTTGGTGAGAGAAGCCACCAGACCAGCCAGATCTCCTTCTCCCAGACCCGTATCCACAAGCAACGCCTTATCCCGACCCTCGATCAAATAGCAGGAGGAGGAGAACCAGTCGTCAATGCGCCAGACCCCAGGTTTCAGCCACATCACCTGAAATTGCGTTTTCCGTGTCTGACACAGCAGCCATTGGACGGCCCCATCTTCCTTAACGGCCTGCTCCAGCGAGTCCGACCCCCAGGCAGAACGCGTCTCCACCTGGCTGCCTCCAGCAGAGAGGATTGCCATGACCAACTGGTCCGCCCCCACAGGCAGCTCTGCGGAGGTAGTCTCTCCCATCAAGTATACCCGCAGCGGGATGTCTTTCATTGCCCTTGCTTCGTAGGGGTCGCCGCGGCCTCCCAGAACACAAACTCCACTAAACCACAGAGGATAATGGCTGGCAAGTTTCCAAACCCAATCTGCAGCGGCTCTAGTCCCTAGCAGGGAAACCCTGCTTTCATCCACGTCCTCCCGCTGGGACAGCGCGTACAGGCAGTCGCCTACGTTGGCTTCTTCCGTTTGTGGAGTCAGAGCCATAACCGCCAAATAGGCGTCAGCAACAGCAGGCGCCAGAAGTTCCAGGCTTGCCCGCGCCTCTTCCTCACCAACGGCAAGGCAGACCAGCAGAGCCTTTACCCCTTGCTCAGAGGTGGATTCCCACAGGTAAGTCACACCATGCTCTCTATATTTTTTCACTGCAAAACTCCCCTTTCTCCCACGTTATGGGCGCACGGCGGTACCGTCGGTGGTGCGGGCCAGCAGCCAACCTGGCTCGCGGTATTTGCAGGGGTACTTTTTTGCCTTTTCCTCGTCAACCTCAATACCGAATCCCGGCTTCGCGTTAGGATACAGATATCCATCCTTCACCTGCGGGCAGCCGGGGAACACCTCTTCCTCTTCGGGTGAGAACCCGGAAAACTCCTGGATACCGAAGTTCGGGATGGCAACGTCCAGGTGGAGCTGGGCCATGGCCCCCACCGGGGAAAGGTCGCCGGGCCCATGCCATGCAGTGCGCACGCCAAAAGCTTCACACAGGGCTGCCAGCTTTCTGGCTGGAGTCAGGCCGCCTATTTGGCTGACGTGAACCCTGATATAATCGATCAGCCGCTTGGAGATCAGCTCTTTCCATTCCAGGGGATTGTTGAACAGCTCACCCATGGCAAGAGGTACAGCCGTTTGACTGCGGAAATGGCTGTACCACTCCACCTGCTCCGGCGGCAGGGCATCCTCCAGGAAGAACAGCCGGTACGGTTCCAACTGCTTGGCCAGGCCCAGCGCCTGAACGGGCGTCAAACGCTCGTGAATGTCGTGGAGCAGTTCCACGCCGTAGCCCAGTTTGTCCCGCAGGTGGGCAAACAGCCGCACCACCCCTTCGCAGTACTGGGCGGGGTCATAGTAGGCGCCGGGCTTGCTGTTCTCTGGGGAGACAATGTGCTGCTTGCCCTTGCCCATCTGGCCCCCATAGGTGCCCATCTGGCACCGCAGATAGCGGTAGCCCTCCTCCATGTACCGGCGGACGTTCTCCTCCACCTCTTCGGGGCAGGCGCCGTCGGTGTGGCGGTAGACCGCCGCCCCTTCCCGGCACTTGCCGCCCAGCAGGTCGTACACAGGCATGCCGGCCATCTTGCCCTTGATGTCCCACAGCGCCTCGTCTACGCCGGATATGGCGTTGTTGAGCACCGGGCCGTTGCGCCAGTAAGAACTGCCCATGGCCGTCTGCCAGATATCCTCGATGTCGTTGACGCAGCGCCCCACCAAAAGGGGCTTCATATACTCCTCCACCGCCGTGGCCACAGCCGCCCACCGCTGGGTAAAGGTAGCGCAGCCCAAGCCGTAAAGTCCTGGCTCGCTTGTCTCTACCTTGACTACCACCAAATCAATGTCCCGCGGGGCTGTCAAAATCGTTTTCACGTTCCGAATTGTAACCATACTACACAAGCTCCTCTCTTTTTAGTGAATTTCCTTCAGGACTTCTTCGGCAAACGGGGAATGGGCTTTGCTCCATCCGTTCAAATCTTCTCCCGGCAAGACCCGCTCTGGCATACCGGGCAAAATCAGGCCGCCGTCAACCCGCAGGGTAACCCCTGTAATATAGGAGGCTTTCTCCGAAGCCAAAAAGGCTACTGCCTCCCCAATGTCCTCCGGGGTGCCGCACCGCTCTAAGGGAATCTTCTGCCCCAACTCGTCCCAAAAATCCGTCTCGCCTGGGAGTCTCTCCCGGACACGGGTGGCGCCAGGAGCCACATTGTTGGCACGGATGCCGTAAGGCGCCAAATCCAGGGCGATGGACTGGACCGCCCGGTTCAGCCCTGCTTTCAGGCCGCCGTACAGGAAATCCCCCGCATAGGCCCGCTCCCCGCGGGACGAGGTGATATTTATCAGGCAGCCCCGCACCTGGTGTTGCACCATATACTTTGCCGCAGCCTGCATCATCAAGATATAATTTTTGAAATCCAGGTTCCACAGCAGGTTGAGTATCTCCGGCGTCAAATCCAAGATATTCTCAAATCGAGTCACGCCCGCGTTGTTCACAAGCAGATCCAAGCCGCCCAACGCTTTCACGCTCTCCTCCAGCAGCTTTACTCCGGCACCCTCCTGCTCTAAGGACGCCTGGAAGCAGAAGTATTTCCCTCCATACTGCACCTGGAGCTCTTCGACAAGGTTTTGAGCCTCCTCCCGCTGAGTAGCGTAGGAGATTGCCAGATCATATCCTTCCCGCGCCAGGCACCGGGCAATCCCCTTTCCAATCCCACGGCTAGCGCCGGTCACAACTGCTTTTTTTCTTTCCACACAAGTTTCCTCCCATCTACAAAAGAGTTTTCAAAAAGGACAATCTTCCCACTTCACACAGGAAACATCAGGGACATCTGCGCTGCACAGCGCACTGCCCAACAGCCCGCTTTCCTCTTTCCTGGGGAATATCACCAGCGTCCCTGGCTCTTGGTTTGCCACTGCCACAAACCGGCCGTCGGCGCTGATATGGAAGCTGCGGGGACATACGCCTCCTGCTGGAAAGCGGCCAATAGGCACCAATTCCCCTCCGTCCCCTTGGATTTGGAATCCGCACACGCATCCTGGACCACGGACAGAAACGTACAGAAATCGCCCATCTGGGGAAACATGGACATCCGCTGCCAGAGAGCTTTCCGGGTCGTCTTTCTCCCGCAGGGAATACTCTCCCACCTGGTCCAACCGGTTGTTCTGATACCGGAACACCAAGAGGGAACGGTCCAATTCCGTCACCAGATACAGCCATTTTCCGTTTGGATGAAAGGCGAAATGCCGCGGCCCCTGTCCCGGTCCTACCTGGAACCATGGCTGCTGCTCGTCGAGCTCCAGACCCGTTTGGCTGTTTATCACGAACTGGTAGAGCCGGTCAGTGCCCAGATCCGCCGCCAAAAGCCGGGAACCGTCCGGCGAAGGCTGAGCGGAATGGATATGAGCTTTTTCCTGCCGCAGAGCATTGGGACCATGGCCCGAAAACTCTTTATAAAATGTAACCTCTCCCGAAGCGGCGTCCAATCCTGTAAGCGTCCCTCCGGCATACCCGGAAACATACAGGCTGTTCCCAGCGATCGCTCCGTGGCACAGACCGGCTCCCGGAACTTCCTTGTGCCACAAAACACTCGATCTGGCTTTCTCGTCCAAGGAAAAACAGGCCACAGTCGCTCTATCCGGGAGCTCTTCCACCACATACAAACGATCTCCCTGAGGCAAGACATAGGAAGGATCTGTTAACTCCCCATACTGTCTCCCCTGCCGAAGGACTTCCCCATCAAAGGTCCAGGAGCATACCCCGTCCTTCGAGGGGCCGTCTGTATATCTCCCTGTATACAGTTCATACTTCATAATCCCTTCCCCACCCTTCGCTTGATATCCAAAAAGTGGAAGCCTGCCCACACAAATAGGGCAGGCTCCCGTCTTATCAGTACTTTATTATCCCATTTTTCTTCAAAAAGCGAACTAATTATTGCTGGTTCAATTCATCCAGCAGAGGCTGGACCAGCTGCATTTTCTCATCCACCCAGTTACGCCAGTTGGTCTCCAGATCCCCGTCTTTCAGGATCAGCTGAGCGTACTCTTCAGACAGATCCATGTTGGCCTGAGTCTTAGCACGGGAACTGTAAAACTCGTAATCGTACTCCCTGGGAAGCAGGGTAGTTTCATCACTGAGCTCATCCCGCAACTCATAGAAATGAGAAATGATATCTCGGGTCTCCTTAGTGTAGTTGGGAGTCACGAACTGGAAGTCGTCGCCCAGAATGATACCGCCGAAGAACACATCAGCAGAAGGATATTTGCTGCCCAAAATAGAGCTGGCATTGCCGGTGATCTCATTGGGAAGAAGGCTGACATACTCGCCGTTTTCATCCAGTTCCCAGTCTTCCCCTTCAAAGCCCATGTTGATGATCTCCTGACCTTCCTCCGTGCAGCAGAAATCCAGGATATCCATGGCTCTCTCGAACTGCTCGTCGGTGATATCCGGGGAGAAGATGATGGCACCGTAGAAGTTCATATCCTCACGATAGTAATACTTCCCGTCCTCGCCTACCAACTGGGCGATGTGCAGCGCTTCATCGGGATCCAACCCCAGGTTCTTCTGCAGTCCGTCTTCCATCCTGCTTTGGATCATGTAGCCCATGCCGTCGTCCAAAACGATGCCCGCAGTGCCTCCAATATAGAACTTTTCCGTGCCTTCATACCGGGTCAGAGTGTAGAATTCGGGATCCAGCAAACCGCTGGTATAGAGGTTCTGGTATTTCTCCAGGCCTTCCAATGTGCGCTCATCAGCCGGAGCCCACTGGAACTGGCCATTTTCATCCTTGTAGTAGCCGTCGCCCACGTTGATGGATTCTGGGAAAACCGTGCCAGGATAGATTTTAGGTACATCATATGTGCGAATGCTGATAGGCACCAACTGGCTCCCCACGTTGCCCGGATCCATCTCCTTGAACTTTGTGGCGATCTCTTCCAGCTCAGAGGGGCTGTATGTGTCCTTGATCTCCACACCGCAGGCTTCCATCCAGTCTTTCCGCATATACAAAAGTGCATGGTAGCTCAACCGCTCGGAAGGCCGGTGATTGGCAAAGATGGTGCGGAACAGCACATAAGTTCCTCCCAGTTTTTCCTCCGCCACAGCCGCGCCGGGAACGTATTCCTGGCTTGCCGCCACGTTAGGCCAACGTTCTTTCCAGTCGTCCGGGAACCGATAGACCGCGTCCTGGGCGGCGTAGTCGGCCAGCTCGCCGTAGTTGAAGCCCCAGTGAGCCACATCAGGCATATCGCCGGAGTTAATCCAGATACGCAGGCGTTCGTTCCAGTCGGAGTCGTCCATGGTAGCGGCGGTCAAGTCGAAGGTCACGTTGAATTTGTCCTGCCAGAATTGACCGTACGCGTCTCCGTCGTAGTTGATCTCATGGCCGGTAATACCCTCTTTGTACCAAGAGAGATCCACATGGGTGTCATAAGTGCCCTCCTCACCGGTGTCAGAAGTCTCGACGGAAGAGGTCTCCCCTGCGGCGGAACTGTTGGTCCCGCTCTGCTGGGAGGTACCGCTCTGGTTTTCCCCGTTGCTGCAAGCTGCCGTGCTCAGCACCATCAGAGACGCCAAGAGCGCCGCAATCAATTTCTTGCTCTTTTTCACTTTTTTCATCCTTTCGTCTGCATAGTTTCATTGTTTTGGCACTAACCAGTTTATTTCCCTTTTCTCTGGGCAACCACCTCCCTTTTCTCGCCGGGGCCTTTTCAAAACCCGGCTTTCCCGTTATTACGCTTTCACTGCGCCAACCATCACGCCTTGCGCGAAATGTTTTTGCAGGAAGGGATACACACACATGACAGGCAGGATCGTTACAATGACCGCCGCCATTTTCACGCCCATGTCAAAATTCTGCATCTGCTCCATAGCTGCGGCGCTGGTCACGTTGTTGACGATGCTGGACTCCATCACGATGGAGCGCAGCACCAGCTGCAACGGCTGCATCTCCGTATCACGGATAAAAATCAGCGCATTGTACCACTCGTTCCACCGGTCCACTAAGTAGAACAGGGTCAAGGTGGCGATGATCGGTTTGGAAAGCGGCAGGATGATATGGCCTAAAACGCGCCATTCCCCCGCACCGTCCAGCCGGGCTGATTCGATTAGGGACTCCGGCAAGGACTGGAAATAGTTCCGCATAATCACAAAGTAGAATACGTTTACGGTGCCTGCCAGGACCACCGACCACAAGGTATTCGTCAAGTGGAACTCTTTCATTTGCAGGTACAGGGGGATGATACCGCCATTGAACAGCATGGTGAACAAGATGCCGCCGATGATAATCTTCTTTCCAGGGTAATCTCCCCGGCTAGTACCATAGGCCAGCACAGTAGTCAGCAGCATATTTGCAGGCACGCCGATGAGCACAATCAGGAACGAAGTCCGGAAGCCTGTCCAAATCCGGTAGTCATTGAAGAGCAATTCATAACTTTTCAGCGTGGGTTCGGACGGGAACAGCATCAGCGGGTTGTCCACATATTCCTTTTGCGTGGCAAAGGAAATGGCAATGGCATTGACAAAGGGGATAATAATTAGCAGCATCCACAGCGTCAACAGGGTGACCACCAAAACGTCTACCGCGTCGAAACGCTTTCTCTTATATACTTTTGCCATCTTATGGAGCCTCCTTTCTTTAACCGAACAGACCGCTTCCGCCCAACGCCTTGACACCGCGGTCTGCAGCCACCAGGAACGCACAATTTACCACCGAGCGGAAAAGGCTGACCGCTGTGGAAAAACTGAAGTCGGGGGTCGAGCCAAAGGTAATGTCGTAAATATACATATCCAAAATCTCGGAAACGTCTTTCACTGCCGGGTTGGACAAGTTGAAAATCTGGTCGAAGCCGCCAGACATCAAGCTGCCCATCTGCAATACGAACATCACTGAAATAGTAGGCAGAATATTGGGAAGGGTAATACGGAAGATCTTTTGTAACCGGGAGGCTCCGTCCAAATCCGCCGCTTCATATTGATCCATATCAATTCCCGAAATTGCCGCCATATAAATGATGGCGCTCCAACCGGCCGACTTCCAATTTTCGGTAATGTACAACAGTGGCTGAAATAATTTGGCGTTCCCTGTAAAGTTCACGGTCTCACCGCCCATTGCAGCGATGATGCTGTTCACCAAGCCATCGTAAGAAAGGATGTTGATTACAATGCTGGCCACAATAACCCAAGAAAGGAACTGGGGGAAAGTCAGCACTGTCTGGACAACCTTTTTATACCGTTTTAGTCGCAGCTCATTCATCAGCAATGCCAAAATCACTGGGATGGGAAACTGGAATATGAGCCTGCCGGCGTTAATCCAGAGGGTAGTGCCCACTGATTTCAAAAAAGAAGGATCTCGGAACACATACTCAAAATTTTCCAGCCCACACCATGGGCTGCCCCAAATCCCCAGCTTCATACTGTATGTTTTAAACGCCAACTGCAAGCCGGACATCGGCCCGTAGGCAAATAGGACAAACCAGGCAATACCTGGTAGCATAATCAGGTAAACAGCTTTGTTTTTCCATATTTCCCTCCACAACGATTTTTTCTTTTCCGCTTTCGCTTTCATGTTTCCCCGTCCTCTCATTATGAATTTTTCGCCAAATTCTTTCTCAAAACTTAGCAAAAACTATGGAGATATTGTACCGAGATTTCACACATTTTAACAGAAACAGTTTTTTGCTTTTCTCCAACAAAATTAATCTTTTGCTAAAATTTCTCCAGTTCATCATGTAAATCTAGAGCTTTTGACAACTCTATTCCTCTTTACAGCTTTTTCCTTCTGCTCTACCACGAAACATAATTCTGTTTCTTTACTTTTCCCTGGGGGAAAGGTATACTTTAAGAAATTCTTTTCTTTCACGCAAAGGAGACTTCCCATGGCCGAAAAATGTTCCCTTTCCATCAAACGTCTTTTGCAGATCAGTCTCGCCATCATGCTTCTCTTCCTACTCATTATTTCCGTGCTATACTATCTGTTCATATATACCTTTTCCCAAGATCAGTTCGAGAGCTCTTTTCAAACTTTTTCCGAAAGTATCGAAACACAGCTTGATGCCCAGTTTCACAGCGTTGAGCAAAGTGCCATTCAGCTTTCCTACTTTTCCAACATGCAGGAGATTCTTTTCAGTAAAGATCCTCTCGTGTATCTCAGCAACATCTCCGGCTGTAACCAGCTTTTGGATTACTTGAAAATGGCCTCCCCCATGATCACCGAAGTCATCATCACCAGTCCCTACGGTCACACCTTTTATTCTGGTACCACCGGAAAATACCGCTATCAGCAGTTCGCGGAAAAAATCATCCAGGATAATCAGAATATGACCCATAATTCCTTTTTCCTCACCATCCCTCCCGAAGATGATTCCAATCAACTTCCTCAACTGGTTTATTGTTTTCAGGTACATAACACACTGCTTCCGGGATACGTTTCCAATGAGTACGCGTTTGGAATGGCGCTAATCGATATCAATATCTTAGCTGGCCTGTCATCTTCGGCGAACTATGAGTGGGAAATCAAGGCCATCCTCTACTGCGATGATGTAGTGTACACCAGCAGGGAAGTATCTCAAGCAGAAATGGCAGCTTTGCAGGAAGGAATTCAAGGCCATTTTCGGCTAGGTGGCGTTGAATTTACCTGTCACACAGTGATGCTTGAAAACCTAGACATGTCTATCGTGGATCTAGTCCCCACAGCCGATCTTTTGCAAAACAGCGTCATGGCGCGGAATATCGGCACGGCTGTTCTCTTGGTCACCTGTGCCTGTCTCATTTTTTCCACATGGTTTATTCTTCATCACATTTCCGTACCAGTAAAACAGATGGTCACTGACATGCGGGATATCCAAAAGGGGGTACAGAAATCACTGACTCTTCCCAAGCTCAGCGATTTAAGGTATGTAGCAGAGAGCGTCAACCGAACGTTGGACGTGTTGGAAACTTCCAATCGTCGGCAGCAGGAAATGTCCCATACGCTGTATCAAACCACGCTGGCTCAAAAGCAAGCGCAGCTAAACGCATACAAAAATCAGATTAGTCCTCATTTCCTTTTCAATACCTTGGAGAGTATGCGGAGCATGGCTCATCATTATCAAGTTCCCATCCTGGAGAATATGCTCACCTCCTTGGCCAGTCTTTTCCGGTACAGCCTCCGGAGTAACCTTGTGGTATCCTTAAGGGAAGAACTGAACCACGTACAGTACTATTTCAACGTGATGGACATGCGTACCCCACAACGCTATGAACTACGAGTGGAGGTCTCTTCGGAAGCGCTGCGCCATCCGCTTCTTTCCATGGTTTTGCAACCCCTGGTGGAGAACTCCATCACGCATGGATTTCGCAGAAAAAGAAAGCCCTGTATTCTTCTCTTACAGGGCCAGGTAAACGAGGAAAACGGCATGCTCTGCCTTACAGTTGTGGATAACGGAACAGGGATTCCTATGGAAAAGCTGCAAGAATTAGAACAGCGCTGTTTCCAGGAGAAAGAAGCTCTTCATAACGACCACATCGGTCTTGAAAATGTACTGCACCGCCTGCGTTTGTTCTATGGGGATGATTTCCGGTTTTCTCTGCGCTCCAAGGAAGGCCATTACACCGCCGTCACTCTTTATATTCCCAAATTCCCCTCTGAGCTATCCCGGTAAGCTTCGGGGGTTTGTCCAACGTATCGCTTAAACAGCTTCCCAAAATAGCTGTAATTTCCAAACCCCACTTCTTCCGCAATCTCCTGAAGCTTTTTCCCGCTGCTTCGAATTAGATATGCCCCATAGTGGATGCGTACATGTTGGACAAAATGAATAACAGACATACCTGTTCCCTTTTTAAAGAGAGCGCAAAAATATGGCTCGGAAAAATGAAATTTCTCCGCCACTGCCCCAAGGGAGAGTTCCTCTCGCATATTTTCGCAGAGATAGAACTGGATCTCCCCCACATTTTTTCTGCTAGAGTAGGAGAATTCCCCCCACAATGAGTACCAGGCTTCTTGAAGCATTTGAGGCAGATCCGTTATCCCGCTTTTGTGCTCCCGGCTGACTCCCCACTTTCGATTACCCTCCTGGGGCAGGCTGAGCCAAGTCATGCGGGATTCTGCAGATATCCTCAAATACGCTCCCCCCGCGCCTTTGACCAAAAGAGGAATCCACTTCCCTTCCTTCAGGATCTCTGGTTCTTCGCATGGGCGGGAGCAAAGGTATAAGGCCTCTGTTTGATAGTTCTCCATCTGATTTTGAAATGGCTCCGCTCTGCGCAAGATCTCTTCGGGAGGATCATTCCATTCCACCCTGACAAGATCATTCCTCTCTCCCAAATGACGTTGGAGCATTTTCGTGGCATTATGGATATCTTCTGCATTGTATGGCTTTAAAATATATTCCCACACATGCAGGCGAATCCCTTTTTGTGCCGCCTCAAAATCCTCATACGAGCTTATGAGCACAAACTCGCAATTTAGTCCCTCCCTTTTAGACATCTCTATGAGATCCAATCCGGAAAGACCGGGCATTCGGATATCCGTAAACACCACATCAGGTTCTTTTTCGCGCAGGAATTCAAAGGCCTCATCTGGATCCGTAAACTGGCCAATAATGGAAAAACCATCCCTGCTCCAGTCAATGATCTCTGCCAGGCCCTGCAGCGCCCATGGCTCGTCGTCAATGATTACAACCGTATACATAAGCGTTCATCCTTTCCTGTCGTCCGCAAACCATCCCGTGTCAAAGTATGACAAAACATCAAGAGGTCTCCCTCCTGATGTTTTGTCT
>UMIY01026605.1_pt1 | contig 11857 bp, 9 predicted proteins | sample 1965921 | NCBI WGS metagenome assembly UMIY01 (sample SAMEA4836134, study PRJEB28245) | human gut metagenome | biome: gut microbiome; material: fecal sample | place: Denmark | collected 2008
ATTCGTCCGCGCGCCTGCTGCGCACAAAATAATGCGGTATTTACGACATATGTACGGGGCAATTCTTATTTGATGTCATTCGCCGCGCAACCTGTCTGCCGCTATAAAAAATACGGCAGACGGCACATATATGCGGGTCAATTATGTTTTGCCCGCACATTCACTCAGCCGCCCTTTCATTCAACCGACGGACATCGTTTTAAGCGCCGAAACAAACAGGTCTATCTCCCTTTCGGTATTGAACGGAGAGAGCGAAGCGCGGACGAGGCCCGAATCTGACGTGCCGAGGGCTTCGTGCATAAGCGGCGCGCAGTGCAACCCGCCGCGAACGCATATTGAAAACTCCTCAGAAAGGCGGTACGCCGCCTGTTCGGAATCGTACCCCTCCATCGAAAAGGCGGCTATTCCGAAAGGATTGGGGCGGGAATATGCCCTGACGAACGGCAAATCGTTCAGCCTTTCGATGAGCAGGGACGTGAGGTGGGTGAGCTTGTCGCGCTCTTCGTTGAAGTGCGATTTGAGGTGCAGAACGCCTTCGGCAAGCGAGGCGATTGCGGGATAGTTCACCGTGCCGCTTTCCAGCCTGTCGGGGTAAAAGTCGGGCATATGCAGGTTGAAGCTCTGGCTGCCCGTGCCGCCGTACAGAAGGGGCGCGGGGTCCAGCCTTTCGGAAAACAGCAGGGCGCCGCTGCCCTGTATGCCGTACATACCCTTGTGACCGGCAACGGCCAACGCGTCTATCCCGCACTCCTTCATATCGATTTTTATGTGCCCACACGCCTGAGCGCCGTCGCAGATTAAAAGAGTGCGCGGAGGGATTGCCGAGCGCAGTTTTTTTACGTCGGGCGCGGTGCCCGTGACGTTTGAGGCAAGCGTGATGACTACGGCCTTGGTTTCGGCGCACACCATCTTTGCAAGTGCGGCGAGGTCTATATCGCCCCTTTGGCTAAGCGGCGCAAGCTGCACCTCCACTCCCATATCTTCAAGATATTGGAGCGGGCGCAGCACGGAGTTGTGCTCGGCGAAGGTTGTTACCACCTTGTCCCCCGAGCGAAGCGTACCTAAAAGGGTGATATTGAGGGCCTCGGTGCAGTTTTTTGTAAAGATTGTGCGGTCGCAGGAGTACCCGCCGAAAAATTCGCACAGTTGGCGGCGGCAGGCATACACCCTTTCCATACAGGCGACCGAAAGTTTGTGCCCGCTGCGCCCGGGATTGGCACATACGTGAAGCGCGGCCGTTACGGCTGAAACCACGCTTACAGGTTTGAAGCCGCCCGTGGCGGCGTTATCGAAGTAAATCATTTGGCAATTACCCCCTTAATCTACATATTATGTTAATATACGGCAGGCGGCGGAAGGGCTACCGTAGCTTCGCCGCGCGCAAGGCGGCCGCGGCTGAAACGGGCAGGCTTGTACCACGCCGCCGACACTTTATAATATACGAGAGAAGGAAGCAAATATGACGGAAATTCTGGCAGTTTTCCGCTCGCGCACGCAGGCCATCGACTGTAAGGCGCGGCTGTGCGCCTGCGGCGTGCCTGCCGCGGTTGTGACTACGCCGCCATACCTGAAATTGGGGTGCGGTTTTTCGGTAAAATTCCCCGCAACATTCCAGAAAGCGGCAAAATCAGCCATAAGCAGGGCGGGCTACTCCGCCTTTTACGGGTATATAACATCCTCGCCTCACCGCGGCACGTAAAAATTTTACTTATTCATTATTTTAAGGAAAGCCGCCGCGCTTTTTTGCGCGGCGGCTTAATCGTAACATAAAACTTATTCGCGGGCGCACTCTGCCGCTTGCCATAAAATGCGGAAAGTGATAAAATTTAAGTATGGACGAAAATGCTAAGGAAAAAATTTTAAGCGAGCTGCAAAAACTGTACCCCGACGCGCGCCCCGCGCTTGAATACAAGAGCCCCTACGAGCTTCTTGTGGCAGTGATACTTTCCGCCCAGTGCACGGACGAGCGGGTGAACAAGGTGACCGAGGTGCTGTTCAGAGAGCACAACACGCCGCAGACAATGCTTGCGCTTTCGCAGGAGGAGCTGGAAAAATACATCTATTCGTGCGGGTTCTATCACAACAAGGCCGCACACATACTCTCTGCCAGCCGCGACATAGTTGAAAAATTCGGGGGCGAAGTTCCCTCCGCACACGAGGAGCTTAAAAAACTTGCGGGCGTGGGGCAAAAGACGGCGAACGTGGTTTACGCGGTGGCATTCGGCGGCGACGCGATAGCCGTAGACACTCACGTGTTCCGCGTTTCAAACAGGCTGGGACTTGCTCACGCGAATACACCCGAAAAGACCGAACTGCAACTTAAAGAGGCCATCCCCAAGAGCGACTGGTCGAAGGCGCACCACTGGCTGATATACCACGGCAGAAGGGTTTGCCATTCGCAAAGACCCGACTGCGTAAACTGCACGTTGAAGGATATGTGTGAATTTTACGGCAAGACGGCGCCAAACAGTAAATGAAAAGAAAACAGGGCAAATATTCGAATATTTGCCCTGTTTTTATAAATAAAACTTTACAATATGTAACTTACATATTTGTTTGATAAAAAGATTGAGATTTCTCCGCTCCGCGCACTGCGTGCGCTGCGGTCGTAAGGAGCGTAAGCGACTTTAATTGCGATTGTTCGCTTTTTTAGGCAATCTGCCGCTGCAAACAATAAATATTTATTTAGCACACTATTCACGCGGCAGAGTTACGTCACTGCGTTCATCTGCCGTTTCCCTTCGGGAGCCTCGGCAGGACATCGCTTCGCTCGCGCACACGCGTCAATGACAAACAAATATCTACCTTTCCCTCCCCTCCCCTAAGCAAGGGGAGGCTTAATTGCGGTTGAGATTTCTCCACGCGGGCTACGCCCTTGGTCGAAATGACATCAAACTAAAAAAGCTGATTGGCATTTGCCAATCAGCTTTTTATTACCTTAATTTGATAAGCCTGTATTAACCTCGGAGATGCGAGCAGAGCGAGGCGCGCGAGGAAAACCTGAGGGAGTTTACTTTGAGGTAAATGACCAAAGGTTGCCGCAGCGCAACAAAGCTATGCGAAGTATATACGAGGTTTGGCGGAGCTTATTTTAGCCGAGCACTTTGGAGATAACGCCCGAACCAACCGTTCTGCCGCCTTCACGGATAGCGAACTTCAACTTCTCTTCTACGGCAACGGGCTTAATAAGCTCAACGGTGATGGTTACGTGGTCACCGGGCATAACCATTTCGGTGCCTTCGGGAAGGTCGATAGAACCGGTAACGTCGGTAGTTCTGATGAAGAACTGAGGACGATAGTGGTTGAAGAAAGGAGTGTGACGTCCGCCTTCCTCTGCTTTAAGAACGTATACCTGAGCTTCGAACTTGGTAGCCGTCTTAACAGTGCCGGGCTTAGCGAGAACCTGACCCTTTTCGATGCCCTTACGGTCGATGCCGCGAAGGAGTGCGCCGATGTTGAAGCCTGCGATAGCTTCGTCAACGCTCTTGTGGAACATTTCAAGGCCGGTGATAACGGTGCCTACGGGCTTTTCGATAAGGCCAACGATTTCGGCAGGGTCACCAACGTGAGCAACGCCGCGCTCTACACGACCGGTAGCAACGGTGCCGCGGCCGGAGATGGTGAATACGTCTTCCACGGGAAGAAGGAAGGGCTTATCGGTATCGCGCTGAGGGGTGGGAATGTATTCGTCGATGGTATCCATCAGTTCAAGGATGCACTTGCACTCGGGAGCAGCAAGAACTTCTGCATCGGGGCAGCCGGAAGTAGCCTTTTCAAGAGCTTTGAGCGCAGAACCCCTGATGATGGGGGTATCGTCGCCGGGGAAGCCGTACTGGTTGAGTACGTCCCTGATTTCCATTTCAACGAGTTCGAGAAGTTCGGGGTCGTCCATCTGGTCGCACTTGTTGAGGAATACAACGATGTAAGGAACGCCTACCTGACGGGCAAGCAGGATGTGCTCGCGGGTCTGGGGCATAGGACCGTCGGTCGCTGCAACTACGAGGATAGCGCCGTCCATCTGAGCGGCACCGGTAATCATGTTCTTAACGTAGTCTGCGTGTCCCGGGCAGTCAACGTGCGCATAGTGGCGCTTGTCCGTCTGATACTCAACGTGAGCGGTGTTTATCGTTATACCGCGTGCTTTCTCTTCGGGAGCCTTATCGATTTCGTCGTATCTCATCTTCTGAGCCTGACCTTTGCATGCCATAACCATAGTGATAGCTGCGGTCAGAGTGGTCTTGCCGTGGTCAACGTGGCCGATGGTGCCGATGTTAACGTGGGGCTTGCTGTTGTCGTACTTAGCCTTTGCCATTTTTGGTTTCTCCTTTAAATATAATTTAAACGATAACTTTTGCCTGTTTTACAGGCGACGCAGCTATCTATCATTTCAATTTGCTGCATAATTTGCCCTTGCGGGCTACTTTAACATTATATATTAAAAATTTTAAAAATACAATCAAAAAGGGCTTGTATTTAAAAAATTTTTACTCTGCCGCCGCGGCGCGGCGGCAGAACTTTGTAATTTTATTTGGCGGCACAAAACCTTACGCCTTGTGCTGCTTCGCCCTTTCGCCGATTACCTTTTCGGCAACAGACTTGGGCACTGTTTTTATGGACGGCGTTCGCTTGCGCTTTCACGCCGTACATTATTCTGCCTTGCGGCAGGAGTGCCCTTCGCTTTCGCCGTTAATCGGCAGGCTCGCCGCTCGGCTTACGCCTTGTGCTGCTTCGCCCTTTCGCCGATTACCTTTTCGGCAACAGACTTGGGCACTTCGGCATAATGGTCAAACTGCATAGTGAACTGGCCGCGGCCCTGGGTGCGCGAACGAAGGTCGGTTGCATAGCCGAACATTTCGGAAAGGGGAACTTCTGCGTCTACAACCTTTGCGCCTGCACGGTCGTCGGTAGATACTATCGTGCCGCGGCGGGAGGTTACGTTGCCCATTATATCGCCGAAATAGTCGTCGGGGGTGATAACCTCAACCTTCATTATGGGTTCGAGCAGAACTGCCTTTGCCTTTTCCATACCGTTCTTGAACGCCATAGAGCCGGCAATCTGGAACGCCATTTCGGAGGAGTCTACCTCGTGGTAGCTTCCGTCGTAAACCTGTACTTTGAAGTCAACCACTTCGTACCCTGCAAGGAAGCCGTTCTTGGCCGCGCCCTGAATACCCTTGTCGATTGCGGGGATATATTCCTTGGGAATAGAGCCGCCGACGGTGAGGTCTTCGAACACGTAGCCCGAACCGGGCTCGCCGGGAATGAGGTGGATTTTGCAGTGACCGTACTGGCCTTTACCACCGGACTGCCTCTTGTAAAGGCCTTCGGCGTCAACCGCCTGCTTGAAGGTTTCGCGGTAGGCAACCTGGGGAGCGCCCACGTTTGCCTCTACCTTGAATTCGCGCAGAAGCCTGTCTACAATGATGTCGAGGTGGAGTTCGCCCATACCTGCGATTATCGTCTGACCGGTCTCCTGGTCGGTATAGGTCTTGAAAGTGGGGTCCTCTTCGGCGAGCTTTATGAGCGCCATCGTCATCTTTTCCTGGCCGGCCTTGGTCTTTGGCTCGATGGAGAGCTGGATAACGGGGTCGGAGAAGGTCATCTGTTCGAGAACGATGGGATGAGCTTCGTCGCAGAGCGTGTCGCCCGTAGTGGTGTCTTTGAGGCCGACTATCGCGCAGATATCGCCCGAGTAAACGCGGGGAATTTCTGTACGGTTGTTTGCGTGCATCTGAACGAGACGGCCTACGCGCTCCCTCTTACCCTTGGTAGAGTTATATACGTAGGAACCGGACTCCAACACGCCCGAATATGCTCTGAAATATGCAAGCCTGCCCACGAAGGGGTCGGTTGCAATCTTGAATGCGAGGCCCGAGAAAGGTTCGTCGTCGGCCGTCCTGCGCTCTTCCTCTTCGCCCGTCTTGGGGTTGATACCCTTTACGTGGTCAACGTCCACGGGGGAAGGAAGGAAGTCGATAACGGCGTCGAGAAGCATCTGAACGCCCTTGTTCTTATAGGAAGAACCGCAGAGCACGGGGGTGCACTTCATATCGATGGTAGCTTTGCGAAGACCCTTTCTTATTTCGTCGGGGGTGAGTTCCATAGTTTCGAGGAACTTCTCCATAAGCTCGTCGTCGCCCTCGGCAGCGGCTTCCATAACTTTCATATGAAGCTCTTCCGCCTCAGCCTGCATATCTGCGGGAATTTCGTCTTTGTGGTACTGTTTGCCGTCGTCGGAATCGTAAATTTCGGCATTCATTTCGATGAGGTCGACTATTCCGCGGAAGGTAGCTTCCTTACCGATGGGAAGCTCGATGGGAACGGGGTTGGCAGAGAGCCTCTCCCTCATCATTCTTACGGCGCGCTCGAAGTTTGCGCCGTTGATGTCCATTTTATTTACGTAGGCAATGCGGGGCACCTTGTATTTATCTGCCTGGCGCCATACCGTTTCAGACTGGGGCTCAACGCCGCCCTTTGCGCAGAAAGTTGCGATGGCGCCGTCGAGAACGCGGAGCGAACGCTCAACTTCTACGGTGAAGTCAACGTGGCCCGGGGTGTCTATGATGTTGATACGGCATTCGTCAGCCTTGGTCTTGCCGCTGCGCGTCCAGTGGCAGGTGGTTGCGGCGGAAGTGATGGTTATGCCGCGCTCCTGCTCCTGCACCATCCAGTCCATAGTAGCGGTGCCGTCGTGCGTTTCGCCGATTTTATGATTGATGCCCGTATAATACAGTATGCGCTCGGTAGTCGTAGTCTTGCCTGCGTCTATGTGCGCCATTATACCTATATTGCGGGTGTGAAGTAAATCGTATTCTCTTGCCATATGTTACTCCCGTGGCTAAATCAGAATCTGAAATGAGCGAACGCCTTGTTGGCTTCGGCCATCCTGTGCGTATCTTCCTTCTTCTTTACAGTGCCGCCGGTGTTGTTGAACGCATCCATAAGCTCGCCTGCGAGCTTTGCGCTCATACCCCTTTCGGAGCGCTTCCTGGTGTTGATTACCAGCCAGCGGATTGCAAGCGTCTGCCTTCTTTCAGGCCTGATTTCGATGGGAACCTGATAGTTGGCGCCGCCTACACGCCTTGCCTTTACTTCCAATACGGGCATAATGTTGTTCATTGCCTGATTGAATATATCCATTGCGTCCTGTCCGAGCTTTTCAGACATTATTTTGAACGCGTCGTAAACAATGTTCTGTGCCGTACCCTTGTTGCCGTCGTACATTATCTGGTTGATGAGCTTGGTTACAACCTTGGAATTATACACGGGGTCGGGCAGCACGTCCCTCTTGGGGACGTTACCTCTTCTGGGCATAACTATTCTCCTTTTATTTTATTCTTTTAAGGTGAGCCTGAACTTTGTATTCCAAACTCTAAATAAGCTATTGCTTGCCGTTTTTGCGGTAGCAAATCTTCTCCGCCCGTTTACCGCAAAATTTTGAGGCACGCGGCGAATACTGCCTACTTTTATCGGTATTAAGGGAAGATATATTCCGAAACAAGTAGGGTAAAATTGTAGCTTTGTATGCTTTATGCGGACAAAGTCCGCGCGAAATTAAGCCTTGGGCTTCTTTGCGCCGTAACGGGAACGTGCCTGCTTGCGCTTTGCCACGCCTGCGGTATCGAGTGCGCCGCGAACGATGTGGTAACGAACGCCGGGAAGGTCTTTAACCCTGCCGCCGCGGATAAGAACGGAAGAGTGCTCTTGAAGGTTGTGGCCTTCGCCGGGAATGTATACGGTACCTTCCTGCTTGTTGGTAAGGCGCACACGGGCAATCTTTCTTATAGCGGAGTTAGGCTTTTTAGGAGTCGTGGTGGTAACCGAAAGGCACACGCCGCGCTTCTGGGGGCAGTTGTCAAGTATGGGTGACTTGGACTTATAGACCTGCTTTTCCCTGCCGTGCTTTATAAGCTGATTGATAGTGGGCATTGTTGTCCTCCTTGTTTTACTCGGCCATAAAAAGGCCTGTGGAATATATCTTTTATCCCCGTCCGTCCCTTAAAGCGAACGTGAAAAAAGGACTTATTTAACACTGTTTTAAGGTCGTTATTAAGCATAACGACCCAAATTAACCATAACAGCAAGAGCTATTTTAACAGAGGCAGGCACGTTTGTCAACCGAATTGAGCAAAATTTATTTAATTATGCCCCCGTTCTGCGGATATATACTACATATAGTATTGCGCACGCGCGCGCAAGGGCAAAGCGTGTCAGTTTTGACATAGAGTTACCGTTTTGCGCACGCCTTTTTTACAAAAATTCCGCTATATACCCTTGCGGTTTTACCCTGCCTGTGCTATACTTATCTTGCTACACAATTCCATATTTTTTGAACGTGATACAAGGCGGCATTTCGTATCTCTGTTTCCTTATGAGTGAAGGTTTGTGTAGCAACAATCGGAGATACTTATGCAGGGCGCGTCTTCGGTTGGAGGCGCGCTTTTTTAATGCACATAAAAATGCCCTGTGAAAAAAATTTTTGGAGGAGTTTTATGAAAAAGGCCTTTCTTATGGCAATTATTTCTGTCTGTGCGGCCGTTTCCGTCGCTTTCAGCTTGCCTGCTTGTAATTTCGGTGACGATTCAAGCGCAAACAGCAAACCGCCGATAATTATTGGCCCCGAACCCGAGCCCGAACCTGAACCTGAGCCCACACCTGAACCTGAGCCCACACCTGAACCTGAGCCCACACCTGAACCTGAACCAGAGCCCGAGCCCGAACCTGACCTTGACGCCCCGAAAACTGTTGCCGAACTTTTCAAAAATGGCAATGAAGAGTATCAAGCCATTGTATCTGACACTTTAAATGATTACCTTTACGAAAATATGGTAAGTAAGGCAATAGGGAACACTTATGATATGAACAAAGTAGAAGATGCAAAGTGGGAAATTGTAGACGACGGGCGAGGGAATATAGATAATATAAGAATGTTTTTCTTTTATAATCAATCTAATAATGTCAAAGGATATTATATAGAAAATGTTGAGCCAAAAGAGAATGTTAGTATTGAAAATTTAGTTAATCCGAATAGTGAATTATTAAATAATGCATTTGATACAAATGATTTCTTTGGGGCAAGATATGTTACTGAATATGTTTTTAGTTATAATCCATCTATTCAAGATGCTAGAAGCGAACTTAGAGATGCGGTAAACACAAAACTTGCAAATGATGGTGCTATTGATAGAGTTGATAGCAATACATTAAGTATTATTAAGGATAATGGGGGGCGATTAGATACTACATTAGAAGGGACATCGCGAGCAATTGTAATTTTAAATATTAATGAAAATGGCTATGAAGAATATACAGTGCAAATCAAAGAAAATCAAACAAATAATAGCGATAAAACATTAATAGAAAACTTAAACAATAATCAATATTATGAAGTGGAATTGGAACATAGAGAAAATACTTTTTCGAGAAACTTTATAGAAAATCAAGATTTGCCTGAAAATACTGCAGATAAAGCTATTAAACAATAATCAACTTTAAAGAGATTTCTCTACTACGCTCGAAATGACGTTAAAAAACAATTTGAGATTTCTCCGCTCGCTTACGCTCGGTCGAAATGACAACTAATTAGATAATTAACGTTTGCAAGCAGGGTTCCCCTGCGCCAGCGCGACCACATTTGCTGCGGCAGCAGGCTCACCAGAAGTGAATTCGCGCGACTATATAATCGAGGGCCCTGAAAAGTCGCGCGAAGAGACGAACATTGCAGTTCTTCAAACAGCGGACACCCGCTGTTTGTGCAATGTGAGGTGAGTGAGGGCAAATCAAAGTCCGAACGGTGACCGAGCGCGGCGGTTTATACACCGCACGTCGCGCGAGACCTTGGTTTCTCCGTCTCACGAAAAATGCCGCGCTCGGCCAGCGCGGCATTTTTGTGAACTTTTTAGTCCACTCCCATTATTTCCTGAATGAACTCCTCATAATCCTCCCTCCCCGCCTTGATGAAGTCGATGGCGGCGTAGGGGTGAACGTTGTACATTCCCGTAAGAAGGTAGGCGGTGTCGTACCCCCACTTCACTTCCTTTGAAAGGGGATTCATATACTCGCGGATGAACTTCAAGACGGGCTCCATTTTATATTTGGGGTTTTTGAGAAAACCGAGAAGGGCTTCGGTAAAGCAGTTGCCCGCGCCGCGGCCCATTCCGCACACAGTGCCGTCGAGGTAGTTTACGCCCTTGGCGCACGCTTCGATAGTGTTGGCGAATGCAAGCTGCTGGTTGTTGTGCGCGTGTATGCCCACCTGCTTGCCGTATTTTGCGGCTACTTCCAGATATGTATCGCATATGGGGCGAATCTGCTCGGGATAGAGCGCGCCGTAGCTATCTACTATCACCATTATGTCGGCGGGGGACTGGCCTATTATCTCCAAAGCCTGCTTTAAGCTGCTCTCCTGAGTCTTTGAAATGGCCATCACGTTGCAGCTCGTCTTATAACCCATCTTGGCGCAGTACTCTATCATCTCTATCGCGGAGGGTATCTGGTGCACGTAGGTAGCTATGCGGTACATATCGATTACCGACTCCTTTTTGGGAATGACCTCCTCTTTGAGGTCGACCCTGCCCACGTCGGACATTACGCTGATGAGCATATCGCTCTTGTTTTCGCCGACTATGGCGCGGATATCCTTTTCGTCGCAGAACTTCCACTTGCCGAACTTCGTGGTATCGAACATCTTTTTCGACACCTTATAGCCGAACTCCATTATGTCTACGCCCGCGGCGATATTGGCCTTATAGAGCGCCTTTACGAAGTCGTCTTTAAAGTAGAACGAATTGACTATTCCTCCGTCGCGGAGGGTGGCATCGAGTATTTTAACGCCCTTGCGGAACGATTGAAGATTTCCTACGTTTTCCATAAATATTTAATCTCCTCACGAAATTGTCGCGCGGGCCGCGCGCGACAATTTCCGTGATTTGAGGAGCTCTGCCCCTCTTGCCGCGACCTTTACAGCCCACATTTATATAGTCGCGGCAATTCACCCCGGTGAGCTCGCAGTAGCGACAAATTGTGTCCTGCTGCGCAAGGCCAAATGAGCCTTTCATAGCACAACGGACACCCGTTGTGCGTGGCGATATGAGGTGAGCAAACGCATATGAAAGCGTTTGCGTTGACCGCGTGAGCAAAGCGCTACTCTGCCGAGGCTCCCGAAGGGAAACGGCAGATGCTGCAAGTTGTTTACCTTATTGCAGCCGAGACCCTTGCTTGCGACATAATTTATTTTTGAATTTAATAAAATATAGTTCAGTTTAGCATACGCGCTTACTGTTGTCAACCGCACTATTGCAATAAGGTGCGAGCCTCACGAAATTGTCGCGCGGGCCGCGCGATAAAGTGCGAGGCGCACACAATTAAAGTATTGTTTTGCGAAATTATTGTTTATTATAGCACGGCGGCGGACGACCTGTCAACCGCTTTATTATGATAAAGCAAAAGTGCGTCAATTTGCGAAACTGCTTTACGGAAGACCTTTTCGGGAAGCCGCAAGCTAAGCGGCTGCCGCCCCCCGATTGTCATTTCGACTGAGCGGAGCGAACGGAGAAATCTCTTGTCCGTTGATTCGTTTTTTTGAGATTTCTCCACGCGGGCTGCGCCCTTGGTCGTAAGGAGCCGTAGGCGACGGAATAGCGATTGTTCGCTGTCAAGCGCAATCGCGTCAATGACGTTGAGAAAAATAATTTGAGATTTCTCCGCTTCACTCACTTCGTTCGTTTCGGTCGAAACGACAGAGCGAGAGCAAGTTTGCGCCAGACGAAATGGCAATAAAGAATCAATCAAACGGTTTTCAGAAACGCCTGTTGCGATAGAGTAAAAGCGGGCCGCGCGGCGCAAACAAAACTTTGCG
>UMIY01038468.1_pt1 | contig 11848 bp, 15 predicted proteins | sample 1965921 | NCBI WGS metagenome assembly UMIY01 (sample SAMEA4836134, study PRJEB28245) | human gut metagenome | biome: gut microbiome; material: fecal sample | place: Denmark | collected 2008
GCCGACGAACCTCGCAGATGTCGCCGAAGGCGTTGCTCACACCCACGAGCACGTCGTTCTCCTCGGCCACGCGCACGAGGACGCGCCGGTCGTAGGCGCTGAGGCCGGGGCCGTCGGGCCGGCTCGCCACGATCACGAGACCGCCCTCGTAGGACGTCGTGAGGCTCCTGCTGAGGATGGGGCTCAGCTGGGCGCGCAGGCTCTCCTCATCGCGGGCGCTGAGGACCCCGGCGGGCGACTGCACGGTGACGACGAAGAGCGTCGGCAGGGGAGTGAGGCCGAGCAGCTCGAGACGTCGCGCCGTGGCCTCGGGCGTCGGCTGCTCGTCCTCGAGCAGCCGGCGCAGGAAGTAGGCCTCCATCTGGGCGCTGCCCATCGTGAACACCTCGCCCTTCTGGAGCTCCTGGCCCACGGCGCGACAGGTGAGCGAGAAGAGCCGGGCGTCGCCCTCGCCGAACGGCGCGTCGTGCGCGATGAGCATGACGCGGGCGAGGCAGATGCCGTGCACGACCACGTTCTGCGTCAGCGTGTTGAGCCCGAGCACGGTGTTGTGGCGCACGAGGGGGCCGCGCGTCCGCGCGAGGCGCTCGTTGATGCGCTCGTCCTCGATGTGGGCGACGCCGTCCTCGAGGATGTCACCGAAGGCCAGCTCCTCGCGCATGACCCGCGCATAGGGGGAGTCGTCGTCGGAAGTCGGGGCGACGCCCCCGGACGCGACGTAGTGATAGCCCGGGTCGACCACCACGAGCGGGTTCGCGAGGACGTCCGCCGCCTCGTTGACGAGGTGCTGGAGCCCGAGGTCGGAGAGCAGGGCGCCGACGATGCGCCTCTCCGCCTCATCCTGGGCGAGGTCTCGTCTCATGTTCCGGGCTCCTCTCGACGGCGTGGGGCGGCGCGTTCTGCGTCTCGGAGATAATAGACAAAACCGGAAGGGAGCGTAACGGACATGACGGCTTGGGGCGGGGACGAGCGGCGCGACCCCGTGGACGCGCGCATCGAGGACGCGGTCTTCTCGCTGATGGAGACCACCGACATCCCGGACATCCGCGTGGCAGACGTCATCCGTCGCGCGGGCGTCTCGCGCTCCACGTTCTACCGGCACTTCAACTCCGTGGACGACGTGGTGAAGGCCTTCGAGACGGACCTTCTCGCCAACATGCACTCCATCAACAGCTACGCCCTCAAGGCGCGCTTCGGCCAGTCCGAGCTCGACCCCACGCCCACGATGATCCGCCGCATGGAGCTCCTGGCCGAGCGACGCGACAAGGTCGTGGCCCTGAACGGCCCCCACGGCGACCCGCAGTTCGTGCACAAGGCGACGATCCTCATGCACGACCACTTCCGCGAGCGGCTCTCCGAGGTCGAGGGCCCGGAGACCTACCGCGACTTCTACCTCGCCTTCGCGCTGGCGGGCCACCACAACGTGATCCAATACTGGCTCGAGAAGCGGCCCGACGTGCCCCCCGAGGTGGTGGCCGGCGTCCTCAACCGCCTCTTCTACGCACCCTTCTTCCTCGACGAGACCAACGCGCTCCGCGAGCCCGCCTCCCCGTTTCGGGAGAGGCGCGCCACGCGCCGCGAGCGGTAGTCCCGAGCCGGTGAGCGGCAGAGTGCCGTATCTACAAAACACACCTATCTACCAGCGATAAGAAACAAAGTCTGCTGGGTTGTCCCATGCGGTCGGACGCGGCGCCGACGCGTGTTCTTCTCGCCCGGCGGCCGGGTCCGTAGCATCCGAGGCAACGCAGGTCGACACGTTGTGGAAAGGGATGTGATGCTATGGTCAAGCTTGGCAGGAACATGCGCAGCGTCTCGATCGTGGGCGTGGGCTGCACCCCGTTCAAGGACTTCGAGGACCACCCCGAGACCCAGGGGATCGGCGAGGGCGAGGCGTTTGGCTACGCCGCGCTCGAGGCGATCGCCGACGCGGGCCTCGAGCCGCGCGACGTCGACTTCTTCTATCACGGCGCCGCCAACCCCTATCTGATCAACGACTGCATCACCCCCAACATGCAGGTGGCCGACTGGTTTGGCATGCGCTCCAAGGGCTCGGTGCACCACTCCGAGGCCTGCTGCACCGGCTACGTGGCGCTCGAGCAGGCCGTGATGGCCGTCGCCTCCGGAACCTACGACGTGGTGCTCTCCGGCGCGGTGGACCTCGCCTCGACGCTGCCCGTCGAGCACATGCCCTCCCACGTGCGCCAGGACTTCCCGCTCGAGGTCATGATCCCCTCGCTCGACAAGATCTACGACCGCGCTTACGGCCGTCCGCTCGACGGCGCCTTCGGCGTCTCCTTCGACAACTGGATCAACGAGTACTCGATGATCTACGACCTCGACGCCGACAAGATCGACGACGCGCTCAACGGCCTCACCAAGAGCCTGCGCCGTGGCGCGGTGGCCAACCCGCTGGCCTACTACGAGACCACCGTCGAACAGGACGCCGCCGAGATGGGCTTCGAGACGGCCGACGAGTACCTCAAGAGCATGTACAACCCCAAGGTCACCCAGTACCTGCGCGTGACCGGCTTCGAGAAGAAGTGCGACGGCGCCGCCGCCATCGTAGTCATGCCCACGGAGAAGGCCAAGGCCATGGGCGTGCCGCACGCCCCGATCGAGGTCCTGGGCACCGGGGCGGCCGCCGTGGAGGCGGGCCTCGTGCACAACGAGCACTGGGCGACCGAGATCGCGGCCAAGCAGGTCTACGAGCTCACCGGCGTCTCTCCGGACGAGGTCGACCTGTTCATGTGCAACGACTTCTTCCTCGCGTCCGAGATCTGCTCCGCCGAGGAGTGCGGCTACATCCCGCGCGGAGAGGCCTGGAAGTACGCCATCGAGGGACGCACCGCCTTTGACGGCGACAAGCCCATCAACCCGCACGGAGGCCGCTGCAACTTCGGCCACGCGCACGGCGCCTCCGGCATCGCCGACATCTACGAGGCCGTCAAGCAGATGCGCGGCGAGGCCGGCGCGACGCAGATGGCCAAGGTGCCCCGCACCACGTTCCTGCGCGGCTTCGGCGGCTCCCAGAACGTCCGCTGCCAGATTCTGCGCACCGTCGAGTAGCCCCCGGGAGGAGAGACACATGCAGCTTGAGAAGATGGAGCCCATCGTCAAGAAGTTCTACCAGGGCCTCGCAGAGGGCAGGCTCTACGGCCGCCGCTGCCTGGAGTGCGGCGCCGTCGAGTTTCCGCCGCACCTGGCCTGCAACGCCTGCGGCTATCACGCCACAGAGTGGTGCGAGGTCTCCGGGCACGGGCGCCTCATCGACTTCACGATCCCCGGACCGCAGAACGACAAGCCCTACCTGCGCGAGGTCGGCAAGTACGCCTACGGCGCCGTCGAGCTCGACGAGGGCCCGGCCTACACCTACGTGATCTTCGGCGTCACCAAGAAGAGGGCGAAGGACATCCGCGCGCGCCTCATGGCGGGCGAGACCGTCGGCGTCCACCCCAAGATCATCGAGCGCCCCGGCTACCACGAGCTCTGCTTCGAGCTCGACGACTAGCCCGCGTGCGCGCGTCCTCGTCGCCGGATTCACCGTCCTTATCGACAGTCCCACCAAAAGAGAAAGGAACCACCATGAGCCAGGAAGTCCTCGAGCAGGTCTGCGAGTTCGCCAGGTCCGCCTACAAGTACGACGGGGAGGTCACCGCCGAGACCACCTTCGCCGAGCTGGGCAAGGGCTCGATGAAGATGATCGCGCTCACCTCCATGATCGAGAACGAGCTCGACGCCGAGGTGCCCATCCGCGAGGTCATGACGATGAAGACCATCGGCGAGCTCGCCGAGCGCGTCGAAGAGGAGATGGAGTAAGCCGTGGGCCTCATGGACACCCTGCGCGAGCGGGCCGCCGCGCGCCCGATGCGCGTGGCCTTCCCCGAGGGCGACAACGAGACGATGATGCGCGCCGTGGCGGAGCTCACGGAGGCGGGACTCGCCCGCTGCGTGCTCGTGGGCGACGGCGCGGAGCTCTCGCGCCTCGCCGCCGAGCGCGGCGTCTCACTCGAGGGCGTGGAGGTCGTCGACGTCACCGACGAGGCGGGCAACGCCGCGTGCGCCGAGCGCTATCTCGCGCACCCCGACTGCCGCTACAAGCCCAAGGGCGTGGCGCGCCGCATGACGCGGCCGCTCGAGCGCGCCCTGATCATGCAGGTGCTCGGCGACGTGGACGTCATGTTCGCCGGCATCGTGAGCGCCACCGGCGACATCATCCTCGCTGCCCAGACCATCGTGGGGCTGGCAGACGGCGTGGACACGATCAGCTCCTGCGGCATCGCCGACGTCCCCGGCTGGGACGGTGGGGAGGGGGGCCTCATCGGCTTTGGCGACTCCGCCGTGTGCGTGGACCCCACGCCCGAGGAGCTCGCCTCGATCGCCATCGCCTCGAGCGAGACCGTGGCGGCGCTGACCGGCTGGGACGTGCGCTGCGCGCTGCTCAGCCACTCCACGGACGGCTCGATGGACAACGAGCTCGTGGACAAGGTGCGCGCGGCGCGCGACATCGCCAACGAGCGTCGCCCCGACCTCAAGATCGACGGCGAGTTCCAGTTCGACGCCGCGATCAACCCCAAGGTGGCCGCCAAGAAGGTGGCCCGCGAATCCGAGGTCGCCGGCCGCGCCAACCTGCTCATCTGGCCCGACATCGACGTCGGCAACATCGGCGTGAAGATCATCCAAAACCTCACCGGCGCCGACGCCTACGGCCCGATGCTGCAGGGCTTCAAGAAGATCGTGTGCGACTGCAGCCGCTCCGCCCCCGTCTCCGAGATCGTGGGCAACGTCGTGATGAGCTGCGTGCGCGCCCAGGCGCTGGAGGGCTAGCATGGCCGAGAAGAACTATCGCGTGCTCGTGATCAACCCCGGCTCCACCTCCACCAAGGTGGGCCTGTTCGACGGGGAGACGGAGGTCTTCTCCGAGAACGTCGCGCACTCCGCCGAGAGGCTCGCGCAGTTCGGCGGCATCTCCGAGCAGATGCCCTACCGCCGCGACACCATCCTCGAGATGCTCGACGCCCATGGCGTCGACCTAGCGAGCGTCGACGCCTTCGTCGGGCGCGGCGGCGGGCTTCTGCCCACGCCGGGCGGCACTTACGCGGTGAACGAGGTCATGCTGCGCCACTCCCACGACGGCGCCAACGGCATCCAGCACCCCGCGCAGCTCGGCCCGCAGCTCGCGAGCGAGTTTGCCCAGGCGGCCGGCGGCAAGCCCGCCTTCGTGGTCAACCCGCCCGACACCGACGAGCTCTGCGACCTCGCGCGCATGACCGGCGTGAGGGGCGTGTACCGTCGCGTGCACCTGCACGCGCTCAACCTCAAGGAGACGGCCATCCGCCATGCGGCGTCGCTCGGGCGGCGCTACGAGGACTGCCGCTTCGTCGTGTGCCACATCGGCGGGGGCATCTCCGTCTCGGCCCACGACCACGGCCAGATGGTCGACGGCAACGACATCGTCGGCGGCGACGGCCCGATGGCGCCCACGCGCTGCGGCGCGGTGCCCGTGGTGGAGCTGCTGCGCTACCTGGAGAGCCACACCACCGGCGACGCGCGCGCCCTGTGCATGAAGACCGGCGGCTTCGTCGACCTTCTCGGCACCTCGGACGCGCTCGAAGTGAGCACGCGCGCGGCGGCGGGGGATGCCGCCTGCAAGCGCGCGTGGGACGCGATGATCTACCAGATCTGCAAGACCATTGGCGAGATGGCCTGCGTTCTGGAGGGCAAGGTCGACGGCATCCTGCTCGGTGGCGGCATGGTCCATAACGACGGCCTGGTCGCCGACATCCGCAGGCGCTGCGAGTGGATCGCCCCGGTCACGGCCTATCCGGGTGAGTTCGAGCTCGAGGCCATGGCGGCCGGTGCCCGGCGCGTGCTCTCCGGCGAGGAGCGCCCGCGCGAGTACACGGGCGTCCCCGTCTTTACCGGCTTTGGGGACTATGGACCCTCGGTGTCCATGTCGCCCGTCCGTGCATGACCTGCGCCAGTTTTGCGGGATATGTGCGTTTGCAGTGCGAGAAAAGCCGCATGTGTGCGTGAGAATGCGCACACATGCGGCTTATTTGGCACCGCCAACGCACATATGCGCTGAATCAGGCGCCGCTCAATCGGGGGGGGACGGCGGCGGAGAAGGACGCGAGCTAGCTGCGCGGCCGGAGCGCGTGATAGAGCGCGACCGACGACACGTAGCCGATGACGACGAGCCAGACGTAGCTGTGGAGCCACGCGGCGACGAGCCCCGCGCCGCCGGTGTGCACGAAGGCCTCCGTGAGCGAGATGATCGTCACGAAGATGAGGTTCTCGATGAAGATCTGCACGTAGACGCGCCAGCTCGAGTCGCCCGCCCAGCCGGTGAGCGCGCGGGCGACGGCGCCGGTGGGCAGGACGAGCTGGCCGATGATGTTGGTGGCCAGCGCCACGCAGGTGAAGGTGTACCACGTGTGGTCGAACGGCGCCCCGTCGATGATCGTCGCGCTCGTGTTGATGACGATGGCCAGGACGAGGTCCTGGATGATGACGTTGCGGTTCCACTCGCACATGACGCTGCCCCTTCTCGCTGGTTCTGTCGAGAAGAGCGTACGTCTCGTAGAGGTGCGCAAAAAAGGTGCGGGGTCTCAAAAGAGACCCCGCACGCAGGCGCTCGTTTGTGCGAGAGGCACAGCCTACTCGTCGCCGAAGCTGATGCCGAGCGCCTTGGCCTCGCGGACGAGGTCGCCCTCGGGATCGACGTACTTGAGCTTGCCGGCGACCTCCTCGAGCGGCACGCGGACCATCTTGCCCTTGCGCTGCGCGACCATGAAGCCGAACTTACCCTCGAGGCAGCCGAGCGCGGCCTCGACGCCGCACTGCGTGGCGAAGATGCGGTCCTGGGCGTCGGGCTGGCCGCCGCGCTGGGTGTGGCCGGGCACGGCGATGCGAATCTCGCGGCCGGTGCGCTTGTCGATCTCTGCCGCGATGTCGTAGGCGATCGACGGCGTGGTGCGCGCGGCCACGAGCTTCTTGTACTCCTTCTTGGAGAGGGCAGCCTCCTCCTTGGAGATGGCGCCCTCGGCCACGACCACGATCGTGAAGCGCGAGCCGGCCTTGTCGCGGTCCTCGATCACGCGCACGACGTTGTCCATGTCGTAGGGGATCTCGGGGATGAGGATGACGTCGGCGCCGCCGGCCACGCCCGCGTACAGCGGGATCCAGCCGACCTTGTGGCCCATGATCTCGATCACGAAGACGCGGCCATGGGAGCTCGCGGTGGTGTGGATCTCGTCGATGCAGCGGGTGGCCACCTCGACGGAGCTCGTGAAGCCGAAGGTCATGTCGGTGCCCCAGGTGTCGTTGTCGATCGTCTTGGGCAGGGCGATGACGTTCAGGCCCTCCTGCGAGAGGCGGTTGGCCGTCTTGGTGGAGCCGTTGCCGCCGAGCATGAACAGGCAGTCGAGCTTGAGCTTGCGGTAGGTGTGCTTCATCGCCTCGACCTTGTTGATGCCGTCGGCCTCGGGGGTGTCGAGCAGCTTGAACGGGGTGCGGCTCGTGCCGAGCACGGTGCCGCCGCGCGTGAGCAGGCCGGAGAAGTCGCGGTTGTCCATCATGCGGTAGTGCTCGTAGATGAGGCCCTGGTAGCCGTCCTCGAAGCCGTAGACCTCGACGGGCTCGTCGGACTGACGGTAGAGCGTCTTGACGATGCCGCGCATCGTCGCGTTGAGCGCCTGGCAGTCGCCGCCGCTCGTGAGAAGACCAACTCGAAGCATGCGCTTTCCTTCCCTCAGGACCACAGATAGGAAAAGTATGCGCCTGATTCGGCCGAGTGCGCGCGCTTCTCCGCGAGCGGTATCGTTCCCAGGGTTTACGTTTCCCTGACACGGGGCACGGCGGGCGTTGCCGCCCTGCTACCATGGTCGAGAAGGACGCGTGGACCCGCGCGAGGCCCGCCCGGAATCATCAGAATGATGTTAGTATATCTGGGTACGTATGTATGTACGTTAGTAATCATACGTAGCACATTTGGAGGATGATATGTCCACTTCGACGCTCACCATTCGCATGGACGAGGACCTGAAGCGCGAGGCGGCGAAGGTGGCCGACTACTATGGTCTGGACCTCTCCTCCGTGACTCGGGCGTTCTATAAGCAGATGGTCAACACGCGGCGCATTCCCCTCACGTTTGCTCCCGAGGAGCCCAACGACGAGAGCCTCTCCGCCATTTCCGAGGGAAACGAGTTCCTTGCGTCTGGCAAGCCCGGGCGCTTCGCTAGCGGACGCGACCTGCTTGAGGCGGCGATGTCGTGATGGCCCGCCTCACGGCGGACTTCTCAGCGGCCTTTAGCCGCGATATTAAGAAAAAGGCGCGAAAGCGCGGATGGGACCTCTCGGAGCTGGAGAAGGTCATCGATTTGGTTGTGGAGAACAGCCCCGATTCCCTCGAGACGCTTCGGCGACGCCACAACATGCACGCGTTGTCGGGGAGCTGGTCGGGTCGGAAGGAGTGCCATGTCGCCAACGCGGGCGACTGGCTCGTCATCTGGTCCTCGAACGACAAGGTTGCCTTCTTCGAGCGGACCGGAAGTCACGACGAGCTATTCAGATAGCAAGCATCACGTGTCCCACTGAGCCCCAGGTCTCGGTGGTCGATAGCGTCTCGCGCCATGCCGTTCTCTCGAGTGAGACTGGAGGCCAGTTGTGTATCGTGTTGTTGAGCACGTTGAGCAAAACGGGCATCTCCTCGCTCCCGTGGCCTAGGGAGGGGCGATGAACAGGAGGGACGCATGACGCCGGGAGAGAGACGCGAGGTGCGCGAGGCCGTGGCGGCGGGGCGCCGCGCGCTGGCGAGCCTGGAGGAGGCCGCCGACGCGCTCGACAGCGCGAGCAGGTGGGGGCTCTTCGACCTCGTCTTGGGCGGCCCCATCTCGAGCCTCGCCAAGCACGCGCGGCTCGGCGACGCCCGAGAAGCGCTCGAGCGCGCCCGCGCCGACCTCTACGCCTTCACGCGCGAGCTCTCCGACGTGCGCGGCATCGAGGAGCTGCGCGTGAACGTGGGCGGCGTGGCCTCGGCGCTCGACGTCCTCGTCGACAACCCGTTCGTCGACCTCTACGTCCAGAAGAGGATCTCCGACGCGGAGGACAACGTCGCCGCGGCGATCACCGCGACCAAGACGGTCCTCGCGCGCCTGGAGTCGGCGCGGTAGCGCGCTCGCCCGCCGCCGGCGGCGCGCCTGCGTTTCAGTTTGCGAACGGTGCGCGGGGCGCGCGCCCTTCTCGCCCTAGAATCAGCGCAGCGAGTTTTAGGTTCCGACGGGAGGGTGATATGCAGGAGATTCTCCACGCGCCCCACGAGCAGATCGAGCAGATCCAGCTCGAGGGCATCAAGAAGACCGTGATCGCGTGCTACGAGAACGTGCCGTTCTACAAGAAGAGCTTCGACGACGCCGGCTTTGACCCGTATGCGGTCACGAGCCTCGACGACCTCCGGCGGGCGCCGTTCGTCACCAAGCAGGACCTGCGCGACAACTACCCGTACGGGATGTTCGCCACCCCGCTCTCCGAGGTGAAGGAGATCCACATGTCCTCCGGCACCACCGGCGTGGCGACGGTGGGCGGCTACACCCAGCACGACCTCGACATCTGGGGGGAGTGCTTCGCGCGCGGCATCGAGTACGCCAACGGCGGCAAGGACGACGTCGTCCACGTCTGCTACGGCTACGGCCTCTTCACCGGCGGCCTCGGTGCGCACTACGGCGGCCTCTACTCCGGCGCCACGACGATCCCCATGTCCGCGGGCAACACCGAGCGCCAGATTCGCGTGCTCAAGGAGATGGGCTCCACGATCATCTGCTGCACGCCGAGCTACGCCATGCACATCGCCGACACCGCGATCGAGATGGGCCTCGACCCGGCGCGTGACTTCCACCTGCGCGCGGGCATCCACGGGGCAGAGCCCTTCTCCGACAACTTCCGCCGCGACCTCGAGCGCAAGCTCAACTATCACGTGCTCGACGTCTACGGCCTCACCGAGACCATGGGCCCGGGCGTGGCCATCGAGTGCTGGGAGCAAAACGGCCTGCACCTGGCCGAGGATCATTTCTACGCGGAGATCATCGACCCCAACACCGGCGAGGTCCTGCCTGACGGCGAGTGGGGCGAGCTCGTGCTCACCACGATCGACCGCGAGGCGTCGCCGGTCGTGCGCTACCGCACGCGCGACATCACGCGCATCCTGCCGGGCGAGTGCGCCTGCGGCTGCACCCACCGCCGCATCGACCGCATCCACGGCCGCACCGACGACATGCTCATCATCCGCGGCGTCAACGTCTTCCCGAGCCAGATCGAGGACGTCATGAAGACCTTCGACCAGGTGTCCTCCTGGTACCAGATCGAGGTCGACACCGACCACCGCTCGCTCGACATGGTCACGCTCAAGGCCGAGGTCAACCCCGACTTCGCCTTCGACTCCGTCGCCTCGGTCGAGCGCCTGCAGAAGGAGATCTCCGCGCGCCTCAAGACGGCGCTGTCCGTGGGCGTCAAGGTCAAGCTCGTCGAGCCCAAGACCATCGCGCGCAGCGAGGGCAAGGCCAAGCGCATCGTCGACCTGAGAAAGGACAAGTGATGATCGACCAGATTACCGTCTTCCTCGAGAACAAGCGCGGCCGCATCGCGTCTCTGTGCCGCACCCTCGGCGACGCCAACATCAACATGGCCGCGCTCTCCGTGGCCGACACCACCGAGTACGGCATCGTGCGCATCATCTGCAGCGACACCGAGGCGGCGCTCTCCGCCCTCGACGCCGGCGGCTACCGCGCGATCAAGACCAAGGTCATGGCCATCGCCGTCCCGCACCACCCGGGCGGCGCCGCCGACCTGCTCGAGAAGCTCGACGACCTCGACGTGGACATCGAGTATTTCTACTGCTTCTCCACCACCGACGACCTTGCCGTCCTCGCGCTCAAGATCGCCGACCCCGCCAGTGCGGCGGAGGCGGGCTGGGCCATCGAGAAGGCCGGGTTCCACGTCTTCGAGCAGAGCGAGATCGAGTAGGGCCCGCGCCGCCACGTTCTTCTCGACTGAGGGGCTGCCATACAATCGTTGTATGGCAGCTCCTACTCATATGTATTTTACCGTTGGCCTCCCGCGTCCTACGATGGACGAGAAGAACCGCGTCAGAGGAGGCATCACATGATCTTTGGCATGGGCCCGATGGAGCTTGCCGTCATCCTGCTCGTCGTCCTGGTGATCTTTGGGCCGAAGAACCTGCCCAAGCTGGGGTCGGCCCTCGGCAAGACGGTCAAGAACGTCCGCGAGGGCATGGAGGACGAGCTGCCCGCCGACGAGGCCGACCAGCCCTCCTCCGACGAGGCCGACCAGCGGTAGCCTCGCGACACCCCCGTCCTTCCTCCTGCGCCCCCGGACCCTTTCCCGCCGGGGGCGTTCTTGCCAACCAAAGGGGTCAGACCCCTTTTAGCAGACCAACCAAAGGGGTCTGACCCCTTTGGTTGGTCCCTGTTAGCAGAGCTCACCGAGAAGGGCGACAGCACGCTCGGCGAGCGGGGAGAGAGCGCGGTCAGCCTTCCATATGACCGCGGCGCGGCTCTCGAGGTCCTTCTCGACCAGCGTCTTGATGTAGCAGGGACCGGTGTCGCAGACGGAGAGCAGGGAGCGCGGCACGAGGCCCACGCCCAGCCCAGCCGCCGCGCAGGAGCAGACGCTGCGGGCGTCCTCGGTGACGCAGAAGGGCTCGCGGCCCAGGGCGGTCGCCGTTCGGGCGTCGCAGACGATCGGCACGCCCTCAAGCTGGGCGAGAAGGACGGTGAGCTCGTCGCCGCGCTCGAGCGCAGGCGGCATGACGGCGACGAGCGGCTCGGCGGGGGCG
>UMIY01008441.1_pt1 | contig 11846 bp, 12 predicted proteins | sample 1965921 | NCBI WGS metagenome assembly UMIY01 (sample SAMEA4836134, study PRJEB28245) | human gut metagenome | biome: gut microbiome; material: fecal sample | place: Denmark | collected 2008
TTAATAAAAATATTGAAAATCTTCAAGTTTTAATATATAATAGCGACAATAAAGTAACACATAAAGTAAAATGTTATTGATGCATTATAAATGGAGGTGCAAAATGAAAAAGTCTAATGAAGAAAAAAGAGTTGTAATTTATTGCAGAGAAAGTAGAGATGACTATGGTGAAAACTATGAAAGAATTGAAACACAAAGAGATTTACTTATAAAATATTGTAAAGGTCATGGATATGCAAATATAGTAGATATTATAATGGATGATGACAAAAGTGGTACAGACTTTAGTAGATTTGATGATATAAGAGAAAGAGCAAAAAATAAAGAAATAGATGTAATCATTTTTAAAAACTCTGCAAGACTTGGAAGAAATCAAAAGGAAGCATTAGACTTTGTAGAATACCTAGAAGAACAAGGTGTAGAAATAATATTTGAAGATGAACAATATAATGAAGAAATGTTTGGACTATATGCGTGGTTTAATGAAAGAAGAGCAAGAGATGATAGTAAAAATATAAGAAGAAATTTAAGACATAAAATAGAAGAAGGAGATTTACTCGTGAAAGCAATTTATGGATATAACAAAGATGGAAAAAAATTAGTAATAAATGAAGAAACAGCTCCAGTAGTAAAAGAAATATTTGAATTATATTCTAAAGACTGGGGGTATCAAAAGATTGCAACTTATTTGAATAAAAAAGGAATACCAACACCATCTCAAAGCAGAAATTTTGCAAATGCAAAACAAACTGCAAATTGGAAAGCACAGCATATAGTAAGAATATTAGATGACAGAAGATATATTGGAGATTATGTAGGGGGACATACTGAAAAAGTAAGTTTTAAATCCAAAAAAACAAGAGTAAAAGATGAGTCAGAATGGACTATAATTGAAAACCATCATGAGCCAATTATTGATAAAGAATTATTTGAAAAAGTACAAAAAATTAGAAAGAAAAGAAAAAAAGAAAGTGATAAATATAATAATGGTTTCAAGTTTGTAGATGTAGAAAACAATTTATACTCAGGAATTTTGTATTGTGGAAGATGTGGAACTGCAATGTATAAAAGAAAAGGAACAAGTGGAACAAGAAAAAGACCAGATAGTTATTTATGTAAAAAATATTGTAATGAGGGAGCAATAAAGGATATAAGACCAGATTATGGTTGTAAACCTCATAGAGTTAGGATTGAGTATTTAGACCAAATTGTAAATGCATATATTGATAATTTAATTAGCAATCCAGAATTTAAAGATTTTGTAATGAACAATGTAAAAGCAATTAATACAAATAAAGTTACTTTAGAGAAAGACTTAAAAAAGCATAAGCAAACCATAGAAAAACTAGAAAAACAATTCAAACAAGTATATGAAGATAAGCTAAATGACTTAATTCCAGAATTTATATATAAAGACAAAAAACAAGAATTAGAAAAGAAGTTAAAAAATGAAGAGGAAAAGCTAGAAGAAGCTGAAAACAAGTTTAATACATTAAATAAACTAGAAGATAAAGAAGATTTAATCTTTAAAGCAATAGATGACATCAAAAAAAATGGATTAACAAAAGAAGAGTTAGCAAGACTATTTGATAAAATTGTAGTATTTGATCCAAAAGAAATAACAAAAGAGCAAAAGGAAGAATATAACCTAAATGATGAAATGTACAAAGAACTCTATGAAAATGGAGGCTTAGCATTCCATTTGAAGTTTATGTATCCACGAACTATCACAAACAGGAGGATGTGACATTGGAGCAAGACCAATTGACCTCCATTTGAAAAGTTTTGAAAAATTAGGAATAAATATTGTGGAAAATGCTGGATTTATTGTATGTAAATGTGATAAAATAATGGGGGCAAATATAGACTTGGATTTTCCAAGTGTAGGAGCAACCGAAAATATAATATTAGCATCAGTATATGCAGAAGGAATTACAACCATTACAAATGCAGCAATGGAGCCAGAAATAATGGATTTAGCTAATTGCTTAAATAAAATGGGAGCAAAAATTGAAGGCGCAGGCACAAGCAATATAACTATTACAGGTGTGCAAAAACTAAAAGACATTAGTTATAATGTTATGCCAGATAGAATTGAAGCAGGAAGTTTGCTTTGTATGGTAGCTGCTACTGGAGGGAAAGTAAGACTTAACAATGTTATTATAGAAAACATAAATCCTGTATTAAGCAAATTAGAAGAAAGCGGTTGCAAAATAGAAAAAGAAAAAAACAGTATATATTTAGAAGCACCAAAAAAATTAAAAGCAGTAGATATAAAAACAATGCCATACCCAGGATTCCCAACAGATATGCAATCTGTATTTGCTAGTATGCTTACAACCGCAAAAGGAACTTCTGTAATTGTAGAAAACATTTTCGAAAACAGATATAAATTTATGGCGGAGCTAAAAAAGATGGGAGCAAAAATAACTACAGAAGGAAAAACAGCAGTTATAAAAGGAGTAAGAAGACTATCTGGAGCAAAAGTTATAAGTACAGATTTAAGAGGGGGAGCAGCTTTAGTTACTGCAGGACTTGTGGCAAGAGGTAAAACAGAGATAACAAATATTGAATATATATTAAGAGGATATGAAGGATTAGACAAAAAATTACAGCAATTAGGAGCTAAAATTATAGTCAAAGAAGATAACGTGCAGGGATAAAATTATAATTTTAGACAATACAAAATCTTGTTTTTTTCCTCCGTCCCCAAAAACAAGATTACAATAGAAGAAGGTGAGAAAATGCCAAGAGTTACTAATAAGAAGAAACCAAAAAAGACTAATAAAAAAACAAAAATTGCAAAACATGCGAAAGTAGAGCAAAAAGAGCAAGACACAAAAGATGAAAAATTTAGTTTTGAAAATGAAATTGTTATAGGCTTAAGAAGAATTGATGATGAGCCAAAAGAAGTGACAAAGAATAAAAAGAAGAAGAGTAAAAAAACTAAGAGCTCAAAAGAGAAGAGCAATCAAAAAAACACAAAGCCAAAAACGAAAGCTAAAAGCAGGGACAAAAAACAACCAGATAAAGAAGTAGAAGACCAAGATGTTATTATTAAGTCAAAATATATGCAAAATTACGAAGAAACCGAAGAAAATAATGAGCATCAAACAAAGCAAAAGAGCAAAACTAATAACAAAAACAACAAAAAGAGAAAAATAAGTAATTCAAAACCTACAAATACGAAATTAACTAAAAAACAGCAAGCTCAAAAAAAGAGAAGAAAAAGAATCATAAAAGTTGTTAAATGGCTTACACTTATTGGCATTATAATCGCAGGAATAATATATGCTATGTTGTCTCCAATATTTAACATAAAGAATATTACTGTTTCAGGCAATGCAAAAATTTCATCAGAAACAATAATAAGCTTATCAGGTTTAAACATAGAGCAGAATATATTTAACTTTAGGACAAGCAACATAACAGACAACATAAAGCAAAACGCATATATAGACAGCGTAGAAATACGTAGACAATTACCTGATGAAGTCCAAATAGCAGTTCAAGAAAGAGTGGCTAAATATATGCTAACATTAGGCAATGCATATGTATATATAAACAATCAAGGATACATTTTGGAAATTACTTCTACTAAGGGAGATTTTCCTCTAATAGTCGGATATGAAACACCGGAAGAGCAAATACAGGAAGGAAATAGATTAAATACAGAGGATTTAGAGAAACTAAATGATGTGTTAAGAATAATGGAAGCAGCGTCCAGTGTTGGAGGAAATATAACTAACCTTGTAACACAAATAGACATATCTGATAAATCTAATTATATTCTAACACTAGAAAAAGAAAAGAAAAAAATATACTTAGGAGATACTGCAAATTTAAGTACAAAAATGTTATGGATTAATGAATTATTAGAAACAGAAAAGGGCAATGAAGGAATAATTTATTTAAACTTAGACTTAAATACAGAAAGTCCATATTTTAGAGAAAAAGTTTAGTAATTAAAAGAAAGGAAGCGGTTTAATTTGAATAAAAAACAAGTTGCAATTACATTGGGAATAATGTGTTTTTTACTTACTATTGCTATTTGTGTACAATTAAAAACAATGAGCTCAGCAAATTCAACAGTTTCACAAACTTTATCAGACAATGAATTACGAGATGAAGTATTGAGAATGAAGGAAAGATATGATAATGCTTATGCTGATTTAGAAAATGCACAGAAAGAATTAGAGAAAGTTAGACAAGAAGCAACTCAAGATAATGGTACTGCAGAGGCAAAAGAGCAGGAATTAAAAGAAAATAACATGCTTCTTGGAAATACAGACGTGACAGGAGAAGGCGTAGAGGTATTTTTAGAAGATGCTACAACAACGGATAACAACTTGAATGCTTCTTTACAAATAATACATTTTGATGATTTACAATGGGTTATAAATGAGCTAAGAAATGCAGGAGCAGAGGCTATAGAAGTAAATGGACAAAGAATAATTAATACTACTGCTATAACATGCGAAGGAAATATAATAAAAGTAAATGGAGAAAAAATTGGCTCTCCTTTTACAATTAAGGCAATAGGCTCACAAAACCTTTTATATGGTGCATTAGAAAGAGCTGGCTCGTGGTTAGATGAAATTAGAAACGCTGGAAATACTGCAGAAGTAAAAAAATTAGATAATATTACTATTGTTAAATATTCAGGAATAATTGATTCGGAATATTTAAAAGAAGACAAATAAAGGAAATAATTTGACTGTTCGAAGTAGCAATTCTTTTCCAAGTTGAATTTTCATGATGAAGGAGGAATGTGGTTAAAAATGAAAAAATTTAAATTTAGAGCAGATATAACAACTGTAACTGTAGTGGTTTTTATTGTATGCATTGTCTTAGTAAGTGTTATGCTAATGCAATTTAGAACAGTAGAGCAGACAGATATTACAGAAATCGAAACCATGAGAGAATCAGAATTAAGAGATGCTTTGGTAGATTGGGAAGCAAGATATGATGAAACTATAACTCAGTTAGAAGCTGTAAATGGTAAAATAGGAGAGTATAATAAAACAATAGAAGATAGTGAAGCTGCTTCAAACCTTATTGATGAAGAATTAAAAGAATCCAATATATTAGTGGGAAAAACAGATGTATATGGAGAAGGTGTTACAGTAACACTAGTGGACAATGATAATTATAAAATTATAGCAGAAAATCTTATAGATTTAGTAAATGAACTAAGATATTCAGGTGCAGAAGCAATATCAATAAATGAGCAAAGAGTGTTAGCAACTACAGATATTGTTGATATGGCAGAATATACATATATATTGGTAAATTCACAAAGAATAGAAGGACCATCATATGTGGTTAAAGCAATAGGCAATAAAGAAGAAATATCTACAATATTAAATTTAAAGGGAAGCGGATTTATAGATAGATATACAACACTAGGATATAATGTTAGCTCAAGACAAGAAAATAGAGTAGAAATACCAAAATATAATGGCGATTTCGAAATAAATTATATGAGAGAAGTAGAAAGTGAATAAGGAGGTTATCATGATTTTAATTGCAATAATTTTAGGTTGTGTAATAGGAGCATTAATAGGAATTAATATGCCAATGATTTCATATACATATTCAGGCTATTTAGCAATAGCAATAATTGCAGCATTGGATTCTGTATTTGGAGGAATCGCATCAACATTAAAAAAGAATTTTGATTTAAAAATATTCGTTACAGGTTTTTTCGGAAATGCAATTTTGTCTATTCTATTAACATACTTAGGACAAAAATTGAATGTAGACATATATTTAGCCGCAATAGTAGTATTTGTGGGAAGAATGTTTAATAATTTAGGAATAATTAGAAGATTTTATATAGAAAAATGGAGTAAAAATAGAAGGAAAAACGACAAAAAAGAAGAAAATAAAACAGTAGGCGAATAAAAGAATATACGGGAGACGGCATTACAAGACAATATTTCAAAAATGTTACAAAAATATTACAAAAATATTACAAATTCTATTGACATTTTTTTTAAAATGTAATATTCTAAAGAACAAATAAAGAGCATAAAAAATTGGAGGAATGAGCCTTGGCTATAGGAGATATAATCGTAGGAATGGACATTGGAACTTCAAAAGTAAGCTTGGTTATTGGAGAAGTCAATAATTTTAACCAAATAGAAGTCCTATGTACAACAAGTTGCAAATGTAATGGTATAAAAAAAGGTAAAATAATAGATGAAAATGAAATAGTATCTGCTGTTTCAAAATTAATGAAAGAAGCAGAAAATGAAACAGAAATGGAAATAAATTCAGCCTATGTAACAATACCTGGAAAATATGTTACCATTGTACAAAATAGTATAACAAAAGAGGCTAAAGATAAATATGCAGGAATTTCTGGAAAGGATGTATCAAATGCTATTTCACTTGTGAAAGACATAGATGTTCCAGAAGGAATGCAAATAATAGATATTGTTACAGACGAATTTATACTTGACAATGGAAAAACTGTTCAAGACCCTGTTGGCAGTTTGAGCTCCAGCTTTACAATAAAAGCTCAAGTCGTTCTAGCAGAAAAAGAATATATGAAGCAATTATCTAATATCTTTAGAAAAGCAGATATTGATATAGATGGATTGGTTCCTATTACTCTAGCAGAAAGAAGTCTAGTGCTAGACGGAAATGAATTAAATGATAATGTTATGCTACTAGATATAGGCGCTGGAAATACAGAAATAGGTGTTTTTGAAGGGTTATCTTTCACATATACTAATACTATTCCACTTGGTGGAAACAATATTACAAATGATATTGCTTTAGTATTAAACATATCAGAGGAAGAAGCCGATAGATTAAAACGTCAATATGGATTGGCATTAAAATCATTTATTGATAATGACAATGAGATTTTATTAAATACTTGTAAAGATGAAAATAAGAAAGTAATAAAAAGCTCAGAATTAATAGAAATAATAGAAGCAAGAATTGAAGAAATATTCTCATTAGTAAATAGAGATATTACAGCACAAGGTATTAAACCAAGAATAAATAATGTAATACTAACAGGTCAAGGAATTACAACAATTAATAAAAGTGATGTAGCAGGAAAAATTATTTTAAATATACCTGTAAAAATATCAACTGGAAGATTAGTAAGCACAGTAAGACCAGAATATAGAACAGCTTATTCATTGGTAAGATATATTGCATCAAGACCATTTGCAAAAAATTTATCAAGCAGTATAGATTCAAAATCTAAAGAAAATATTTTTCAAAATATAATAGAAAGAATTAAAGAATTTTTCTATTCTTAATAAATAAAAATAAATTTTAAATAATATGGAGGAGGACAAGCTTTATGTTCATGGATAATAATAACACTGATGAAAGTATAATGATGGATGGAACAGCTACAATAAAAGTAATAGGAATAGGTGGAGCAGGAAACAATGCAGTAAACAGAATGGTGGATTCAGGAATTAAAGGCGTTGAATTTATAACTGTAAATACAGATAGACAAGCATTACTATTATCAAAAGCAGCATCAAAAATACAAATAGGGGAAAAAATTACAAGAGGATTAGGAGCAGGTGCTAATCCAGATATAGGAGCTCAAGCAGCAGAAGAAAGTAAATCTGAAATAGCAGAAGCTTTACGCGGAGCAGACATGGTATTCGTTACAGCTGGAATGGGTGGCGGAACAGGAACAGGTGCAGCTCCAATAGTTGCAGCAACAGCAAAAGAAATGGGAATACTAACAATAGGTGTTGTTACCAAACCATTCACATTCGAAGGTAAAAAACGTTTATCACAAGCAGAGCGTGGCGTAGAAAGTTTAAAAGGTAAAGTTGATACACTAGTAGTAATTCCAAATGACAAATTACTACAAATAATAGATAGAAAAACATCAATAGTTGAAGCTTTCAAAATGGCAGATGATGTATTAAGACAAGGTGTACAAGGTATATCAGACTTAATAGCAATACCAGGATTAGTAAACCTAGACTTCGCAGATGTAAAAACAATTATGCTAAATACAGGTATGGCACATATGGGTATTGGTAGAGCATCAGGAGAAAACAGAGCAGAAGATGCTGCAAAACAAGCTATACAAAGTCCACTTCTAGAAACATCAATAGAAGGAGCAAGAGGTGTTATTATAAACATTACAGGTGGAACAAACTTAGGATTACATGAAGTTAATACAGCAGCTGAGCTTGTACAAAGAAGCGTTGACCCAGAAGCAAACATCATCTTTGGTGCTGTTATAGATGAAAGCCTAGATGAAGATATAGTTATAACGGTAATAGCTACAGGATTCGAAAAAGACCCAGGACCAGGTTCAAGCATACCTGTAGGTGAAATAGTAGATAAAGCTTGGGATAAGAAAATAAATTCTATTCCAAATCCAGCTGATAATTCAAATTCAGCAGATAATTTGGACATACCATCTTTCTTAAGAAATAAGAGAGGTTTAAACAAATAAACACTTAATAAATCGTAAAAGTGAAGAAATAATCGAAATTAGTAGATTATTTCTTTTTTTCGTGCCTATAAAGTGACAGCTTTTTTAGAATTATAGTTGTACAATATAAGCGGTGTTTGGAAAATAATTGAATGTTACAATTCACAGATATATTAATACTGAGAAAAAATATATACTTTTTCTCTAACAATTAAATATGATATAGGAGATAAAGAATTGACAATTTACGTAGATGTAGTTTTGCTAGAAAACCTGTGTATGAATTATATAATTTTATTTGGTACAGGATATATTATAAGGTTAAAAATAAAGCATTTAAGAATTTTGTTATCAAGTTTGATTGGAGCGATATACGCAATTTTAGCATATGCAGGAATTTTTCCAATGTACGCTAATATTTTTGTAAAGATAGTACTATCTATATGTATGGTATATATTGCTTTTTATCCTAAAAATATAAAAGGCATGGTAAAAGAATTAATAGTTTTTTATCTAGTATCTTTTGCTCTGGGAGGGTGTGCGTTTGCATTATTATATATAGTAAGACCACAAGATATTTTTATGAAAGATGGAGTATATATTGGAACATATCCTATAAAAATAGCTTTACTAGGAGGAATTGTAGGTTTTATTGTCACATATATAGCTTTTAAAGTCGTAAAAACTAGAATGACAAAAAATGAATTAATCTATGATATGGTAATAAAAATAAAAGATAAAGAATTAACTACAAAAGTAATGTTGGATACTGGGAATATGCTAAAAGATCCAATTAGTAATATGCCAGTTGTCCTAGTAGAAAAAAGTATTCTTTATCCTATTTTGCCAAAAGAATTGCTAGAAAATTCAAAAAACATACTGGGAGGTGATTTTAAAGAAAATGAATACATAAACAACGAGTATAGAACAAGGTTAAGAATTATTCCATTTACATCTGTGGGAAAACAAAATGGAATGATGCTGGGAATTAAAGTAGATAAAATAAAAATAATAACGGATGTGGATGAAGTTATAAATGACAATGCAATTATATGTGTATATGAAAAAGAATTTAGCAAAAGAAAAAAATATTTTGGACTGATAGGAATTGATTTGCTAGAAAGGAGAGAGAATAAAAATGAACATTTTACAAATACTTAAGAACAGTATTAATACTTTGTACATAAAGTATATAGGTAATGATGAAATTGAAAATTTGCCTATTTATTACATAGGAGGAAGCCAAACTTTGCCTCCGCCACTTGAGCCAAAAGAAGAAGAAGAAGTGCTAGAAAAATTGTCGAAAGGTGATGAAAGTGTAAGAAAAACCTTAGTGGAAAGAAATTTAAGACTGGTGGTATATATAGCAAAAAAATTTGAAAACACAGGTGTGGGGCTAGAAGACTTAATATCTATAGGAACTATTGGACTTATGAAAGCAATTAATACATTTAATACAGATAAGAATATTAAGCTCGCGACATATGCTTCAAGATGTATAGAAAATGAGATATTAATGTATCTTAGAAGGAGTAATAGAATAAAAGGAGAAGTATCAATAGATGAACCACTCAACCAAGATGGTGATGGAAATGAATTATTGCTTTCTGATATTTTAGGAACAGACCCAGATGTAACTTCAAGAAGAATAGAAGACGAGGTGGATAAGACATTACTTAGAGCATCAATAAAAAAACTGAGCAATAGAGAAAGAAATATAATGGAGCTCAGATTTGGCTTTATCAGTGGAAATGAAAAAACACAAAAAGAAGTAGCTGACATGTTAGGAATTTCACAGAGCTATATATCAAGATTGGAAAAGAAAATAATAGGAAAAATGAAAAAGGATATTATGAGTAAAACTGGTTAGAGTCCAATTGCGAGATATGTCGAAATTTGTCTTGCAATAATCGAATAGTAAAACCTCTTTTGGGAAATAATTAAAATGACAATGTATTTTCAAAAGGAGGTTTTCTCTTGATTAATAAAGTAGAAATATGTGGCGTTGACACTTCAAAATTGCCACTACTGTCTACAGAAGAAAAGAAAGAGTTATTAATAAAAATTAAGAATGGAGACAAAGAAGCAAGAAAAAAATTTATAAATGGAAATTTACGACTTGTATTAAGTGTCATAAGAAGATTTTTCAGAAAAGGTGAAAATGCAGACGATTTATTTCAAGTCGGATGTGTAGGTTTAATAAAAGCAATAGATAACTTTGAGCTTGAGCAAAATGTTCAGTTTTCTACTTATGCTGTTCCAATGATTATAGGAGAAGTAAAAAGATATTTAAGAGACAATTATTCTATACGAATAAGTCGCTCAATTCGAGATTTGGCATACAAAGTAATAGCAGAAAAAGAGAGATTTTTAAAAGAAAAAGATAGAGAGCCAACATTAGATGAGTTAGCTAATTTATTAGATGTATCAAAAGAAGATATAGTGCTTAGTATAGATGCAATTCAAATGCCAATCTCACTTCAAGAGCCAGTTAATGGTAACGATTTAGACAATATCAATATAGAAGACCAAATAAGTGATAAAAAGAACAGTGATAGCTACTGGGCAGAAACTATTACTATATTAGAAGCTATGAAAAGACTAAACGAAAAAGAAAAAATGATTATAAGTAAGAGATTTTTTGAAGGAAGAACACAAATAGAAGTGGCTGAAGAAATAGGAATATCACAAGCACAGGTATCTAGATTAGAGAAGAATGCAATAAATCATATAAAGAGGTTATATAGGTAATTTTTATATAAAGAGGTATTAATAATATTAGTAGCATATAATATAATAGAAATCTTAGAAGGGAGAAATAAAGATGGGGCAGAAAGGGATGGATTTTAAACATAAGGAAGTAATAAGCATAAATGATGGAAGAAAGTTAGGTTATGTTCAAGACGTGTGTGCTGATTTAGAAACTGGAAATATAACAAGCATTATTGTGCCTGGAAGTAATAAATTAATGGGTATATTTTCTGGTGGAAACGAAGTTGTAATTGAGTGGCAAAAGATAAAATGTATAGGAGAAGATGTTATTTTGGTAGATGTATAAAATTTCCAACAAAATTCTTCAAATTTCTACAAAAAAACTCTTGACTTTAAAGTTTTATTATGGTATCATAATAAATGTACTGAGGAACATATGAAAAACATATAGATAAATTAGTAAAGTTTTAGCAAAATAGAGAAAAAAATCACAGCAATACTAGTTTATTATTTTGCACTTTTTTAAGGATTTTAGCATATGTTAAATGGAAGATGGATGAGGAAAAAATTAACACTAAAAAAACTTAAAAAAAAGTTAAAAAAACTATTGACATACGACCTCAAATATAGTACAATAAAATACGTTCCACACAAATGGAATTGAGATTACATAAAAAGCACATTGAAAAGTAAACAATAA
>UMIY01032288.1_pt1 | contig 11836 bp, 9 predicted proteins | sample 1965921 | NCBI WGS metagenome assembly UMIY01 (sample SAMEA4836134, study PRJEB28245) | human gut metagenome | biome: gut microbiome; material: fecal sample | place: Denmark | collected 2008
GGCCATCATGGAAGCGTTCGGCATCTACCGCACCTACCTGTATTACTGCTATCTGTTGGGCAAGCTGCCCACCGCAACACCCAACTACCGCCCGCCCCATCCGGCTATGCGGGAGGATTACCGCCGTTGGGCAGAAATTGAAAAGCAGCTGCATCTTCTGGAACGGCATTCGCTGAATACCGCAGAGGACGTAGCTGCTTTTACATCGGAACAAGAGCAAAAACTGGCCGCCTTGGAAACCCGGCGCACCAAGTGCCGCAACCGTCTGCGCCGCTGCCGCGATCCGACCGAGTGCGAGGCTCTCCACACGGAAAAGGATGAACTGACCAAACAGATCACCGAAACCAGAAAGGAGCTGCACACAGCCCAGCAAATTCCTGCCCGTGTCAAACGTATGCGGGAAAACATCCAACTGTTGAACGACCGGGAGCAGCAGCGCGCCGCCCACCAGAAAGAACGATAACCACCTAATCACAGAAAGGACAACGACTATGAATCCCTACGGCATTTTGACCTCTTATGAAGAACGCATGAAAGCCAACCTGCAGCGGTACCAGCGCCCTGAAAAGGCCGGGACTTTCCGCCTGCGCCTTGATCACCGCACTTGGGGCAAGCACATGTGCCTGTTCTGCTACTTCACCGACCTGGACACCGGCGAGAAGATCCGTCTGGCCTGCTGGCGCGGTGCCGGGGAACGCTACGCGCCCCGCGAAAGCACCATTGACTTCGCCAAGGTCCGTGACCGCACCGACTGGCGCTGTACTCTGGCAGCAAACGTGTACGGAATTATTGACTGGATCGACGCGGAGCCGCTGTAAATTAGAGTTCCTCAAGATCGCTTCGCACAAATTCATCCATCAGCTCAATCGCATCTGATTTCCTTTCATCAGGAACGAGATCGAGAACTTTGTCAAAAAGCTTGCCCAACCGGACCACATCAAGCTGCCTCATACGGAGCGTAGCATCTCCCAGAAGCTTTTCTTCATCAAGGATTACCTTTAAATGCTTCCAGAAGTCAGATACATACTTTTGGACTTGTTTTATATCGGTATGAGTTCCGTCGGAGGCAGTGAAGGTGTGGGAGAAGAAACTTTCCGCACAAGCGGATTTAATATTCTCCGTTCCAGATGACAGATAGTCTTTTGCAAGTTTTTTGCTTGAATTCAATACGGCATTAAACATTTCTTTTTCTAAGCGAGTATTTTGATTCCGTAACCATTTCACTAACTGCATATATACAATGTCGCGTTGAAGGGCTGCCTTTTGAGAATTGGCTTTAGAAACAACCCCTCGAACATATTTTCTATAAAAAGGTGTTAAATTTGACATAATAATTCCTCCTAACCATGTGTTAAAAAAGAAAAGGATTCATTTAAAACCGCTGCTATTGAGGATATGAAAATTATACCATAAAAGCACGGGCCAGTGTGAAAAAGCACCCGGAATAACTAATATATAAAAAGGCTGCCGGTTCACACCGACAGCCTTACGGTTCAAGATTTTCTTCCTCAAACATGGGTGAATTGAAAAATTCGCTGATGTTCAAATTCATGCCCTGACACAATTCGTGGATGATGCGCAGTTTTACGGAGTCGTACATACAGTTTACAACATTGCCAATGGTAGACTTAGGAACGCCGCTTTTCATAGATAACTGATATTGGGTCATGCCACGCTCTTTCAGCAATTCCTGAAGTCGCTGGCTGACCGCTTCATTCAGTTTCATGTGACCACCGTCCCTTTTACTGTACTACCACAATTATAGGAGTACGGAACGGCAAAATAGTCCCTGTAGCTGTACTATTTCAGGCTATTATGATATGATGAAAATAGTACCGGGAGGTGGACTAGTTGAAAAGTTGTACGTTCTTTGGTCATCGGGATTGTCCAGAAACCATCAAACCGAAAATTCACACGGCGGTGGTGGATTTGATCGAAAATCACGGAGTAACCATGTTCTATGTTGGTAATCAGGGCAATTTTGATCGTATGGTGCGTTCTGTTCTGAAAGAAGTAACAACGGCGTATCCACAGGTTGGATACGCCGTTGTTCTTGCTTATATGCCGTCTGCCAAAGCCACGGCTCTTCCTGAAGATTTCTCGGACACCATCTTGCCAGAAGGGATAGAAGAAATTCCAAAGCGGTACACTATTCCCTGGCGCAATAAATGGATGATCGAACATGCGGACTTCGTAGTCACTTATGTTTTAAAACCTTCCGGAGGAGCTGCCAAATTCTCTTTGCTCTCTAAGAAAAGAGGAAAGAAAATATATTCGTTGATTTAGACGGTATTTATATCGGAATCGCGTTAGCCCCAAATGGGTAAATTCATGATTCGGGATGCTCCATAGCATTTTTTACTGCTAATGCACGTATCCGAATAGCATAATTAGAATCGGTAGTCAACGCTTCAACGATGCTGCGCGCCATATCATATTCGAATAGGCCCTTTTCGCAAAGAGAGAGAATTCTGTTTCGTACGGAAGGTGAAGGGTCTGTCATAGCTTGGTATATACGATTTTCAACGAGCGATTTAGCATTGCTATCTAATAAATAGCTTAATGTTTGATAAGCAATTCTTCGTATTTCATCGGACTCATCATCTGCGCACTGAAAAACAATGGATAGAATTAAAGCATCTGCTGTTTCACCTTTATGGTAGTATAGATATTTTTCTATACATTCTGCCAGACCGACACGTTCGTTCAGAGAGCGCTTATTGTATTCTACACACCAAGTCAGTAACGACTCCTTGCCTAAAAGGCCCACCATTAACTTGGCCATGAAAATTCGAATTTCCAACATTGCCCTTGACTTATACTGCACAAAATCATATCCCTGTGTTGTATCAATGTCACGGAGCGAATCTATAAGAGTTGAGGGAAAAGAAATATTATGCTGAATAAATAACGCCACAACATCGCACAGCGCGTTGGCACAGCTTTCTTTTGTTGGTACAGCCACATGACTGTTAAGAACCTGGACCGCTAACGGTACAAATTTTTCCGAAAGGATATTGCAAATGGCCTGGGCGTTGGTGTCAGAAGCTTTACGCGAGATATAGCCAATCATAGCATACGGGTCCGATGCAAATGCAGCATATACACCGTCACTATTATATGCGCTAAAATGGTTTTGAGCTTGTGTAATTTCATCTTGTAGGATGGCCTCCCAAGCATCACCGCCCATATTGATTTTATATAGTTTTTCCTCAATTCCGGTTAGACCATTGTTTTCCTTTGACTCTAAACAGCCAAAAACGGCAGGATCAAAACGCATAAGGAATGCGATAATTTGTGGTGAACCGCCATTTTCTACAATGGTAGCTAAACTTTGATCCAAGGCATCACGAAGCGCAAGAATGTTGCCTTTTGAAATTTTATTTAGATCTAATGTCCAAATAATATTAGTGATGTCCTTGCCTCTTATATATCGTTTCTGTGAAATAATATTTATAAGAATAGTCACTACCTTATCCTGATTGAGACGGATAAGATTTTTCTTTATGCAGCCGAGGTATTCCTGCGAATTTCCCCAATAGATTTGATCTGCGCGCGATAATATAAATTCCTCTGCCTCTTGAAAAGTGTCATCAGAAAAGTAAAGCCCCAAGATTTTCAAAACAGCTTGTTGCATTGCACTCTGGTTTACTATTGGAGTCCTTTTTGCCAATTTCCAAAGAGCATCGGCCTCTGTTGTAACCAACGAATACACAGTATCCCAATTTTTCTGAACAAAGAGCTCAAGCTCCTTAACATCACCTTGCAATATATACAGACTTACGCACTTTTGGATTAACGCCACATCGTTTAGGATATCGAAATATTCGCACAGTACATAAATCAATATTTTTCTGGCAATAAGTAAGTGCGTATAAGAGCCATATAATGCTGCTGAAAACAGATAGTTACATGTATCAGAAAGTACCTCGTTAATGCTATTTCCGTAAATTGTTGTGTATCGGGAAGCAGTGCTTATTTTGAACTTTTCTTTTGCGATGGTACTGTAAATGTTAGATTTGTACCGATCCAATACCGGAAGATAAACAATCGAGTCCAGTTCATTAAGTTCTTTTTGGGCAGGTCCTTCAATGAGACGCTTTCCTTTTGCCTTGGCACAATCGATTTCCATGTTTCTGCAATCAATGAGAATATCCGTTGTGATCCAGCTTGGCATTTTATCATTTTTCGACAACCGTAGAGCTTCTCGCTCATATTCAAGAGCTTTGTCGAGGTTTCCATTCACACAGCACCGAATAGCGTCCCATCGTTTTTCCAACCAGTCCGTACTAGCATATAAAGACGTGCTTTTCTCAAGTAAATTTAGGATTTTATCATCGCATTGGAGGGGCTTACCATTTACAAGCCACTCCAACAACTCATTTCCCAAATCTCCCAATTCGGAAATAGCACTGTTTTGATTGCGTTTCAGATAGCGTGTACCCAACAGATCCAGTAGATACTCGTAACTGCTTGAGAAAAGGGAAATTGCAGTAATTTCCGGAACACCAGATTTCGAAGATACTTGTTCTTCGAGAATTAAAGCGGTTCCAGAATCTTCTTTATGATTATACGCCTCCAAAATGTATGGCTTATCCTGAAACCATCGAATCACGTCTTCAATGACATCATTTCTGACCATAGGTGCTATATTGTCAAAATTGTCCACCTCACGGTAAGTACAATAATCTGTGGTTTGGAGTTCCCGCTTTAATTTGATAACATCTAAGTCAGGCTGATCATCTTTTAAAAAATATATTAGGAGAGGCTTTTTCCATTTGGTGGCTTGCGCATACTCCACAGCCGTACCTTTTCTAACCTCACCTTTTACTAGCAAAACGGTTAGATCTGCTTTCCTCAACTGACTTTGGAAAAATTGCAGGGAAGGAGTGGTAGACGGATTATCCTCAATAATAAACGGATTGAGGTAGGGACAGGCACTCAAACATTCTTTTATACGTCGACGCACATCACTCCAGGCAAACCCGTTTTCGTTGCTTTGGGCGGAACTTATAAAGACACGAAGTCGTTCTTCAGGAATAACAGTTTCTCCCATCTTTATACCTCCCAAACAGTTTCGTCCCCACAAATATTACGAACTTTTAGGCGCAGCGGTTTCTTACCGCTGCAAATGGAGCCATCCCAAAACTCTTTGGTCTTTTCGCCATTTCTGCTAATATAACCGTTTTTGTCAATTTTGATTTCACTGTCGGAGTGCCATTCTCCTTTGGGGGCAGTGCAGTCCAAGCTTAAGTACTCGATTAGTTCCAAACCGTTATCGCTAATTTCAATAGGCTTAAAGGGCTTCTTAGCTGTCGAATTTAGCTTGCTCTTTTCATTAAATTCGGTGATCTTTTGCAATACACGGTCACTAACAAATGTATCAATCACAACAGTATAACCAAGGGAATGCTCCTGTTGCACTTCATCAACATGGAATTTGGCATAGTCGCCTATAACCACATCGTCTAGAATTGTTTTGAGGTCCCGTAGTTCAATTTCTACGGTGGTGCTATCATCCTTGGCAATAAAATTGCGGATTTCTTCTTCGCTAGTAATGTCAATATAGTAGACAATAACTTTTTTGATACTGGGATCTAGGTCGGGGATAGCCTGATGGATGATGCGGTTCATCAGCACAACATCCAGCAGCTTGGAGGTGCTATCCATTAGGTTGGGAACATAGACGGGAATAGTCCCCAGCTTACTGTCGGTGATGGCCCCTTCCCAAAAGGAATCCAGAGAATCTTCGTTTTTCAGACCTGGAATCAAGGATTTGATCTTGTCCATGGTTTGGACAGGGTTACGGTAGAGTTGCACGCCATCCTTGATTTCCAAGACATCGAACTGCGCCCCATCTGCTTTCAGTCGATCTCGTGTAGTTTGAATAGAGTTGAGACCGATATCACAATGAACGAAACGGCGTCCCAATTTGTTGGCCACCGCCGCAGTGACACCACTGCCGCCGAAGAAATCGGCAATGAGCATACCTTTGTTGGAAGATGCTCTGATAATGCGTTCAAGAAGTGCCTCGGGTTTTTGAGTTGAGTACTCTAAGCGTTCTTCAGCAACTGGATTAATGACAAAAATATCCGTCCATAAATTTTGTATAGGGCTACCTTCCCATTCATCTAAGTATTGCTTTCTTTCAATCCGCTGTTTTTTATCGCGTGGGAATTTTAATCTTCCCTCTTTTTCATAACGTTCCATTGTTTCAGGCGATACCGACCAGCCATTTTTAGGAGGAGCATATCCTTTATATTCATATACTAATGACGGACTATATGACGGGCTAACTAATGGACTTAGGCGATATTTTCGGCCGTCTCCATCATCATATTTAAATCGTTTAATATAGTCCTCTTGTCCATCTTTTGTTAGTGGTGTTTCGAAGACATAATCTTCAGACATTGTGTAAAAGAAAATAGAATCTGTTACAATACCATACTGCTTTGATTGTCCGAGATTTCCTTGCTTTCGTTTCCAAACAATTTCATTTCTGAATCTTTCTTCACCAAAAATCTCATCCATTAGGATTTTTACATAATGTCCGATGTGGTAATCCAAGTGCACATAGATGGATGCAGTTTCACTCATTACACTTTTAATTGCCATGAGATTCTCGTACATCCAGTTGAGGTACTTTTCCTTATCCCACACATCACCATACATTTTTTCCTCAAAGGCTTTCAACTCATCAATGTCTAGTTCCTGCTCTGCTTGAGCGATAGCCTCAGCAACTTTAGGGTTACGGCGAAGATAAACCTTCTTGGCATAGTCTGCACCACTGGCAAAAGGAGGGTCAATATACACCAGATCCACTTGAATGCCATGCTCTTTTAGATAAGCACAAGCAGAAACGCATTCTCCCCGAATTACCAAGTTCCTATCTTGATTGTTGCCAACCGTTTCCTTCTTTTCCATTTCATACAGAGGCATTCCACGTTGTAAAACCATAGACACATCGTCTGAACCCTTATATTTAAGGATGCGGTTAAAGTTTCCCAACACAGCCTGTCCCTCTACCGGTTCGGGAACAAACGGTACATATTTGATTGGCATCAGATTTGCCCTCCGTTTTTAATAATCGAATTTGCGACACCTTCTGCTGCTGCCGTTACAAGAGCGGTTGAAACAGTCTTAACTGTATCCAAAACCAAAGGAAGACCTTTTTGTACAATGATTTTTTTAGTTTTTTCCCACGTAGTATGATCACGTATCTTTTCCAGAAAGTCATAGCCTTCCCACGTTATGGTACGTACGTAGGTGTTATAAGACAGGTCGTATGTGCAATCCCTTATTAAACCATGATCTTCCATAAGTTTAACATGCTGCATGATTTCCATTGGAGTGTGTCCATCTACGGCAATGTTATTAATATAGGTGCTATTTATATCCTGCTTTTCAATTTCTAGCAGAATATTTCGGATTAAATCCATGTCTCTTTTCATTGCTTACACCTTGAAAAAATTATTAATTGTATCTTTTGTAAGGGCGAGTCTGTCCCGTTCAGGCATAGTATCTTCCAAATACAAATATTCAAACCTTTCATACCCAAAGGCACTATTGTTCAGGCGAAGGAATTTTGTTTGCACAAAGTCCTTCTTATCCTTGAATTTAGGATCGTTAGCGTATGCATCGCCCTTGGTTTCAACAATGATGACTTTTTGAATCCTGCCATCTTTACGTTGAAGGATTAGGAAGTCCGGCGTATACATTCCTATATATTGCCAAGCATCACTGTTACGTTTGTAGCATTTGATTTTAAATTCTGTCATGCTCCGGTCGCCATTATAGTAGACCTCCAACCCCAAGCGTTCAATTTCAGGAAAAGTAAGCACATCGCGCAGGAAAGTCTGTTCAAAACCGCTATCCGTATGATAGGGCAGGTAATGGAAGGAGTGGTTCTTTCTGGGGTAAGAAGAATATTTTTTGCGGAGCATAGCCAGAACATCTTCCTGCCCCATTTCTTGAGCCAAATCCATCATAGCCTGCGCTTTTTTGTCCACTTTCAGTTTGCCTTGATCATCTAAAACAATTTTCTGGACATCCTCTTGAGACGGGTAATATTTTTCGGGGCGCTCCGTTTCTACCGTCTGCGTAAAGTTGGTAATGTTCAGCAAGCTAACAGACAAAGGAATTTGTTCCTCCCTTGTTTTGTAGGAGCGGCGGTCGCAAAAAGCCTTGCGTATATTTGCTTCCACTTGCGGGAGGTTATATCGAGAACTAAAATATCTGGAATGTTCCTTCTGATATGTGATGAGTTCAAAAATGGTTCGAAGTTGAATATCGTAGGGAAGTAATTCCTCCATGGTAAGTGAGCCGAAAGAATCTCGAGTAATTTTATAGAGCCAAGCATAATAGGTAGCAGGAACAATTCCGCGTTCTTCGTCATCCATCTTGGTATCTACTATTTCCATTGACAAATCCGTGGTTTTAATAATGCCTGTCACATTCTCTGCGCCTTTATATGCATCGCAAAGAGTTTCTTCGGGGTGTGCAGTTTCCAAAGTCAATGTTTCATAATTGATTTTCAGTTGGTAAAAGTCAACTTTGGGTAGATGAAGATACTTTGTTCGATCATACCGGGCAAGAGGTACTTTATGATGATCTGCCTGCGCAAATTCCTGCAAAGAGATGCGATGTTGTTTTTGCAGTTGACTGTTAAGTTTTTCGGCATTACTACTGTTAAGGTAAATCAACGCACTTTCCAATGCATTCTTTTGAACTTGGCGTAGGCATCGGCAAGCCGTTTGGAGCACCATGTTTTTAGGGCAGTCTCCTTCTTGAGAGAGGATAATTCCTGTTAGGCTTCGGCAATCCCATCCTTCTTTGCCGATTTGTACCAATAGCACAATACGAATTTTTGAAAAAGGCTGATCCAGACTATCAAATTCCATTTGGCTATCAGTCGGTTGAGGATACTGCTTGTTGCCTTTATGGAACTTCAGAATTGTATCGCTGGAAAGCTTGTATTCTGCTGCAATGCGTGCTGCAAGAGGGTAGACTAACTCTTCCAGTTTTTCAATGCTGCCACAATAAATACCCAACTTGGCTCGAGTTCCATCGGGATAGATAGTATCACGGTACGTATTTAGAAACTCTCTAACACCGTTTTCAATAATACGGCTACTATCAGCTATATCTGCAATCTTTACAACTGGCCGTTTCAAGAAATTTCCTACGCCATCAATTAGCGGGTAATAGTAGACAATGTTTGAAATTTCAGAAGATGATACTGAGAGTTCTTCTGTTACCTTAATCTTTTCCAGTTTTTCTAGATATGGAGTTCCGGAAAAACCAATTACGGAATTAACCGTTTCGTTTTGCATCCACTTATTTACCACAGCTCGCAGCTTGATTTCACTACTAACTGCGTGGTGTACCTCGTCGATGAAAATGGATAGGCCCGGGAGTTTTCCAAGCAGGTTGCGCAGCTCATTTGCTTGCCGGTCTTTTTCATCGTCGCTCTCATCGTAAAAGCTGATTTGTCCTTCAACTTCCTGTATACGGTCGAGAATCACTTTTTCAGCATTAGTGACTGCCACCAGCCCAAACAGCTCAGATAGCGGTTGATGGTTAGCAATTTTTTGAACGTTTGGATTTTTTGTTTTATTAGATTTACTAGCTGCCTTTCCCTGATCTAGTACCTCAAAGGAAATTTGGCGCTTAATTTCCGATGCCGCTGGCTCAGGGATAACCCAAGACGGATCGAACCTCTGAATAGTTTTCAGACTGGGGACTACTGAGGATTTAAGGCCGGAAGGCGCAAAAATAATAAAGTTATGGGCAAAGGCCGGATTATGGGGTTCATTCTGAGCAAAATAAAGATCCAAATAAATAAATGCAGCCATCAGGAAAGTCTTACCTGCGCCCATAGGAAGGCTGAACAGATAATCCGTATAAGATACCCCGTAAAAAGCCGAACGGAAAAAGCTATCATAATCAATGCTGTTCGGATTTTTTCTAATCTGCTTCTCTAACTTTGCAGAAACCTGTTCATTTTCCTCGTTTTTTAGGCAAGAATATTCAAACAGTGCCGCAGCAGCAGGATGGTCAACTAAAAACGCCCTGGTTTTCGCAGAAAGTTCCTCTTGCTCTAAATCCAGAGTGTTGAATGCTCCTTGAGAAAACAACTTTGCCAGCGGTGCGCAACCACACGCAATTTTCAGAAATAGATAAGTTTTAATAGCATCTATTTGAGCGTCACGCATTTGATTGGTTTTGAGTATATAATCGATAATTCCTTGAGCCGTACACTCAGAGGATGCAAACCAACGGTCCCGCGCATTGGTGATCATTCGGTAAAACATGAGGATTCTCCTTTTTTGCCGTTTCTTGCTTCCCGTGTTCTCCCATCTAAAGGCTTTTCAGCTTCCTTGGGAATGGCCCATACACGTCCCAGACGGTAAGCGCCCAAAACACGTCCAGCTTCACAAAGGATTTCAACCCTTCGCTGTGAAATTCCCCATTCAGCAGATTTATCTTTGGGTGTCACATATTCCATTGTGTAAACTCCTTATATTTAATTATAGAAATTATACATCTCTTGAGCGAACAATACAATTAGCAACGGTTAGAAAGTGTTTTATTATAAGGAAATTTTGTTGCTCTTTATGATTTGGCTTTGTGCATTTTAAAGGCTACATTTGACAAATTAGTCAATAAAACAGAAACAGCACGGAGTTTTCCGTGCTGTTGAACTAAAACCGATAAGATTGATATTTCGTGGTAAGTTAGGCGTTTTCACATAAATCTTTAATTACACAAATGGTTCCTTATTGAGTGCGTCAAATATCTGAATATACAGCGAGTGAATTAATAAGCGTTGAGTAAGTCAACCATTTAGAAAAAACAATTGGGCATATCTCATGCGAATGGAACATCCTTTGTAAAGGGCGCAAGGAGATTTCTTTTTCCATTCATTTGTGAATCAATAAAACCGAAGTTGCTCCTCCTTGAAGGACTTTACCGCCCGTTCTTTCACCACGTCCTCCGGCAGAATCTGCCCGCAGAGCAGCGGTGAGTTCGGATCATGGGCTTGTGTATTGCGCGCAACAGTTTTCAGACTGTGCGTAGCATAACAATACCTGCACCCGTGGCGGCAAGTGTCGTACATACCAATGTCGATGCTTGCCATGCAGCCGCATTCCGGGCGTTGGTTCTTGTCTTTCTCCAACGCAAGGCGGCACCCGGCAATCTGTTCCAGCAAAGAGCGGTCAATGCAGTGGCCGTGGGCAATGCCGTATGCTGCTAAGTCTATTTGTTCCGCGCAGGTTTCCAGCACAAGGTGGTGTCTGCCCGCAATATCGACCAACCGTTGAGCTAGCTCCACAATTTCCTTCTCTGTAAGGGCCGCAAAACCCAGACCGTTCATGTTGGTCTGGGTGTTGCGGTAGAGGTCCACAAAGCTGATGATGCACTTACGGGTATAGCCCTCCAGCCGTCGGGCCAACTGGCTGAAAAAGGTAATGTGATAGTCCATCGTGTACCGGTCGGTGAATAAAATAGGGTCATACCGCCAGATGACCCGTTCGGGGCCAATCCTGCGGGAAAGTTCCTGAAAGGCAGGCAGGATTATATCATTCTTGCTGGGTACGCCCGGTTCCACGTCTTTGCCATAGGGTGTCAGGGTGAACTGAAAATAGAACGGGTACGCCCGCAGTTCCTCCAGCCGAGACATCAGCGGCAGCGGATTCTTGGTCCAGAATACGATTCCATCCACCACTTCCGGTGACAAGGAAATACGGCTCACCTGATGGAAATTCATGGGATTGCGGACGCAGACATAGCTCTCCCGGATACGGTTGCAAAACCAATCGGAGTAATAGGCGGG
>UMIY01008722.1_pt1 | contig 11822 bp, 16 predicted proteins | sample 1965921 | NCBI WGS metagenome assembly UMIY01 (sample SAMEA4836134, study PRJEB28245) | human gut metagenome | biome: gut microbiome; material: fecal sample | place: Denmark | collected 2008
AAATTTCCGAAAATACTTTTAAGGAGGTTTATATGATAAAAATTGAAAATTTAGTAAAAGTTTACGAAAATGGATTTAAAGCTGTTAATGATATTAGTTTAGAAGTTAAAAAGGGAGAAATTTTCGGTATAATCGGTCTTAGTGGTGCCGGAAAATCATCTTTAATCAGGTGTATCAATCGTCTTGAAGAGCCTACAAGTGGTAATATTTTTATAGACGGTAAAGATATTGTAAAGATGAACGATAAGGAGCTTAAAGATGCAAGAAAAAATATGTCGATGATTTTTCAATCTTTTAATCTATTTTATCAAAAAAATGTTTTTGAAAATATCGCCTATCCGTTAAAAATTAATGGCTGGAAAAAGGAAGATATTGAAAAAAGAGTAAAAACTCTTTTGGAATATGTAAATTTAAGTGAAAAAATATTTGAATATCCTGCAAATCTTTCCGGTGGTCAAAAGCAAAGAGTTGCAATCGCAAGAGCTTTGGCTATTCAACCTAAAATTTTACTTTGTGATGAGGCAACTTCTGCTCTTGATCCACAAAGTACAAAATCTATTTTAGAATTGCTTTTGAGAATTAGAGATGAATTTAATCTTACAATAATTTTGATAACTCATCAAATGGAGGTTGTAAAGGCGATTTGTGATAGAGCAGGTGTTATAGAAAATGGAGAGATTATAGAGCAAGATACGATTTTAAAACTTTTTACTTCTCCAAAGACTCAAACAACAAAAAATTTCATAGAAAATCTTCCTGAGTTTACAGATTATGAAAAATTTCTCAGAGAAGATTATTCGGGTTTTCTTTTAAGACTCGGTTTTACGAAAGAAACTTCTACAAAGCCTTTTATTTCAGAACTTATAAGGCAAAAAAATATTGACGTTAATATAATTAGTGGAAATATTGATAAGATAAAAGAGGGAAAGGTCGGACATTTAATTGTCGAAGTTTTTGAAAAAGACAGGATTGACGAGATAAAAACTTTCCTTGAAGAAAGAAAAATTTTAGTTGAGGAGGTAATTTAAGATGCAAAGTTTATTGATAAAAGCTACTTTTGAAACAATTTATATGGTATTTTTTTCATCTTTACTTTCAACTATAATCGGTGGAATTTTAGGAGTTATTTTAGTTACAACAGATAAAAACGGAATAAATAGTAATAAAGTGATTTACTCTATTTTAAATTTTATTGTAAATATTTTTAGGTCAGTTCCTTTTCTTATCCTAATTATTTACATTTTGCCGGTTTCTAAAATATTAACAGGAAAGATGATAGGCTCTACTGCAGCAATCATTCCCCTAACTGTTTCTGCAATTCCTTTTGTAGCAAGAATTTTTGAAAATTCACTAAAAGAAGTTGACAACGGAATTGTTGAGGCAAGTATTTCAATGGGCTCAAGCAATTTTCAAATCATAAAAATTATGCTTTCAGAATGTTTACCTGCACTTATAAACGGAATAACTTTAACTGTTATAAATTTAATCGGTTATTCAGCAATGGCAGGTGCAATTGGAGCAAAAGGTCTTGGCGACTTGGCAATTACTTATGGTTACCATAGATTTCAATACTTAACGATGACTATCCCGGTTGTTATAATTATATTATTAGTACAAATCGTTCAAGTTTTAGGAGATTTCATCTCTAAAAAAATTAATAAAAAAATAAATGCGTAGGAGGAAAATTATGAAAAAGAAATTATTAGCATTAGCTCTTGGCTTGGTTGTAGTTTTAACAACTGCTTGTGGAGCAAAAAATTCAGATAACAAAAACACAGAAAACAAAGAAGGTGTTAAGGTTGTAAAAATCGGAGTTTCTCCTGAACCACACCAAAAATTAGTTGAGTTAGTTAAAGAAGATTTAGAAAAAGAAGGCATCAAATTAGACATTGTAACTTTCACAGATTATATTCAACCAAATTTAGCTTTAGATACAAAAGAATTGGATTTAAACTTCTTCCAACATAAACCATATTTAGACGAATTTAACAACAAAAAGAACACAAAACTTTCAGTACTTGGAAATGTTCACGTTGAACCAATGGGATTATATCTAAACAATGCAAGCGAAATAAAAGACGGCGCTGAAATTGCAATTCCAAATGACCCGTCAAACGGAGCAAGAGCATTAATTTTACTTGATAAAAATGGAATCATAAAATTAAAAGACAATACAAATATTCTATCAAGTGTTAATGATATAAAAGAAAATCCTAAAAAAATTAAATTTACAGAAGTTGAGGCAGCTCAATTACCAAGAATTATAAAGGATATTGACGGAGCCGTTATAAATGGAAACTATGCAATCGAGGCAGGACTTTCTCCAACAAAAGATGCAAAGTTAATCGAAGGAAAAGACTCTCCTTATGCAAATATTATCACAGTTAGAACAGGAGAAGAAAACAACGAAACTTACAAAAAAGTTTTAAAAGCTTTACAAAGCGAAAAAGTAAAAGATTATATAAATAAAACATATAACGGAGGAATTGTTCCTGCATTTTAGACAAAAAAAGAGCTGAAATTTCAGCTCTTTTCATTTATTCACTTTTTGTTTCTATTACTTTTTTTAAATCACTTAAACTTTTTTCTCTGGTGATATACATATCTTCTTTTCCGTCAAGAGAATTAAATTTAATTATAGTGTAGTCATTATATAGATACTCTAAAGTTCCTCCGTCTTTATACATTTTACTTTTACATTTGTTGCTTTCTTTATCTTTTTCAATCTTATCAAAAAGTTTATTTTCATCTAAAAGTCCGTTTGAAATTGCATCTGCAACGGAATATTCTTTTTTGTCTAATTTTATTTTAAAATCCATTCCAACAGCATAGATATTAAAAGAAATTTTATCATTTTTCTTAACTACAGTTTTTACTTCATTATTTTTTAAATCTGTAACTGAAAAATTCAATCCTTTTTCATCTTTGTTCTCATCTTGTTTATCATTTTCTTTTTCTTTATTTTCTTTTACTTCTTTTTGCGTAACGGTTACTTTAGGTTCTTCTTCCTTCTTCACTTCTTTTGCTTTACAAGAAATTAAAAGTCCTCCAAAACAAAATACCATAGCTAATACTAAAAATCTTTTTTTCATAATCGTCCTCCTTTAGTATTTCATTAAAATAAGTTTATCAAATAAAACGAATAAAGTCAAACAAAAAGGAGCCTAAGCTCCTATTAATGACTTATTTAATTAAAAAAATAATACAAAATTAAAATTACACCAAGTACAATTCTATAATATCCAAATACTTTGAAATCGTGCTTTTTAATGTATTTCATTAACATTTTGATTGCCATAATTGAAACTACAAAGGCAACGAACATTCCAAGCAATAGAATGAAGAATTGAAAAAAGCTAAAAGCAAAGCCAAATTTTCTAAGTTTTAAAAGACTTGCTCCAAACATTACAGGAATTGACATAAAGAATGAAAATTCTGCTGCTAAACTTCTTGAAAGTCCAAGTATTAAAGCTCCAAGTATTGTTGCTCCTGACCTTGATGTTCCCGGAATTAAACTTAAAACTTGAAAACAACCAACATAAAAAGCTAATGAATAACTTAAATCTTCAAACCTTCTAACATTTTGTTTTTTGAAATTTGGATTGTTTTCAACAATTATAAATAAAATACCATATAAAACTAAAGTGAATGCAACAGTTGGAAAATTGTAAAAATATTTTTCTAATACCTTATCAAACAAAACTCCTAAAACTCCTGCAGGAATTACCCCTACAACTACCTTTAGCCACATATTGATTGTATTTTTTTGTTGTTCTTTTGTTTTCTTTTTAGAAAATGGATTTAATTTATTAAAATACATAATAACAACTGCAAGGATTGCCCCAAGTTGTATAACAACTAAAAACATTTCTTTAAATTCTGCAGATTGATTCAATTTCAAAAATTCATCGACTAAAATCATATGTCCTGTACTACTTACAGGTAACCATTCAGTAATACCTTCTACGATTCCTAGAATAATAACTTTAATTATATCTAATAACCACATTTTATCATCTCCTTATATTTAGTTTTTTATGAAAAAAAACCCTAGACAAAGTTTATCACATTTTGATAAATTTGAAAAGGGTTTTAAAAGAGGATTTTCAATTAATTATAAAGTAAAAGATTGTAATTGAACTATTTTATAATTCTAACTCTGTTTGAAATTTCTTCTTTTTCTCTCGGCTCTTGGAACAATTCCACCAAAAGCGTCAAAAATCTTATCCCAAAGTTCATTTTTTTCTCCTAAAGCTACAAACTCTTGCACTTTTCATATTAAAAGCATCAGGAGTATATTCTGTTGCTTTTTTGATTTTATCCAAAACAACTTTTACATCAAAAGTTTTTTCTATTTTTTGTTTTTTCTTTTCTGTTGTGTTTTTTGCACAAGCACTAAAAGAAATTAACATTTAACATATACATAACCTACTTAAATTGTTAACTACAAAAAAATCGGTATGATTATTCACACCGATTTTTTCGTTTATCTGATTTCTTTTTTAAATTCTAACGCTTTTGTAAAAGCTTTGTTTTTAGATAATATATAGAAAATTGGAACTCCTACTACATAGATTACTAAAAATTCTGAAAGCATTAATTCTCCTAACAAAACCCAAAATCCTACAGGATTTGGCATCATAAGGTATATTTCCAATGCTATTGGTAACATTCCTACAACCACTGGTACTAAACAAGCTATGTAGAAATTTTTAATTTTAGTCATAATCAATGCCACAACTAAAGTTGCAAATGTCCCTACAACCATATCGATTATTCCAACTGTACTTGCAATATTAGCTAGAAAACAGCCTAATGTTACACCTATTGTGTATTCCGGATTAAAAAATGGTAAAATTGCTAAAGTTTCAGAAAGTCTAAATTGTAAACTTCCATATCCTAATCCAAATGATTCTGAAAGAATTGTAAGCACTACATAAATCCCTGCTATTAATCCTTGTCTTGTAATTTTTTTTACGTTCATATTTTCCTCCTTTTTGGAGTGCTTTGTTCAACAAAAAAAAGGGCACAGTGCCCTAAGCACTTGATTTTTAAAGTGGGTGCCAAGCAAAACACTTTTTTAAATTTAATTCTTGTAAAAATTACCGTATAATTTTAACATAAAAATATTATTTTTTCAACCAAAACATAATATGGTTGAAAAAAAGTATTTTTTTTCATAAAACACTTGACTTGACCTAAATAAAGTGATATATTTGTAGTGTGTAATAAATATGTTATTTTATTTTAAAAAATAAATTATATTAAAATCTCATTATTTAGTTTTTAAGTATAGATTAAAATATAGTTATTAAATTTAAAGTTCATTTTTAAATATATTTTATTAAAAAAGTAAAAAAAGGAGTGATTTTATGAAAAAATTGAAATTTGTTCTTATGATAATAATTTCAACCCTTATGTTGTCGTCTTGTGCTACAAAGAGCAATGAAGTGGAACAACTTTATGGAAAAAGATATGGAGCTGTAAGTTCAGGAATTAGCGTAATTAAAAAGAGTAAATTGTATTCAGTTTTGTGTTTCACATTACCTGAAAATGCAACTTTTAAAAGTAATATTGAAGAACGTATTTCGGGTGGAAATTTTGACTATCCTAAAGTTATAAGAAAAAACGGAAAAAAATATTTAACTGCTGATGGTTTACCTGATGACAGATTTGAAATTGTTTCGGAAACTGTAATTGTAGATAACTATACAGGATATGAATTTACTCATTATGATAGAGTTCCAGATAAAAAAATGGAAAAATATTACGGTAATGTATATGAAGGACCTAAGGGCGGAACTGTTGAAATAGTTAAGAAGACTGAAGATTATTCTTTTGTAAGTTTTAAATTACCTATGAATGAGGAATTTGAATATAAAGGAGAAGGTCCAAAAATCATGGGTGGATTTTATGATAATCCAAGCATTGTAAAAATTGGAGATAAAAAATATATAAGAGCAGAAAATTTAGAAGAACAAAGACTTGAAATTGTAAATGACAATGTCATTTTAGACACTAAAACAGGTTATGAATTCGGTCTTAAAAATCTTATCAAAAAATAATTTTAAAGGTTCAGTAATTAAATTTAGTTACTGAACCTTTTTCATATAATGCAAATCATTTAAAATTAGTAGTAAAACTTAACTTATATAAAAATACTTTTTAATAATTTTATTTTTTCACCTATTCTTATATTTTATAAAATATCAACAACAAAAAAAGACACAGTACCCTAAGCACTTGATTTTTAAAGTGGGTGCCAAGCAAAACACTTTTTTAAATTTAATTCTTGTAAAAATTACCGTGTAATTTTAACATAAAAATATTATTTTTTCAACAAAAAAGTGGAGAAAAAATCTCCACTTAAAAAAATATTTATTATTAATATTTGTATTAGTTATTATTTTGATAATTGGTCAAAAGCCTCTAAAGCCTTTCCTCCATAAATTGTTGAAGGACCACCACCCATAAGAACTGCAACTGAAATTGTTTCAGCAACTTCCTCTCTTGTAGCTTTTAAATTAACAAGATTGTTAATATGTGCCTCTATACAACCTTCACAACGAACTGCAACAGCAATTCCAAGTGCCACAAATTCTTTTTCCTTTACAGTTAAAGCTCCATCTTTCAAAACTTCTCCACAAAGTCCACCAAAAGCCTTCATTTCATTAGGTATAGCAGAACCTAATTTTTTTGAATTTTCCACAACATTTTCTAAACCTTTTACATGATCCATATTAAAGACCTCCTTATATTTTTTTATACTATATACCCATTTTTGTCAATCTTAATTATCAAACTGTAATTTAATTTTTTATAATTACTAAAATTCACAAAAAAACAGAGAATAAAAAATTCTCTGTTAGTATCAATTATTTATTTTTTAATTCTTCAATTTCTTTTTCAATAAACTCTTTTGTTTTTTGATTTAATTTTTCATAAAATTTTATCAATTCTCTTGCCTCTGGTGTTAATGTTGAACCTCCTCCTCCTTTACCTCCAATTCTTCCTACTAAAAGTTCACAATTCAAGTCCGCCTCAGCACGATTTATCATCTTAAAGGCTTTTGAATAGGCCATTCTCATCTCTTTACAAGCTCTATTTATAGACTTATATTCATCTATTAACAAAAGCAATTTACATATCCCGTTACCAAATGAATAATCGTTATTATATAGAGTGATTTTTATATTAACATTTTTTGGAATTTTAAGCATATTTACCTCTAATCTCTATAAGCAAAATAGTAACTAGTTGCTACTATACAGCCACCAATTATATTTCCTATTGTAACAGTAATTAAACTGTATAAAAACGCTCCTGCACTTATATCAGAAACTATAAAAGACATTGAAAGATAGAACATATTCGCGATGCTATGCTCAAAACCACAAACTAAGAACAATATAACTGATATTGCACAGGCAAAGAATTTTGAAACTCCGTCTTTACAAGCATAAGCCATCCAAACGCCTAAGCAAACAAAGATATTACAACCAATTCCTTTAAATAACAGACTTAAAAAACTTCCACTTACCTTTGCAACAGTTATTTTATGTAAAAATCCAAACATTTCCGGAGACATTCCCATTGCTAAATAAACAAGTAAAGCTGTAAATATAGCTCCAACGAAATTAAATATATACACAAATACCCAATTTCTAAACATTTTTGGAAATGTAATTCTCTTTGCAAGTGCCGGTGCGAGCATCAAAATATTTCCTGTAAACAAGTCCGCTCCTGCAACAACTACTGCAAAAAGTCCAAAAGAGAAACAAATTCCTGAAATAAATTTCCCATAAGTCGCATTTAAACTTGCCATTCCTGTATTTACAACAACATAAGAAAAACCACTCAAAGCAATAAACATTCCAGCTAAGAAAGCTAAAACAAACATTCTATGCAATTTGTAATTTGCCTTTCCTTCTCCAATTTTGTATAACGATTCCAACAATTCTGATTTTCCTATAACGCCCATAGTATCCTCCTAATACAAAAATAGAGATTAGTAAAAGCTAATCTCTATCAAAATTATCTTTTCCTAAAATAAGATTTAATAGTTTCGATAATATTCATAATCATATCTACCTTATCAACTACCATATCAATATTTTCTCTTATATCCATAGTAGTATCTACAACTTGTTCAGCAACAAATCTGGTAGAAGTTGTAATATCCTCAGTAATATCTTTAACATTTTCAAGTGTTAAGCTAACATTTTCAACGCTATCTGTTATATCTTTCTTTGTGTCAGCTAAAATTTCATCACTCTTTTTAAGAATTTCATTTGCATTAGCAATAGCCTTATCAGAATTTTCAATTAAGCCGGGTAATTTTTCAGCACTTGAAACTAAACTTTCTTCACTCTTTTCAAGCATTTCATTTGCATTAGCAATAGCCTTATCAGTATTTTCAATTAATCCAGGTAATTTTTCAGCACTTGAAACTAAACTTTCTTCACTCTTTTCAAGTATTTCATTTGCATTAGCAATAGCTTTATCTGCATTTTCAATTAAGCCGGGTAATTTTTCAGCACTTGAAACTAAACTTTCTTCACTCTTTTCAAGCATTTCATTTGCATTAGCAATAGCTTTATCTGCATTTTCAATTAAGCCGGGTAATTTTTCAGCACTTGAAACTAAACTTTCTTCACTCTTTTCAAGCATAGAATTTACTTTGCTAAAAAATTTTATCAACTTAACAAAAAAGCAAACACAAGATGCTAAGCAAATTATCGCTACTAAATAAAGAATAACCCTTAAAGTTAAATCTAAATCTATTGTTACCATTTTATCCTCACTATTCTTCTATTTTTCAACTTCAACTTCAACTTCAACTTCAGGAGTAATTTCAGTCATATTTCTATTAGAAAAATTATCGTACTTTTCTACGGCTACTTCTTTAACTTCTTTAGCTTTATCTGCAACAATTTTAACCGCATTATTTACATTTTCACTAACATATTCAACGCCGTCTTTAGTTGCATTAACAATATCTTCTCTAGTTTCTTTACCGGATTTAGGAGCAAACAAAATACCCACTCCAGCACCAACAGTAGCTCCTGCTACAACCTTCGCAACAGTAGATAATCTTTCTTTTCTTATCTTTCTTCTAACTTCTCTTTCTTTCTCAATACGTCTTTGTTCAATATACTTCGCTAAGCTCATAATAAAAACCCCCTAATCATTTTTTAAAAATCTAAGTTTTCCCTGCCATTTTATAGACCTTCGTAATTGAAGGTGGGCAAACTGTCTTAAATCTCACGGTTTCCAAAAACAAGGCTGCCATCAAAGTAAGAACTCCGTAATCCCTTATTAAAAATGTAGGTATAATTAAGCAGGGAACTCCTAGACAATATTATTATAGCACACTTTAGCCTAAAAGTGTAGTATTAAATAAAAAATTTGTAAGCAAAAAAAGAAATGCCTAAACATTTCTTTTACACAAGTGTAGAATCCATAAGATATTTTGTATAATCATCTTTAGGTTTTTCAAAAAGATCTTCACTTTCGACTTTTTATTATGTCTTGTTTTAATATCTTCTTTTCTTGATTTTTTAGTTGCCTAATCTTTCTTCTGTACCTTCCTATTTTATCTTTTATTTCTTTTGACCCTTGTCTTAGTTGATCTAATTTTTCATATAAAACACTTTTCTTGTATTAAAAAAAGAGATAACATTTCTGCTATCCCTTTCAAAGTTTCATTATTAGTGCAAAGTATAAATTTACGATTACCACCATCTTCTTTATTTAATTCCATAACAACTTGTCCTGTAGTGCCTGATCCAGGTGTAAAATCGTATAGTGATATCAACGCCTTTAAATGTAAATAATCTATCTATTTATGTGGATTACTAGTACTACAAACTGGGATTTAATTATTTATCAATTCTTGCAGTTCATTGACAAATCGGCAGATATGAAATCCATCACACACTGCATGATGCACTTGGATGGCGAGAGGAAGTATGATTTTTTCATCATCTCTGTAATATTTCCCCATCGTAAAAATAGGAATCAAATAATCATATCCTTTCTGCAAATTCAGATTAAAGCCATCGAAGGTTGACCATGGTATCATCGATACATTAAAAACATTTTCGGGTACATCTGGTTTTCCTATCATTCCATAATTGCTTCCATACCGTTGTATATCATTCGCATACGCCATAGAAAATGCTTCAAAATCTGGTATGTATGGTGTCCAAAGGTTGGAAAATGTCTCTGTGTCCTCATGGAATATGGTATAGCTGGGTATCATCTCGTCATATATTCCCAGTTCACCCTCCTGATTAATTGCCGTTCTAAACTCTGAATGACGGTTTACAATCGTTGCAAGATAATAAAGCATCGCAGGGTATAATTTCATTCGTTTCTTTTTTATTTGTGTAATATCCAATTTAACAGTCATACTGTATGTGCAAGGTATATTCGTAAAGTAATGTTCAAAATACTCATTTCGTTTCCAACTATTTTTATCAATTTTTTCAAAAAACATTTTTGCGTCCTCACAAATTTAAATTTATTTATTCAATTACAAACTAACAGTTATTATTACTTTCCTTCTAATCTTTTAATGCCACTATCACCAAGTTTTTCAAGTGACATTAATTGTGTTCTAGCAAGTTTTCTAAGTTCCATCATTCTTTCTTTTTGCTCCATACCTTTTCCAATAAGAATTGCATTATAGCTTTCCATATTGGCAAGTACAAGTAACTCATTCAGACTTGCATAGTCTCTCATATTACCCTTTAACTCAGGATTTTCTTCACGCCACTGTTTTGCCGGACATTTCCATATTTTTCCATTGTTGACTACATAATCATATGTAGTTTCAGGTCCTGGATCTTTTGGTTTTTGTAAGCTGACTGTTTGATATTTTCCTCTACCATCATTATCATTAAATTTGAATAATTTTTGTGAAGCAATAGATAAAGGTTTATATGCTGGTTTTAACTTAAATTGTAGAGTTTTAGAATAGAGTAACACATATTCTGTATTTATAGTAAACTTATCTTTTTCTGTCTTTACACTTGAGTTCCTTTCCCAAATAAAAGAATTTATGAAATTGCTTTCACCAAAAATTTCATCCATTAAAAGTTTAAGTTGTGCATACTCATTATCATCAATAGATATAAAGATTAACCCTTTCTCATTTAGCAATTTTTTCACTATAATCAGCCTTTCACTCATAAATGAGATCCATTTAGAATGCCTATATTTGTCATCTTCTCCAATTCTTGTATCGTTATAAATAAATTCTTTATTATTTGTATTGTAAGGTGGATCAATATAGATTACATCAATTTTCCCTTTGTGAGTCTTTTCTAATAATTTAAGAGAATGTAAATTATCTCCTTCTAAGAGAAAGTTAAAATCTCCATTTTCATCGGCTACGATTTTTCTTTCTTCAACTTCTTTAAACACTGGTATGTTATGAACGAACTTTTTATCTACTTCTTCTTCGTGTTCTTCCCAAACGAGTCCATATTTTTTCTCAGTTAAAGCTGTCTCAATCTTTTCAAATGCAATCCTACTTTCATCGTCTGTATGAATTTCTTTAAGACGATTTAGGTATTCAAGCATTTAATCTCTTCTTTTTTATGATAGGTTGCCCAATTTTATTCCACCTCATTTCTATGAATTTCTATAACATCTTCAATTCTGCAATCTAATGCCAAGCAAATCTTTTCTAATGACTCTAAGTTCACATAAGAGTTTTTGCTCATTCTTGAAATGATGTTGCTTGTTATGTTTGCGGTTCTTTTTAAGTCTTCTTTGTTCATTTCTCTTTCTACCAATAAGTGCCATAATGGTTT
>UMIY01020924.1_pt1 | contig 11799 bp, 7 predicted proteins | sample 1965921 | NCBI WGS metagenome assembly UMIY01 (sample SAMEA4836134, study PRJEB28245) | human gut metagenome | biome: gut microbiome; material: fecal sample | place: Denmark | collected 2008
ATCGAAGAGATACTTATGGTTATGAAATAACTCAAAAACTTATGGCGACTATTGAAATTTCAGAGTCAACTTTGTATCCTGTCTTGAGAAGGCTTTTAAAGGGTGGACTTTTGGAGAGTTATGATATTGCTTTTGACGGTCGTAACAGAAGATACTATCGTATAACTAGAGCAGGACGAGATGTTTTGATTTTTAATAAAGAAAAATGGGATTTATATGTTGAGCAGGTAAATCAGATTATTGGAGGTAGTGATGAATAGACGAACTTTTATGAAAAAACTTATGTCTTATTTAAAAAACATTTCAAAAGATGAAAGAGAAAATGTAGAAAATTTTTACAATGAGATGTTTGATGAGCAAGGAATTGACTTTGATGATGAGGTGCCAAGCAGTTTTGGAAATCCAAGAAAGATTGCAATGGAAATTTTAGCTGATGATATTGAAATGGAGGAAAAGAAGAGTAAGAACAACGGTAAAAAGAAAAGAAGTTTTTGGAAAAAGTTGTCTTTGGTTGGTCTTGGGATTTTCTCATTCCCTGTTTTAGTTCCGATTTTTGTTATTGCTATTGTTTGTTTTGCATTATGGGTTACTTTTTCGATTATAGGTTTACTTATTTCGCTGTTCACTCTACCGTTTTCTATAGTTTTTAATATTACTTCCGTATTTAACTGGGGCTTTAGAGTTTTATGCTTTATAATTTTGCTTTACGCATTTATATGGCTTATAAAGTTTTTATATAGAACTTTGGTAAGAGATATTTCAAATAATCCTGGAAAATATGCTAAAAAATATGTTAGAGTTAAATATCAACCTAGTGAAGATGAAGATTATGAAATTTATGATGAGGATGAAATGGACTATTCAAATGAAAATATGGATACCTTTTTTGAGGGTATTGATTATATAGATATTGACTTAAATGCATTAAATGTAAAATTTGAGAGAAGTGATGATGAGCTTGTCAGAGTAAAGGCAAGAAATGTAAAGAGAACAAAACTTTTCTGCGAAAAGAAAGGCGATAAGTTAAAGATTTACAATAAAGGCTTGGTTGGAAAAGTTAATAAAAACGGAATTAAAATAGATGATGAGTTCATTAAAGATTCTACTCTTGTGATTTGTGTGCCTGATGATATTACAATTAGTGGAGAAATCAATGCAAGTAATATCAAGATGAATGAATTGGAACTTGAAAAATTCAATTTACAAGTAAACGCAGGAAATGTTACTTTAAATGATATGGGAGTTGAATATTTTGATGTTGTTGTAAATGCAGGGAATATTAAAGGAAGTCTTGAATATGATGAAATGTTTAAGCTGTCAGTTCATGCAGGAAATGCAACTTTGGATGTAGATAAAATGAGTGGTGAAATTTATTACGATTATAGAGTTGAAATGGGAAAGGTTAAAATGTTTGGCGACTCATTTACAGGAATGCAAAGTAGTGGCGGAAATTATCATGGAGAAGAGCCGAATATGAAGATAATTTGCGAAGTCGGAAAAGTTACGATAAATTAGAAATAAATAAGCAAATAATTTTTAGGAGGAAGAATATGACTAACAAGAGTGCATGGTTACAAATTGAAGATGCAGAAAAAAATTTAGTTTTTGATTTCTGTGAAGACTATAAAAAGTTTTTGACAGTTGCAAAGACAGAAAGACTTGCTTGTACAGAAATTATTCGTCAAGCGAAAGAAAAAGGCTTTAGAGATTTAGAAGAACTTTACAAAACAGGGGAAAAATTCAAAGCCGGAGATAAATTTTATCTAAATCATAAAAATAAGTCAGTTGCTCTTTTTGTAATGGGAACTGAACCTTTAGAAAATGGACTAAATATCGTTGGAGCGCATATAGACAGTCCACGTTTAGATGTTAAACAAAATCCTTTGTATGAAGCGAATAATTTAACAAAAATGAAAACTCATTATTATGGTGGAGTTAAATTATATCAATATGCAACAATTCCTCTAGCAATTCATGGGGTTGTTTACAATTCTGCCGGAGAAAAAATTGATATACATATCGGAGAAGATAAAGACGATCCAGTATTTTGTGTAACAGATTTATTGATTCACTTGTCAAAAAATCAATTAGCTAAAACTGCTCGTGAGGCTCTTGTTGGAGAACAAATGAATATCTTAATGGGCAATATGCCTTTAAAGGATACTGAAAAAGATGCTGTTAAAGAAAATGTTCTAAAATTAATAAAAGAAAAATACAATTTTGAAGAAGAAGATTTTAGAGTTGCAGAATTGGAAATTGTACCGGCAGGAGAAGCAAGAGATTTAGGACTTGATAGATCAATGGTTTTAAGCTATGGTCAAGATGATAGAGTATGTGCTTTTACAACAATGCGTGCTATTTTTGAAATTGAAAATCCAAAGAGAACAGCTTGTGGATTATTCATGGATAAAGAAGAAATAGGTTCAATGGGTAATACAGGAATGGCATCATATTTCTGGGAAAATACAATGACTGAACTTGTAAATCTTGAAGGAGAATTTTGCCAATTAAAAGTTAATCGTTCATTAAAGAATTCTAAAGTATTATCTGCAGACGTTGCAGCAGGTTTTGATCCTGACTTTGCGGATGTTAGTGAACAAATGAACTCTGCATTTATCGGTTCAGGTATTTCAATTTGCAAATATACTGGAAGCGGTGGAAAATTCGGTTCAAGTGATGCAAATGCTGAATTTTTAGCAGAAGTTAGAAAAGTATTCAAAGAAAATAAAGTTATATGGCAAACTGCAGAACTTGGTAAAGTTGACCAAGGTGGTGGCGGAACAATCGCTCTACTACTTGCAAAATATGGCGCTGAAGTTTTAGATGCAGGCCCTGCTACATTAAGTATGCACTCACCTTACGAAGTTACAAGTAAAATAGACGTTTATATGAGTTACAAAGCATACAAAGCATTTATGCTGTAAAAAAATTAAAGAGTGTTAGTTTTAACTAGCGCTCTTTTTTTATCTTTTTTTTGTAAAATTGTAATATTTTTTTCTACTTATATTCTTCAACAGTGTTTTTTCTATATTAAATACTTTTAAAGCTGATTTTCTAAGTTTATCTTTTTATTCAGCAGATGTTTGGTACCAAGTAACAGCCATCATACCTTGAGTAGGTAATTTAACTCTATCTTTTTTTCTTGAGTTTTAACTTGTTTCTTAGGAGCCTCAGCCTCTTTTTTTGCCGATGCAGAACAAGTGCTTAATAATAGCATAGATAATGCTAAACAAGATTTTTTCTTTAATATAATATCCTCCTAAATTTATTACAATCCTACGCAGGTGTATATCATAATTTTTATCGTTTTTTGAATGTTAAAAAGTGTATTTTTCATTAAAAATTTGAAAAATATCGTTTAATATGTTAAAATAAATATGAGTTTACGATTCTTGTGTAAAAGAATATTTATTTCAATATATTTACATCATTAAATTTATCGAAACGGAAATATGTTCAAATAAAATTAAGTTAATATAAAATTTTGTAAGCATTAATTTTAAAATTGACTTTTTGTGTGATTTTTTTAAAAATAAAAACGTTTTTTGCTGTTTTTGTGATTGCAATCACTGATAAATGTAAAAAAATATTGTAAAATATATATACAAAGAAAAATAGATTACATATTTAGATAAATCTAAAAAAATGAATGATTAATAGGAGATGATTTTATGGACGCATGGAGAGGTTTTAAAACTGGTAATTGGACTGAAAATATTGATACAAGAGATTTCATTCAATTAAACTATACTCCTTATGAAGGAGATGAAAGTTTCTTAGCAGAACCAACTGAAAGAACAAAAAATTTATGGAAAAAAGCTGAAGATTTAATTTTAGAAGAAGTTAGAACAAAAACTGTTAAAGTTGATACTACAAGAGTTTCTGGAATTAATAACTTCCCAGCAGGATATTTAGATAAAGAAAATGAATTAATCGTAGGTTTCCAAACTGACGAGCCAATGAAGAGAATTGTAAATCCTTATGGTGGATACAGAATGGTAACAAATTCTTTAGATGCTTACGGATTAAAAATGGATCCAACTATTGAAAAGTATTTCAATGAATTTAGAAAAACTCACAATCAAGGAACATTTGACGCTTACACTTCTCAAATGAGAAAAGCTAGAACAGTTGGTCTTTTAACAGGTCTTCCTGATGCTTACGGACGTGGAAGAATTATCGGAGATTACAGAAGAGTTGCTCTTTATGGTATCGACAGATTAAGAGAAGATAAATTAAATGAATACAAAAAATTAGAAAGTGAATTAGCTTCTGAAGATATAATAAGACTTAGAGAAGAACTTTCTGAACAATACAGAGCTTTAGATGAAATGAAGAAAATGGCTATGGAATATGGATGTGATATTTCTGTTCCTGCTAAAAATGCTAAAGAAGCTATTCAATGGTTATACTTCGGTTACTTAGCAGCAGTTAAAGAAAACAACGGAGCTGCAATGAGTCTTGGTAGAAATGGCGGTTTCTTAGATATCTACATCAAGAGAGATATTGATGAAGGAACTTTAACAGAAAGTGAAGCTCAAGAATTAATCGATCAATTCGTTATGAAACTTAGAATGATGAGACATTTAAGAACTCCTGAATATGATGATTTATTCGCAGGAGACCCAACTTGGGTTACTGAATCTCTAGGTGGTATGGGTCTTGATGGAAGAACATTAGTTACAAAGACAGCTTTTAGAATTTTACACACTTTAACTAATTTAGATTCTTCACCAGAACCAAATATGACTGTTCTTTGGAGTTTAGATTTACCAGAAGGCTGGAAAAATTATTGTTCAAAGATGAGTATTCAAACAGGTTCATTACAATATGAAAATGATGATGCAATGAGACCGGTTCATGGAGATGACTATGCAATTGCTTGTTGTGTATCTTCAATGGTAATTGGTAAACAAATGCAATTCTTTGGAGCTAGAGCAAATCTTGCAAAATCACTTCTTTACGCTATTAACGGTGGCGTTGATGAAATGAAAAAAGCAAAAGACGGTTCTTTAATCAAAGTTTTAGATGGTATTGAACCAATTAAAGATGAAGTTTTAGATTTTGATAAAGTTTATGCTAATTACAAATTAGTTTTAGAAAAAGTTGCAAAACTTTATGTAAATACAATGAATACAATTCACTATATGCATGATAAATATGCTTACGAAGCAGGACAAATGGCTCTACACGATACTTTTGTTCACAGATACATGGCTTTTGGTGTAGCAGGTATCTCAATCGTAGCAGACTCACTAAGTGCGATTAAATATGCAAAAGTTAAACCAATAAGAGATGAAAACGGATTAGCTATTGACTTTGAAATAGAAGGAGATTTCCCAACATACGGAAACGATGATGACAGAGTTGACTCATTAGCAGTAGAAGTTATCGAAGGCTTTATGAATGAACTTAGAAAAACTCCAACTTACAGAAATTCTGAACATACACTTTCAATCTTAACTATAACTTCAAACGTAGTTTATGGTAAGAAAACTGGAACAACTCCAGACGGAAGAAAGAAAGGCGAACCATTTGGACCGGGAGCAAACCCAATGCATGGAAGAGATAAGACAGGTGCGATTGCATCACTTAACTCAGTTGCGAAAATTCCTTTTGCAGGATGTTGTCAAGACGGTATTTCAAATACATTCTCAATAGTTCCAACAGCATTAGGAAAGAGTGAAGATGAAAGAAAAGTTAATTTAACAAACTTAATGGACGGTTATTTTGAACAATTAGCATTCCATTTGAATGTTAATGTACTTGACAGAGCAACTTTATTAGATGCTTACGATCATCCGGAAAAATATCCAAACCTTACAATTCGTGTTTCTGGATATGCAGTTAGATTTAACAGACTTACAAAAGAACAACAAATGGAAGTAATTCATAGAACTTTCCACGAAAGTCGTTAAGAAGTTGCAAAGTAAATGATAAAATAAACAAAGCAGGCTGTCCTGCTTTGTTTTTTCTACATTTTTTTAAAATAATTAAAAGGTGATTTTATGGTAATAGGCAGACTACATTCAATCGAAACGATGGGTCTTGTTGACGGACCGGGCATAAGGACAATTTTCTTTTTACAAGGTTGCCCTCTTAGATGCCTTTACTGTCACAATCCTGATACTCAAGCATTACAAGGTGGTACGGAGATAACACCTGATTTTGTGCTGTCTAAAGCTAAGAGATACAAAACCTATTACAGAGGAAACGGTGGAATAACTTTTTCCGGAGGAGAACCTCTTTTACAAGGAGAATTTCTAGCTGAAACCCTAAAATTACTAAAAGAAAACGGATATAATACTTGCATAGATACAAGTGGTTACGGAAATGAAAAATATTTTAAAGACATTTTAGAAAATACGGATACAATTCTTTTGGACGTAAAAAGTTTTTCAAACCAAGGCTACATTGAAATGGTAAAACAAAAAATAGACGGATTTTTTACATTTCTAGAATATATTGAAAAATATTTTAAAGGAAAAATTTGGTTCAGACATGTAATGGTGCCCGGCTTTACAGACAATAGAGAATCAATGGATAAATTTATCGAAATCATAAAACCATATAGAGATAAAATTGAAAGAGTTGAAATCTTACCATATCACATAATGGGTGTTGCAAAGTATAAAGAAATCGGAAAAGATTACAAACTAAAAGACGTTCCAGCAATGAATAAAGAAAAAGCTGTTATGCTAGAAAGTTATGTAAGAAGTAAATTAAATTTAAATTAATAATTATATTTAAAATCACTCGTTTGAGTGATTTTTTTATATACTTGATTTTAAGTTGTTTTAAGGTTATACTTGTATCATATATTTGAGAAAGTACGGGGTGATTTTATGAGAATTTTAATTTGTGAAGATGAAATTGATTTGGCTGATGGCCTTTGTGCGATTTTGAAAGGCAATAAGTATTCTGTTGATGTTGTTTATGACGGAGAGGAGGCTCTTACTTATCTTGGTGCAGAGAATTATGATGCTGTTATTTTAGATATTATGATGCCGAAGGTTGATGGAATAACTGTTTTGAAAACTATAAGAGAAAAGGGAAATAGTATTCCGGTTATTATGCTTACTGCAAAGTCTGAACTGGATGATAAGATTGTTGGACTTGATAGTGGAGCAGATGATTATCTTACTAAGCCTTTTGAAGTTAAAGAACTTCTTGCAAGACTTAGAGCTATAACTAGAAGAAAAGAAAATATTACGGATAATGTTTTGACTTTTGGAAATATTACTTTAAATAGGACTAACTTTGAGTTATCTTCTAAAAAAGGAAATTATAAACTTGCAAGCAAGGAGTTTCAAATGCTTGAAATGTTTATGTCTGCTCCTTCTACTATAATTTCTGCAGATACTTTTATGGATAAGATATGGGGTTATGACACAGATTCTGATATAAGTGTTGTTTGGGTTTATATTTCATATATTAGAAAAAAACTTGCAAAGTTGGAGGCTAATGTTGAGATAAAGGTTACTAGAAATGTTGGTTATTCTTTGGAGGAATTAAATGGAAAATAAACTTCGAAAAAAGTTTGTATATTTTTCTGTTGGCATTATAACTATTGTGCTTTTATCTATAACTGCGTTTGTGAATATTACAAATTTTTATAATATTAAGTACAGTTCGGACAATTTGCTTAATATTCTTGTTTTAAATGACGGAGAGATGCCGAAATTTACAATGTTTGAGGATTCTTTAGAGGAGGATAAGGCTTCGTATGCTAAGAGTTTTTCAAATAGATTTTTTACTGTTAAGACTGATGTTAAGAAAAATATTGTAACGGTTAATACTGATGATGTTTTTTTGACAAGTTCTTCTGAGGCTGTTGATTATGCTAAAGCCGTATTGTCAAAAGGGGATAAGACGGGTTATTATAAGGGATTTAAGTATGTTGTGTCGTCAGCTGAAAATGGCATTTTGATTGCATTTGTAGATGTTGTAAAGGATTATGACGTTTTTTATTCAACTTTGAAAAATAGTATAATTATTAGCTTTTTTGTATTAGGACTTGTTACATTCTTTTCAATTATTTTATCTAAAAAAGCTGTTTCTCCTATGGTTCAGGCTTATGAAAAACAAAATGCTTTTATTACAGATGCGAGCCATGAGTTAAAGACGCCACTTGCTATAATAAATACAAGTGCCGATGTGCTTGAAATGGAAAGTGGAGAGAGCAAGTGGACGGACAATATTCATAAGCAAGTAAGCAGATTAAACGGTCTTATTGGAAATTTAATTTCACTTACAAAGTTAGAGGAATTGAATTCTTTGGAAATGTTGGATTTTTCACTTTCTGATATTGTAGAAGAATCGACAAATGAAGTTAAAGACTTGGCTTTAAGCTTGGATAAAAATATTCTGGTTGATGTTGAAAAGGACATTTCATTTAAAGGCGATGAAAAACTGATTAGACAACTTGTAAATATTCTTCTTGACAATGCAATTAAGTATGCAAGAGAAAAAACTGATATAAAAGTAAAACTTTCAAGACAAAATAGGAAAATTACATTGACTGTCGAAAATGAGGCAAATAATTTGGAAGTTAAAAATTATAATGTTTTATTTGAAAGATTTTATAGAGCGGATAGTTCAAGAAATAGTAAAACCGGTGGATATGGAATCGGTCTTTCAATCGCTCAGTCGATTGTTCAAAAACATAAGGGCAAAATTTCTGCTGATAGTTTTGATGGAGAAAGAATTGTTTTTACAGTTAAATTTTAAAAGTAGCGAAAGCTACTTTTTTTGTATAAAAATTCATTTAAGGTTTGTTAAAGGTTTGGGTTGTAAAATATTAGCATAAGGATAATGAATTGGGAGATTTTATAGTGCCAAGAATATTAAGGAGGACAATATGAGGGCTAATAGATTGGTAGTTGAACTATTTAGTTTGGCTATATTGTCTGGTTGTTTGGTTGCTTGTAGCAAGCCTACAAAAAAGGTAAATATGCAGACATTACAAGCTATGAAGTTAAATAAAGAAAATAAGGCAAATCTTTTTGAAGACGATGATTATGATGCTATGATTGACGAAAAAAAAGGAATAAAAATAGATTTAAGTGATATTTCAAATGTTAAAGGGAAAAATGTTAGTGTTTCCGGAAATGTTTTAACAATTTCTTACGGCGGAACTTACATTTTGACCGGCAGACTTGAAGAGGGACAAATTATAGTAAATGCAAAAAATAGTGATAAAGTTAGAATTGTTTTAAATGGTGTAAATTTATCTTCTTCTACAAATACACCGATTTTTATAAAAAATTCTAAAAAAACTATCATAACTCTTGCATCGGAAAGCGAAAATGTATTGGCTTTAAAAGGCTCAATAGATGAAACAGAGGACAACAAGAATTCAGTTATTTTTTCAAAAAGCGATTTAAGTTTTAACGGTACCGGAGTTTTAAATCTTTCTTCTCTTTATGGTAGAGGGATTATATCTCAAGATAAAATTGTTTTTGTTGATGGAAAATATGCAATAGATACTGCTACGGATTCTGTAAATTCAAATAGTTCAGTAGCCATTGCAGGTGGAAAATATAAAATAAAAGCCGGAAAAAAAGGAAATGGATTAAAGGTAAGTCACAACACAGATAAGGATAAAGGTTGTGTTTATATTTCAAGTGGGAAATTTGATATTTCAGCTGGAGAGGATGGAATTAAATCAAATTCAAGCGTAACAATAGCAAGTGGCGAACTTGATATAAAAAGTGGCGAAGATGGCATCGAAAGCAAACGCATAGACATAAAAGGTGGAAACACACAGGTTGTTTCAAAAAGTGATGGGATAAAAGCGAAGAGCAAAAAAGGTGCCAACGCTGACTTATATATCAAAATCAGTGGTGGCAAGGTAAATATTTTAGCAGATAAAAACGGTTTAGATTCTGAGGGAGATATTTTTATCGCCGGAGGAGAAACTTTTGTTGAGGGCTCACAAAATAGCAAAAGCCTAGCAATGGGCTACGACGGTACAGCCAGTATAACAGGTGGAAAGTTTATCGCAACAGGAAATGACTTGATGGTTAAAAGTTTTGGGGAACTTTCAACACAAGGAAGTGTTTTGATGAGCTTTTCAAAAGAAACTAAAGAAGAACTGAAAGTTTTAGATAAGATGAGAAAGGTTCTAGCAAAATACAAGCCAAAGAGAGCTTATAAGAATGTAATAGTGAGTGTTAATGATATGAAATTAGGACAAACATATAAATTAATGGCAGGAAGTGAAGTTTTAAACATAACATTGGATAAAATTAATTACGGAAGTGCCAAACTTGTTGAAAAATAATTGAAATAAATAGAAAAAATAACTGATGATTATAAAAAGCTGTGAGAAAATCACAGCTATTTCTTTTCGGCTTGTAAAACTCGTTATCTCCTATATCCTAAATATCTATAAAAAGGCAAAAAGCGATAACATTTTTAAAATTTTCTATCCTTAAGGTAAGCCAACCTACCAATTCGTAAATTCTTTAAATTTCATAAAACCTCCTAAATTTCTAAAAACAACTTAATTCCCTCTTTTAATTTTTCTTCGCTAAGCGTTGCAAAGCCTAATAAAATTGACGGAATTTCTCTTTTTGTTCCATAAGAACTAAGTCCATAGACTTTGATTTTTTTCATCTTTGCCCTTTCTACGATTAATTCCTCTGAATAGCTTTTAGGATATTCCAAAACTATATGAAGTCCGGCGTCTGCACCTCTTATTGTAATATCTTTTCTTTCACTTAACATATCAATTAATAATTGTCTTTTTTTAGAATAAATTTTTCTCATTCTGTTTAAATGTTTTTCAAACTCACCTGATTCAATAAAGCTGGTCAACATTTTTTGTACCATAATTGAAACGGGGCAGATAAAAAATTTAAAAATTTTATTATATTTTTCAACCAAATTGAAAGGTAAAACCATAAAACTAACTCTAAAACTTGGAGAAATGGACTTTGAAAAAGAGCCGATATAAATTACCTTGTCATTTATGTCAATTGATTTTAAAGCAGGTACGGGTCTTTTTGAATATTTGAATTCGCTGTCGTAGTCGTCTTCGATTACATACTTTATCTTTTTCATATTCAAAAGCTCAACACGTCTTTGCATATTCATTATAACGCCGGTAGGGAATTGATGAGCCGGAGTTATAACGCAAAAGTCGGATTTTGAACTTTTAAGCGCCTTCAAATTCATTCCGTTTTCATCGACAGGGATAAATTCATACTTTATATCATTTGTATCCATTATATTATGTAGCATTTTATATCCAGGGTCTTCGATGCCAAATTTTCCAGAAATTAATTTAAAAATTATTTGGAAAAGATATTCTGAACCACTTGAAATAATAATTTGCGACGGGTCGGCTTTAAAACCCCTCGACTTATTTAGATACTCTGCGATTTGTACTCTAAGAGGCATATAGCCTTGATAGTCAACTTTTTCTAAAATGTCTTTGTTGTCAAAAATAGTTGCAGAAATTTTTTTAAATGCTTTGTATGGAAATTCCGCGCTTACTCCATTGTACGAAAAGTCATATTCGATATTTTCTTCTTCCTTTTCGATATGTATAGGCTTGCTATCAAAGACATAGAGTTCTCCAACGTCTGCAACAAAAAAGCCCTGTCTTTCTTTAGAGTAGATAAAACCTTCTTCTAAAAGTTTTGAGTAAGCATTGTCAACCGTGTTGAGCGAGATTTTATATTCCTTTGCAAGATTTCTCTTGCTCGGAAGTTTTGTATTTGCTTTGTATGTTCCATTTATTATTTCATTTTTGAAATATTCATAAATTTGTAGGTAAATTACACCATTATT
>UMIY01046136.1_pt1 | contig 11796 bp, 5 predicted proteins | sample 1965921 | NCBI WGS metagenome assembly UMIY01 (sample SAMEA4836134, study PRJEB28245) | human gut metagenome | biome: gut microbiome; material: fecal sample | place: Denmark | collected 2008
TTCCCACCATTTTTTGCTTGACTTTCAATAGCTGGTCTTGCATTTGTTGTTCACTTCGTCCCACCTCCCGCGGTTGTTTTGTTTTCCAAATCCGACCTACTTCCCTGCGCTTTTTGAGGTACAACTTTTGAGATACGTTCTTCCGCTTTTTCTATGTAGCGTGGGTTAATGTCAATACCGATGTACCTTCTTCCGAGTCGTTTCGCCGCAGCTCCCGTCGTGCCGCTACCGAAGAACGGGTCTAAAACCAAACCGCCTTCTCTGCTTCCTGCAAGGATGCAAGGCTCAATCAACCGTTCCGGAAACATCGCAAAATGTTCGTCCATTCGGTAAGAATTTGTACTCACTTCCCATACATCTTTGCAACGCCGCATCTTGCGTTTTTCATCGGTTATCGCTTCCGTATTGGCGTCGATACTTTGACCTATCGGTGCATTAGAATACTTCGCTTTACCCGATCTGCCGCGAGTATATCGTGCCGCCGTTACCTCTTTGATAGGTTCTTGAATTGCCCTGTAATCGAAGTAATATCTCGGCGATTTTGCGAGCAGAAAGATGTGTTCATAACACTTTGCCGGCCTGTCCTTGACCGCTTCGGGGAGCGCATTTATCTTGTGCCAGATGATGTCCGAGCGAATATACCAGCCGCGCTCGCGGAGCGCGAATGCGAGCATCCACGGTATCCCGATAAGGTCTTTGGGCTTGATGTTTTCCCACCTGTTCGGCATTGAAAACACCTTACTTTCCTTATCGTAAATCGGTCTGTCCTTGACGTTATCTTCCTGCGAAAGTCCTTTCCCTTTTCCGCACCCTGCGTAGCTGTCGCCGATGTTCAACCATAAGGTACCGTCGTCCATAAGCACCCGATACACTTCGTCAAATACCCTTGCCAGCCTGTCCACATACTCCTGCGGCGTCTGTTCCGTTCCGATCTGATTTTCAATTCCGTAATCGCGTAAGCCGTAATACGGCGGACTTGTCACGCACATATTCGCCGAGCCTTGCGGCAGAGATTTAAGAACCTCCGCCGCATCGCCGCAGAGTACTTTATTTTCCGTCATTCGTATCCTTGTCCATCGCCTCGGTCACGGAAAGTATGCCGCCGATAATTGCACCGATCTCGCCCATTGCTTGTTTCCTGCGCTGTCTTTCCGCATACGCTTCCGCGCTCTTCTTGCCGTTGAGAGAGTTCTGTTTCGCTTCGTCGATTTCCTTTTTGATGCCCATGAACGCACCTTTCAGGTAAGGGTCTTTGGTGAAGAAAGGTTTGCCGTCGTACATATACGCGCACATTCCCTTGATCAGTTCGCCCGCCTGTTTGTCGCCGAGTTCCTTAAAAAGATTGTAGTTTTCCCTCTTGATTTTGAGCCTGAGTTCCTTCAATTTTTATTTCTCCTTTATTTTTTGTTTATCCGATTTTTTCTCCTCGAATAATGGGAGCTTTTTATCATTGCCCATATCAGCTTTTGACATTTGCAAATCTTCCGGCTTTTGCCGTTGCGCTTGCGGCAGGAGCCATAGGCTTTTCGCGCAAGCCTGAAACGAATTGCATTTCTTCCGTTGCCATTCTCTCGTAATAGGCATTCGGTTTATCGTCACGGTACTGCCCCGACGCTTTGAATACTCGCATGATCTTTTCCTTGTCCGAAGTATAAACGGCAAGGCGCGCTATCAAAGAACGCTCGTTCTTTTCTTCAATGCCCAAAACATTGATACCGTTAAACAGCGCAGAGAACTTTGTACCTTGTTTGGATTTACTTGCCTTCTCGACAAGGTCCCTATCCTCCATACGAGAAAGGCTTTCAATACCTCTGCCCGTCATGTCTACCGTTCTGCGGCGGATGCCGTTTCCGTTTCACTTGCCGCTGCTACCGCGCTGGGCGGCATGAATACTTCCGACTTCTCCTCCTCAATGTTGGAAAGCCGCTCTTCTTTTTGTTCCTGCTCTTCCGCACGCTTTATGCTTCGCGCTTCCAGTTCCTCCAAGCTTACTTCTTCAAAAGTTTTCCCCTTCCAGAACGGAAGTTCCTGCATTTTCCCGAATTCTGCCATCAACGCTTCGCGGCTTCTGAAAGGATAGCCGCTCAGCGCAAACTGCGTCTGACCGTATTCGGCGCACATCTTGACTTTGTAGACGGTTTCACCGTACTCGTCCGTTTCCTCTATGACGGCAAAAGGTTCGGTCTCTCTTTTGATTTCCTTCTCCTTTTCCATGACAAACTTTGTCATGCGCTCCGCATCGGCAATCGCTTTGAACAGCACGTTCGGATCTTCCTTGATTTTGCTTTTCCACGAACCTATGTACGCGCTGTTGTTCTCGATATGCTTTTCCGAGGCGGCCACGCCCAGATCCTGTTCCAAAAACATGGATGCAATCTCTGCGCGCAGCTCCTCTTCGGCATATTCCGCCGAACCGAACGCCCCGCTTAAATTTCTGTTCAGGCGCTTTTCGTGTCCCGTACTGTGTCCGATTTCGTGCAGTGCCGTAGAATAAAATTCCGGCATATTCACGAAGTCCTGCTTTTCGGGCAGATGTATCTCGTCTTTGGTTGAGCTGTAATAAGCCATACTGCCGCCGTACCTGATAGGCGACTGTGTTCCGCTCCAATGCTCAATGAGTGCTTCCGCGCGGTCGTTTCTTCCCGTAGGGTCGTGTTCTACCCTTTCTCGTTCCGGAATACCCTCGATAACGTCGCCGTTAAATACGCGGTAATACTTGCGAATGGGATATACGTTTTCGTCCATATACTCATTCCGCTCGTCCGCCGTCATTCCGTCAAGAGTGTGTCTGTCAAAGGGCTGCTTTGTTTGCCTGTCACGAAGTTCAAAGTATTCAATCGATACTCCCGCATTCTTGCCGCGGCTTCTTCCCTCTTCGTCGCGCTTAAAGCTCCAACCCTTATCTTCCATTTGTTTGAATGTCACCCAGCGGTTATCTGAATATCCGCGTTCCGCAGTGGCGGCCATCAGAAACATTCTGTTGATGCCGTTATACTGTTTTCCGCTGATTCCTGATACGGGCGCACCTCCGCCCGCCCATCCCTGTTCCCACAGCCCCACTCCATTTTCAAGATTTTTCATCACGGCATCGACGAGCGCCTTCCGCGCAGGAGTGAGTTTTTCATAAGCCGAATTTTCTTTATCGCTCAAAATATATCTTCACCTCCTCCGTGCCGATCGGTTTTTCGTCCCATAAATCGCCGTCGTCCAGATCGAGCATTTCATCGATCGAATACCCTTTCGGAATGACGATTTCGGGAACTGCCTTGTTGTCCTTTGCCTGTTTCATATCAGCCTCCTTTTACGCCTTGCCGTTTCCGCTACCGGAAGATTTGGGCGCGGAAGTCGGAGCTTTGGGCGGCGTATAATGCGGCGTGTCCTTTGCCGCCTTGATTGCCGTATATTCGTAGTAGCTCTGCGGTTTGTCGGGACGGTACAATCCGCTCGTTGCGAAAATTCTCGTCATCTGTTCCACGTTTCCGCCCGAATAGAACGCAAGATAGTTCATCAGCGACATATCCGAATTGGAATGGTTATTTCTCAGATCTTCGCCGTTATACAGCCGCTTGACCGTATCTCCGTTCTTTGCCGAAAACGCTTTTTCGAGAAGTTCCCTGTCATCCAACTGCGTAAGCCCGGGCATTCCCTTGCCGACATTCTTCCATTCTGTTCTCCTCTCCAACTTGCGTTCGAGCAGAGATTTCATTTCGGGCGTATCGAAACTTTCAAGATTGTAATATCCCGCGCCGTCGCCCGTCATAGCGATAAAATGGCTGTCCTGATAAAACTCCATATCGCCGTCCTTGGAGAACGACCTGAGATCCATTCCCTCGGTCTTGCCGAATACATGGATACCCTTCCCGCTTACCGAACTTTCGATATAAGTCTTGCCGCATTTGGACAATACTTCGTTCGCAAGCGCCGAACGCTTGCCGTCCTCGCCCACGCAATGGTCAAGGTCGATACAGGCAATGCCGTCCTTCCCGTCCAGCGCATAGGCGAGCGCCACGCCGCCGTTTTCCCTTGCATACTTGCAAGCCGTGTCAAAATCTGCCCACGTTTCGGGGTTATCGCTCTCCGCAAACTTGCCCGTGACGGGCGAAATGAGGAATTTATCCAACCTGCCCGTATCCGCATTTTCGCGCGTCCTGACAATCACCCAGTTGGGTTTGTCTTTCATTTCGGCAGGAAGGCAAGTGCGAAGCTGCTGCTCCACCTTGTCGAACTTCTGTTTTACCTCCTCGCTCGGACGGCGGTAAAGATTTTCGTATGCGTCGTCACCCTTATCTTTCAGCTCTTTTTCAAGCTCATCGGGCTTGATGTCGATATTCTCGTCCGCACTCTTGTCTTTGAGATGCACTTCGAAATCTTCGGGAAGGCGCAGGCGGATACCTTTTTCATCCTTTCTGACCATGCCGGAAGGAATGTAATAGACAAGTCCCTCGTATTTCCCCTTGGGCATTTTGAAAAGCGTGCTCTTCTCGTAAGTGGCGATAACTGCTTCCTCACTGACGGGAATTTCCGTCCACTTCTTTTCGTCCGCCTTTTCTTCGCGGTTCTCTTCTTCGGCCGAGCGTTCACGCTTATAGCTCTCCGCCGTCGTTCCGTTTACGAGTGCGGCATATTCGCTTACGGTGATCTCCTTTTCGTCCGAACCCTTATTGAGTTTGATTTTGAAATCCTCCGAAAGAGCCACTCTGATTCTTCCGTCCTCGTTTTTCGTATCCTCGCCGATGACCGAGTTGGGCAGATAGTAGCTGTATCCCGCGAACTCCGTTCCCGAAGGTGCTTTGAAAAGCGTTGCTTTTTCGTAGTTGCCGAGCACCGCCTCGCGGGGCAGAGTAATGATCGTCTTTGCTTTCTGCTCCCTGACATAGTCCTTGTCAGACGTATGGTTGACTATCGCCGCAAACTCTTCTGCCGTAAGTTCTACCTCGTCGCCGTCGCGGTTACGAAGGTTAACGACCTCTCCTTCCGCAAGCATCAGCTTGTAGCAAAGCTCTCTCGAATCCGACTGCATATCCACGAGCTGACGGCTGTTTTTGATGCGGTTGTTGTACATGAAATAGGTATAGTCCGCGTATTCCTTATTGCTCGAAGGCATCCTCATAAGCGAGGATTTTTCATACGTCTTGATGAGCGCGTCCCTCGATACATATACGGCGTACCACTTCTCCTGCGGCTCCACGTTCTCGCCGTAATATTTCTCACGGTATTCGTTCGCCGCTTTTTCGTCTTTGAAATCGTAGACGCCCTGCGCCCACGTTCCGTCCGTCGTATCGTAGCCGATAGCAACGGTATAGTCATTCTTTCTCTGCACCACGGCAATATCTCTGCCGTTCTTGTCCTGCGTTATGCTTACGACCTTATCGCCGCGCGACGTCTGTTTCAAAAATTTGCTTTCTGCCAATTCTTCTTTTTCCTCCTTGTTATCGTTTTGTTTGTCGTTTGTCACTTCGTCCAAAAAGTCGTTGTAGCGCATATACTTTTTGAAGCTGTTCACCACCCCGTCAATGACGGCGGGATGCGATCGCAAACAGCAGTTCCTCCGCTCGTCCTGACTTTCGGACACTGCTATATTCTCTGCCCAGCCCTTGTTTTCGAGGCTGTATCTGCCGTCGCCGAGATTTTCACGAATGGTCGTTGCAAGAATGTACTGTACGCGCTCCATGCCGAACTTATCTACGAGTTCGGGAATAAAGCCGTCTTTCAGACGCATTCCGTCGAAGTTTTCGGAAATGGCTTTGTCGATAGCCTCTCTGCACTCCTCGCTTTGCCTGTGCGATATGCGATATTGTTCGATCTCGTCGTGCTCAACGGAATATTGCGCGGTGTTGAGATAGATAGTTCCCTGTTCTTTTTCTGTCATCGCATCTGCATGATAATGCTCGCAATAGTCCTTGATAAACTCTGCGGTATCCGTTCCCGTATTCAGGCTTGCATACTCGTCCCCGATAAAATCGTCATACAGTTCCGTCAGAATACTTCCGCGATCCTCATACAGTGCCCGGTAATGCTCTTTTTCCAGATAACCGTTTTCCGTACCCGTATCGATGACATCTTTCAGCTCGGTAAAGACGTGAATCTTGTAATTCTCGTAAAAAATATCTTCCGGAGAACGGGATAATACGTCTGCCTTATAGACCTCAAATTCCGTATTCACGCTCTTGATGACTTCCGCTTCGTAATCAATTTCTTTGCGACCGAAATTATCCTTGACGGAGTTCATAACGCTTACCTTTTCGTTGAAATACGTTTGCGCTTCCTGCTCGTCGTAAAAAGTACGGAACACATTCGGATCAAACTCCATGGGGCTGATTTCAAGCTCTTCAAGATTCGTCATATCCCCGACATTCAGCTCGCGCTCGCCTTCGATACCTGCTCGGTTGATAACATACCAACGCTCAAGCTCTTCGTTTTTCAGGAGCTTTACGCCCGGCAATGTCCTGCTTTCGTCCAACTTAATGTCAGGCTGCATAGCAAGCACAGTCAACTCATCGTCCAGCGCGGGAAGGTCGAGAGGGTTATCCTCATACAGAGGCATTTCTTCCTGCTCTTCTTCCTTTTGCCCGTCCGACAAAACTTCCATCGCTATTTTTTGCATGACAGGATCGGTAAGGTGTTCGGCTATCGCTCGCGTCAGATCGCTTTCCTCCCAGCCGTACTCGCGGAACGCTCCGCTCCACATACGGGATGAGAACTCGTCCAGAAGCTGAGGAACAAACGCCGTCAGCACTTTGGGATCAGGTCTTTCCTTGTCCGCAAGATACTGTTCAAGCGCAACGCGCTCCGCAAAGTTCGTTTCGATAAAATTGATTGTGAAGCCTTCGTCCACATAGTCCAGCTCCTTTTGCATGACATCCGAAGCTGCCGTGCAGAACTCCTTTCTTGCCCACAAATACGGCGAGGTCTTTTCGTTGTTCAGATAGTTCCTCCAAACCTCTTTTCTGATGCCGTAAAGTGTTCTCTCGGTCGGCGTCAGCTCCGAAAATCTTTCGACGGCTTTTTCCGTATTGTCGTGAGAAAGTATGTTGATCTCCAAACCGAAACCCCACAGCCGCTGCGCCGCACGCTTGTGCAAAGGAATCATCTCGTCCTTCATGTAACCGTAGTCGTGCATATCTTCTTCCGTCACCGTGTAATCGGGCAAAAGCGGATTTTCTTCCGTTTCATCCAGGGCGTATGTTTCGCCGGGAAGCGCTCTTTGATTTAACAGGGGAATAAGCTCGTCCTCTTGAAAGTCGTCATACCAACGGTCAAACTCCTCTCCCTTGAAATTTTTGGCAAACTCACTGCCCTCGAAAGACGGTTTCAAATCGTTTGAAATATCAAATATCTCGTCTGCCGTAAAGCCCGTAACCCTGCCGTTTAGATAATTGAACTCTGCAAGTTCCTTATCCAGAAAAGCATTGAGCCGCGTTTCATAACTGTATTTGGACAATATATCTTTAAGTTCCTGCGCTTCTACATTGCCGAAAACTGCAAGGTGAATATCCGCTTCACCCCAACCGTGGTCGGCAAAAGGCAACTCGCCTTTGAGCTTTTCCACCTGCTCGTCAAAGACGGGCAAGGCATACTCTTTCATATCCGTAGCCGACGATAAACTTCTACCGCCAAGTGCCTTGTCAAGGGCATATACTTCCGTGCCGTACTGCTCCCACAATGTTTCGCGCTCAGTGTTCGAGAAATAACTCATATCCTCGCCGTCAAGCGAAGTGAGCACCGATTTCACGATTTCGTGACGCGCTGCCATGTAATCGCGCCCGTTCTCCGACTGCATAAAGGCGTTCCATTCGGGCTTTTCCACACCGAACAGCCTGTCCTTTTCGTCGAATACGGCAGGATCGTCCACCATTCCCTCGGTATCGTTTTCGCGTAGCTCGTATATGGTAACTCCTATCCTTGCAAGTGCTTTCGCCGTAATGCCCGTTACGGGCAATATCCCGTCCCATGTATAGCCATAGGCGTGCATATCCTCTTTTGTTACGGCGTAATCGGGCAAAATATCCACTTCCATTGCCGCAATTTTATCTTCCTCGTCTATAATGCTTACCTCCTTTTTCAGTCTTTCTTCGGGCAATATCGGTATCGCCCTGTAATTTTCCTCATCTCCTTCTCCATCGTCGTCAACGATCACCTCTTCACGCTTGTCGAGATTGAGTTCTGCGTTGAGTTCTGCCTGTTCAGAAAGTAACGCACTCAACCGCTCCGCCTGCTCAAACGGTTTTTCCACCTGCTCTTTTGCGATTTCAAGGTCGGACTTCAACTGCTCCAACTTCTTCTCCAGACGGACCTTTCGTTCCGGTAGATCGTTTACAAAGTTTTCAAGCCTTGTGAGATTGCCGCTTACACTTTCACCTATCGACAAAATGTACTGTCCTTCGGCGGCGAGTGTAATTTCACGCTCCGTAGTCATAAAGCTCATGGGATTCATAGAAATTTTGAAACCGCAATACTCCGCGACCGGCACATCAACTTGCCCCGAATACAGTGCGTCCATGAGAGCTTTTCCGCCCTCTTTCTTGTCCGTATAAACTTTTCCGTTTACGCTGATTTCAAAGGCTTCGGGGTCAGCGGGTCGAATGGCTTTTGTCATTTCAAGGTCTTTTCCGACTCTTTCAATGAGAAGTTCCTGTTTCCTGATTTCTTCGGGATAGTCCTTGCGTATCTTGTCCTGTAAAGCGTACAAGTTCTTTCTGTACTGCCCTTCCAGAACACGCAACCTTGCGACTTCTGCATCAACTTCCATTTTCCGCTTTATCTTGGGATTGGCTGCCGTGATTGCCTTTATTTCCGCATAGGAGAGTGTCGTTTCGTCGATGTCCTCTGCTTCTCTTACGGTCAGATCCCCCTTGTTTATCTGTGAGATGAAACGCTGCTTGTTTTCAAGTATCTGATAGGAATAGCTGTCGAACGTGCGCTCTGTGACATAAGTAAAAATCTGTACCTTTTCATTGGTGTTGCCTTGCCTGATAATGCGCCCTTCTCTCTGTTCCATATCGCTTGGGCGGTATGGTGTGTCGAGATGGTGAAGTGCCACAAGCCGCTTTTGTACGTTGGTTCCTGCACCGCACTTTTCCGTGCTGCCGATAAGGACGCGCACCCTGCCTGAATTGACATTGTCGAAAAGTTTTTGCTTTTGCTCTTCGGTATTTGCATCGTGTATGAACGCTATCTCCTCGCTCGGAATACCCTTTTGTACGAGCTTGTACTTCAAGTCATTGTAGGCATCGAAGTCTGTACCATAAACATAGTCCGAGAAACTTCCTTTCGGTGTGGACAAATCACAGAACACGATCTGCGTTCCTCTTATGTCTGCCGTATCCGACCAGATTTCATAAATACGCTGAGCGCACTCGTTGAGCTTGCTGCCCTCTTCATCCTTGCAAGTCGGAACGAAACAGCGCGGATCAAGAGCGAGCTTTTTACCGTCCGATGTGACTTTGAGCATATTGTCGATATGACTATCCACCCCACCGCCGTAAATTCTGTCCGCACGCTCGGCGATTTCTTCCGCAAGTTCGATCGTCGTATCCGACGGTTTCAGATTGACGACGTGCCGCTCCGCTTCGGGAACATTCAGCTTAACCATATCCGCGGTTTGAACGTCCGCGAATGCTCGGTAGAGTTTCAAAAGTTCCGGAAGGTTCGTAAATTTTGCAAAGCGCGTTCGCGCTCTGTACCCCTGTCCGGACGGAGAAAGTTCCATGCTCGTCACCGTTTCACCGAAGTCCGCAGCCCAACCGTCAAAGAACGTAATGCCGAGGTCTTTGAGCGTTGACGGCTGCAAGTAGGTCTGCATTGTGTACATCTCAGTCATAGAATTGGAGATAGGCGTACCCGTTGCAAATACAACGCCTCGGTCACTTCCGTGTAGTTCCTGCAAGTATTCACATTTGAGCTTCAAGTCGCTCGCTCTCTGGCTTGCGGCGTTGGAAATGCCTGCCACGTTGTTCATTTTCGTGAACAGGAACAGGTTCTTATAAGCGTGCGCCTCATCCACGAACAGATAATCGACGCCCAAGTCCTCAAACTTCAACACGTCGTCCTTACCGCTCGTATCCATCAGCTTTTTGAGCTGCGCTTGCTTGCCTTTCTTGATTTTTTCAAGGTTCTTGATAGCGCCGCGCGGCATGCCGTTCTCTTCCCACTGTTTCTCGATAGTAGCTTGTACCGCGGCAATCTCTTCATTCAGCTTTCGTATCTGCCTTTCCGTCGATACAGGTATTTTTGCAAAAGAACTCTGCGCGATAATAATGCCGTCCCAGTCGCCGAGAGCGACTTTTGAAACGAACTTCTTGCGATTGTCCTTTTCCAAGTCCTCCTTGCTTGCCACAAGAATTTTTGCGTTCGGATATAGCCTTCTCCATTCCCCCGCCCATTGCTGAACAAGGTGGTTCGGGCAAGTGACCATTGCCTTTTTGCAAAGACCCAACTGTCGCATTTTCATAATCGACGCAACGACCGTGAATGTCTTGCCCGCGCCTACAACGTGATGCAAAAGCGTACTGCTATTGCCCGTGATAATGCGGTGTACCGCGTTCTTCTGGTGTGGTTTAAGCTCTATTGCAGGGTTCATTTCGGGGAATTTGAGATAGCTCCCGTCGTAGCTCGGAAGCCTCGTTCGGTTGAATAACCTGTTATACGTCCCTTCCAATTCTTCCCTGCGTTCGGGAGTTTTGAAGATCCAATTTATGAACTCTTCTTTGATTTTGTTCTGCTTTTCGCGCGCCGCGATTGTTTCTGCATGGTTGACGACGCGCTTCTCTTTTCCATCCTCCTCTATCGTGTCATAAATCGTGGTGGCACGCAGGTTCATTGCATCGATAAACAGTCTGTATGCCGGCGCACGTTTCGTGCCGTACACTTCACGCTGGCGCATATATGTACTGTTACGCACGCTTTCTTTCTGATCTAACCGCCACGAAGAGTCGTGAGGGTTGTAGAAAAGTTCGATGTCGCTTTCCAAATACCAATACACCCCAAGGAGTTCACAATAAAATTTCTTATAGTATTCCTTGTCTATCCACGTTGCACCGAGTCTTACGGAAATTTCGCTTGCTGTCAGCTTTTGGGGTTGGACAGCTTCGAGCGCGTCCACGTTTTTGCGATATTCAGGATGTTCAGCCGCAACAGAACGGGCAAGGTTAAGTTTGGAAACGACCTGTCCCGAAAGGTATTCTTCTGCCGATATAAAACCTGAATACTTGTCGTTCTCATCCACGATTTCAGGATCACGAAAAACCGAATTTCCGAGTTCTGAAACAACGGCATCATAGTCTTTACCCGTCAGCTCTTCTATGTAGGTAATGTCCACTTTACCTCGCTCGTTCTTACTGATTTGTAATGCCTCGAACGGGTCGTCAGTAGAAGTAGGCACAACATACGGGCGAATGGTACGTTTTGAGAATATGTCCGACTTTGTGACAGCTTTGGTTTCCTCATCAACATCCTCGCACGAAAACAACAATGCACTGTCGCCGTCATCTTTGAAAAGTTTGGTGTTTGTTTGGCTGTTGAGATTTCCATATCGCCTTACAAACAGGTCATACTGCGCATTGAGTTTCGCCTGTTCTTTTTTGAGAACTTCATCCGAACAGCCTGCAATCTGAATATCAAGGATATGGTGCAGCTCTTCGCGCAGCCCTATCATTCCCTGTATCCTCTGATATGCGTCTTTCGGGCTTTTGGGAATGGCCTGTTCGACCATTTCGTCGCCTATGCGCATATACAGTCTGCCGTTTTCGGCTTTGTAACAGAGAGGCTTGACGTTGTAATCTACCTCTGTCGTCTGCT
>UMIY01044029.1_pt1 | contig 11785 bp, 12 predicted proteins | sample 1965921 | NCBI WGS metagenome assembly UMIY01 (sample SAMEA4836134, study PRJEB28245) | human gut metagenome | biome: gut microbiome; material: fecal sample | place: Denmark | collected 2008
GTCATTGGCGGCACCCAGCTCTACGAGAGCCTTGCCGTAAGCTTCACGGGTTGCGATTTTTTCACTCATGGTTTAGCCCTCCAGTTCCTTCAATGCTTGCTCGCGCTGCTCGGCGTTGGGCGCCTTGCCATGCCAGCCCACCTGATTTTCCATAAAGGAAACGCCCTTGCCCTTGACCGTGTGCGCCAGGATACACTTGGGCACGTCGGGCGTGTGAGGTGCGGCTAGAGCTGCCTCAATGGCATCCAGGTCATGGCCGTTGATCTCGTACAGATCAAAGCCAAAGGCTTTTAGCTTGGCGGGCAAATTGCCCAGGGACATAACCTCGTTGTTGCTGCCATCGATCTGCAGGCCGTTGTTATCGATCATAACCGTCAGATTGTCCAGCTTATAATGGGCGGCTGACATAAATGCCTCCCAAATCTGCCCTTCCTGGCACTCGCCGTCACCCAGCAATGTAAAGACCTGTGTGTCCTTGCCCAGCTTCTTAGCGCCCAGGGCCATACCCACAGCAATGGAGCAGCCCTGTCCCAAGGAACCGGTGGAAGCATCCACACCGGGGACTTTCTTGCAGTCCGGGTGCCCCTGAAGGATGCTGTGGAGCTGGCGGAAATTGGCATATTCGCTGCGATCAATAAAACCAAGGCTGGCCAAAACCGCGTAGTAGCAAGGGGCGCTGTGGCCCTTGCTGAGCACAAAGCGGTCCCGTCCATCCCACTTGGGATTCTTGGGGTCCAGCCGCATGTGGTTATAAAAAACGCTGGTCATAAGCTCCACGGCAGAAAGGGACCCACCGGGATGCCCACTGCCGGCATTGGCCGTCATGGTGATGATGTCGCGGCGCACCTGCCTGCAGATTTTGGAAAGTTCAGCCGTATTCATGAGAAACCTCCAATTCAATATAATGCATACAAAAATATGGTACATCATTTAAAGAATAAAGTCAAGATTTGACCGTGTCTGCCCGCATAATATTTCCGGCAGCAGGGAGGAGTGTAAAGGAAGAGTGGTTAATCCTCGATTTTTCCTTTGATTTTAACGTGTGACAAGGGGTTTGCCTTTGCGGCAATTCGAAGAGCTTCGTTGTCAATATGCGTATAAATCTCCGTGGTATTCAGGTGTTCGTGCCCCAAAACCTCCTGCACGGCCTTCACATCCACGCCGTTTTGCAGCATGAGAGTAGCAGCGGTATGGCGCAGCTTGTGTGCGGAATACATCTGGCTGTCTAACCCGGCGTCTGCCAGGTGTTTTTTTACCAGGTTGTGTACGGTGGCCCTGCTGATTCTTTGATGATTACGGGAAACAAACAGAGCATCCTGATCTTTTCCGCCAATAACAGGCCTCACCTTCAGATATGCGTCCAGCGCATCCTTGCATGCTTCGTTCAGGTAGACAATGCGTACTTTGTTGCCTTTGCCCAGCACTCGGAGAGCATCATCCTGAATATCGGATCGATTCAGACCGATGAGCTCGGAGATTCGCAGCCCGCAGTTCAGAAAAAAGGTGAGGATGCAAAGATCACGCTCCCGATTCAGTCCGTCCACGTTTTCCAAAAGCTGTATGCTTTCATCCAGAGTTAGGTAGTGGGGAAGGGATTTTCTTATTTTCGGCGAATCAATATCCCGGATTGGGTTTTCAGGAAGTAGGTGAACCTTGTTGCATAGATAGTTAAAAAATGAACGAAGTGTAGCGACTTTCCGGGCCCGGGATGCCGCCGAAAGACCTTTGGCAGAATTTTCGCTATTGGGCCGCTGAGGCCGCTCACGGCTGAGATATGCCAGGTAGCTGTAAACATCTGTCAGCGTGATGGAGCGGATAAACTCAATTCCAATGTCACGAATGTCGATCTGCTCCAATTCATAACCTGAAAGCTCCGGCTCGCGAAGCTGCTTGATGTACCGCAGAAAGTTGCGAAGATCCAAATAGTATTCATCAACGGTTTTTTGTGAGTGTGCCTTAACCGTCTCGTGGTAAGATAAAAACTCCAGCAGGATCCTGGGCGAATCCGCACGGTAATCCATAGCCATATAGGTAAACCTCCGGATTATTTATATCATTTGTGCTATATGTTCTATTTTATAGTATATCATGTTATATTTTATTTTTCCAGCCATATGTACTATTCTCCTCCCTCCAATTAAACAAAATTTTTATTTTGTTTAATTGACAGTGTGAAAAGAAATGGGGGCTGCTGTGGCTCCCCCGGCTGGATTCAATTCTACCATGCAGCTTCCCAGTAGTTACGCATTGATAGTCAGATTCTATCGAAACCACCGTGTGTGCCTGTGTATACACACGCTGGTTTTTCTTACCGCATCGGGACAGCTCATTGGGCACCTCTTTTTGCAAGACCTCTACCCTCTGCAACATCAAAAAAGCCGAAAGCACCGACCAAAGAGCGGCCAGTGCTTCGGGCAATGAGGTCTTACCCCCTCTTTTATGAAAAAAATATCGGGAGGCGTAAAGTTACCTACGCATAAGGACAACATTTCAAATTACCGTTCAAGTAGCATTGAAAAAGCCACTGACTCTGAATTATTCAGGGTCAGTGGCTTTTCGTTGAAAACGAGGCTGCATTCTGGTACAATCTATGTGTATAAAAGGAACTTCTCATAATTGCACCTTACAGAGCTTGTTTATGTAACCGTTGTAATACTGCAAGACCTGTTCCACGGCCCCGGCGTCACCGGCGCGGGCCGCCTCGATCACTGCAAGAGGCAAAGGCTCCTTATATCTGGCCTGCTTCATTCTGCAATACCTCCCGTCAGTCTTGTTCTCATGGTTTCCAGCGTCTTAGTCCTGTGCCGCTGGACGGCGCTGCGGGACATTCCTACCACCGCGCCGATCTCGCCGTCCGTCAGTTCCAGGACACAATGCAGTATCAAGATGCTTTGTCCCGGCTGGGGCAAGCTGGCAAAGGCAGCGGCCACCAGCCCGTCGCTGATCTGAAGCTCACAGCCACAGGCCGGAAATATAAAACTGTCGCTGGGGTACTGATCTATCGTGCATAGCGTGTCCAGTTCCGAAAGCAGCAGCGTTTCAAAGGATGTTTCCCAGCCACGCCGACGCTTCCTTTCCCGGAAGTAGTCAACGGCTTCATGGTACAGTACCAGCTTGCAAAAATGGTCAAACTGGCAGCGCCTCCCGTAATCATCAGGGGTAACTTTCATCTTCTCACCCCCTTTCCGTGGGGAGTGAGCAGGATGATCCTGTCCGTTGTCAGGGGCCTATGCTGGCCCTGGTCTGCTGACCGCCTCCTTTTCCATCTGATTTTTTGCCGGAAATGAGAATCCGCGAAAATCGGCAAAAATCGCCCGGCAGGTCGTAAACCTACCGGGCGACGATTTGAAGCGTTTTGTTGTTTTCTTACATGGTATAGTCCACACTCATAGCCGGAATATTCCCGTGGCGGGGCAAGGCTTTTTTTAAGCGGTAGAAGTGGATTAGATTATAATGATAGTAAAACAGCATGGCGGCGTCCTCCCGTGGGCCGCCATGCCTTTAACTGCTGGGAATGACAGAAAGAAAGCAGCGGCCTTGATTTCTCAAAACCGCCACCAGTGAACATAAATTAAGCGTGAAAATGGGTCTGCCCAGCAGCGGTTTTTTTCTTTTCTGCCGCTGGGCAGATGTTTTTTCTTTAGATACATGATAAGAGGAATTTTTGAAGATTCCATAAAGATTTGAAAAATGGACGGACATAAAAGACGTCCATTACACTATCGGAAAATCAGCAAGGAAGTTTCATAGTAACCTTTGCGCCGCCGGTTTCTTTTGAATTTTCTAAAATAAGCTGACCATTATGTTGTTCCATAATCGAATTTGTAATATATAGACCCATACCAAAGTGTAACTTTGAATTGCGGCTTTGATCGCCCATATAGAACCGTTCCTGTGCGTGGCATAATGCCTCTTTAGAAAACCCCGTTCCCTCGTCTGTGACTGAAATTTCCACGAAACCGTTGTTACTCTGAACATCCACATAAAGCGTTCCGCCTTGCGGGGAGTAGTCCAGCCCATTACTGATAACATTCATAATAGCACGTTCTATCAGCACCCTATCAAATTTCAGCATTTGAGGGAGTGAAACAGTATTCATTTGCAGCCGGATTTCTTTTGTCCGGCATAGTGATTCCATATAACCGAACAAGTGCTGCATGAACGCTGGCAAGTCTATACTTTCAATATGGAGCTGATAACCAACCGCCGCCCGTGATATATCAATCAGGGTTTGAATATATGACTGCATCTGGCCGGAGCTTTCCACGACGTAACCAGCGTATAATCGTTGCTCATCATCAAGATTTGTTTCTGTGAGTAAATCAGCATTTCCTTGAATAACCGTCAGAGGCGTTTTCAAATCATGGGCAAGCGCGGCGATTTGCTCTTTCTGTGTCTGTTCGGTTTTCCATTGCCGTTCTAACGAAATTTTCAGATTATCTTTCATATCTGAAAAAGATGCAAGGACATCTTCAAACTCTTTGATTTTGGCGTGTCCTACTTCAAAATCAAGGTTTTGCTTTGAAACCTCCGCAGTTGCTTCAAAAAGCGGGGTCAGTTGTGTACGCAGGTTCTTAGCAAATCTGGCGGTCAGTATGATAATGACCAGCAGCGAATTTACAGCCATCAGGATAAACGCAAGCGTGTCAGGAGATGGAAAATATTCCGGTAGCCATGACACTGTAAATTGAGAACCAATATAATACCTTAAAACGCAAAATTCGTTTTCCCTGACAACAAGTGCAAACTGCCTCCCCGCAGCATATTCAATATATTCTCCCTTTGCGTACAGCAGGGCAATTTCTTTTTCATCATCGTCCATATTGCTGTAAAGCTCATTAAAGTTCTTGTCCAGAATTAAGTAGCCGCATCCCTGTGGAATCACAACCTTTGTAATATCCGGGGCAATCGTCAGCGTTGGAATGATCTCTTTTACCTGCAATTCACTTAGATTTGCTCTTGTAGCTAATCCAGCATTTATAGCAAGTCCCTCCAAACCAGAAGGGACAATAATTGCCGCTACCAGCATGACAATGAGGGAGATAGCAAACTGGCGAAACAATATTTTCAATGTAGGTTTCTTTTTCACTCCCATTTATATCCTATCCCCCATACGGTGCTGATCGGACTTATTTTGAAATGCTCCAATTTCGCACGAATATTTTTTATATGCGTTGAGATCGTAGAGTTATCGCCTATTCCATCAAACCCGAAAACGGCTTCATAGATTTGTTCTTTTGTAAAAACCTGTCCCCGGTTTTTCGCAAGGTATTCACAGATTGAATACTCGCTTTTGGTAAGGGGAACCGGCTGTTCTGAAACATACAGTACCATTGCGGAAAGGTCAAATCTTATATCAGGCTCAAATGAAAGTGTGCTGTGATGCTCCCTTTTTTCTCTGCGTAAATGTGCCGCGACACGGGCGCGAAGCTCCTGAATACGAAAAGGTTTCGTAATATAATCATCCGCACCGATGCCCAATCCAAACAATATATCTTCCTCTAATGTCTTTGCGGTCAGAAAGAGAATCGGGCAGTCTACCATATTCCTGATCTGTTTGCAAAACTCAAACCCGTCTGTGCCAGGCATCATCACATCCAAAAGAATGAGGTCATAGAAATGCAGCTTTTTGATGTCTACATCATCCGCATTTTGACAGACTGTTATCAAATATCCATCTTTCCCCAAACTGTTCTTGATCAATTCCAAGATAGAAACTTCATCGTCAACTACAAGTAAGTGGGTCAAAAAATCACCTCCCGCCCCATTATACCACATTGTCGAGGTTACTCATCATTATTTTTAATGTCAGCTTTCCGATATTCATTGTTGATATTTACAGCTACGGCATTGCTTATATCCACATCCACAATACTGTAAACGTAGCCGAAACTGAAATCTTCCCCCGCCACATTTTTGAAGCGTTTCGATACCTGCCCGATTTCTTCTTGCAGTTCTGACATTTCAAGACATTCATCCGTTATGGTATATGTCAGGCCGTTATATGAAATTTCATCATAGTTTGCGGCGTTCAGCTCATAATACGGCAGAGATTCATTTAACGCCTTATTTTTATCGGCGGTATCGCGGAGCGCACCGCAGGCCGATAAGCATATAAGACTTACAAGCACAATTGCCACGGCAAACAGGCACTTTTTATTCACTGTTTTTACCTCCCTCCCAACCATGAAACCAAACCAAACTGGCAATCAGCAGACAAACAGTGCAGCATACAGAAATAATCATACCGCTGAAAAAATCGGTTTTTACCTGTGCATACAGTTGGGGGCTATCCCATGCAAGCACAGTGTAATCCATAGCACGAACGCCCCAGGCCCAGGGAATATATTTCCATGTAGCGTCACCAAGCCCTGTTATCATAAGGGCAGCTATTAAACTCCCTGCAATTCCCAATCCCACAGATGCACCTTTTCCGAAGCTCATTCCCACAAACAAATGAATCAGGTAAATGGGAAGCATGGTAATCAACAATAGAATCCCTGCTTTCAGGTAAAGGCTTGCCGGAGCATCCCTATATAGTGCAGCGAATGTTCCTAACGCTAAAAATGTTGCGCCAAAAGCACAGATCATCAGAAAACCAAGTTTACCAATATACGTTGCCATGCGAGATGGGATTGTTCCCAACAAAAGCTGATAATGCCCGGCCTGATTTTCGATCTGAACAACCAGGCCCACAATAATGCCGATCAGAAACGGGAACGCAACGGCCAGCACTTCCAGATAGGCACTGATTTTGGTTGCCAGTTCCCATCTGGATATATGATAGTAACCCGCAAAAATCGCCGCACATATAATCGGAATCATGCTGTGCATATAGAGCAAAATGCTATGTTTACACTTCTGATATTCTGCTTTCCAGCAGCGAACCACAGATACCATAGTTACCCCACCTCCTTTTTCTCAAACCATCTTGCAGTTAAAAATGACAGCGCCGCAAACCAGGCCAGCGAAATGACCAATACAAGTATAATCATCCAAAATGCCATTGCCGTACTCTGATCTGCAACCGGCTCACCATTAGGCAAAATACCTAACACGGAAATCATAAGATGCGGCACCCAGCTATACGGGCAGATCATCCACAAAGAGGTTGTAGCCGTGAAAATCCCTAAAACGCTTCCAAGTCCGGCATTAAGAATAACCGTGACAAAGATACCAACTTTTTTTGATAACCATAAGCACAGCGGAACTTCCCATAGGCTTGCAATGACAATACAAGCTGTTCCGGCCGCAGCCTGCCAAATTCCGATTGTCAGGGGAATTTCGTTGATAACTAATATTGCAAAACCGCCCAACAGATTTAGCGCCAGGAAAATGAAATTCCCCACACAGGAGTAAATACCGGCCACTCCAATTTTTGCTTTCCAGACTTTGTTCTGCGAAACAGGCAATGAAGCAACGGCACGATATTTTAGTTTGCCATTATCCCGCTGTTCAATCAAGGCACAGGTGAGCGTAAGGAATCCAGGATAAAGCAGGATATACCACCAATTATAAGAATTGAGCTGGAACCAAAGAGGGGCAAAAAAGTTCATAAGCGCAGTTACAAACGGGGCCAGAACGATCAGCGTTTTTGTGAAAGTTCTCTTATGCTTTAGGTTCTCTGCCTGAATATATGCCATCTCCATTTAATATCCCTCCTTACCATTTCTGCGAATAACATCCATAAAGAGTTGTTCCAAATCTTCACCGGCGCGAAGCTCTCCCTCATATCCAAGGACGCCGCCAGCAATGATACCCACATGATCTGCAATCTGCTGGACTTCTGACAGAATATGGCTGGACAAAATAACTGTAATCCCTTTGCAGGGAAAAGAGCGAATTAACTCTCGAAGTTCCTCAATCCCTAAAGGGTCAAGGCCGTTAGTCGGTTCATCCAGAATCAAAAGCTGGGGACTGTTCAGCAATGCAATAGCAATACCAAGCCGCTGCTTCATACCAAGAGAAAACTGCCCAGCCCGTTTCTTGCCGGTATTCGTGAGCTGGACAATTTGCAATACCTCGTTAATTCGTGCATCGTCCAGGCCGAGCAATGTAGTTCTGACTTTGAGATTTTCGTATGCAGTCAGATTTTCGTAAAGCGGGGGCATCTCAATCAAAGCACCGATATGCTCCAGATCATTCCGCTTCCACGGGTGGCCGTCAAACTCGATGCTTCCCGATGTGGGGCGCAAAATGCCGGTGAGCATTTTTAAGATCGTGGATTTGCCAGCCCCATTCGGCCCCAGCAGACCATAAACCGAGTTGCGCCGGATGTTCAGTGACACATTGTTTACCGCCATTTGCCCCTTGAAATTTTTGCAGAGGTCAGTTGTTTTCAAAATCATATCCATATAATCAAGTCCTTTCTTTGATTTTACGGATAGCATACCGGGCAATTTTGAAGATTTCATAAAGATTCCCGAAAACAGAATATGAACAATACACCGTAACCGTGGAGCATATCGCAACAAAGCACCAACCTACGCATTTAGGGCCTTAAAAAGCCCTATATTTCAAGGTTTTTCCCGCATAGTCGGCGGGGTATGTGAGTGTTTTATCCTATCCCCGCCATAGTGCCGCTCTAAATGCGTAGAATTTACCAGCAGAAAATCGCCGGTTTCTCTGGCTCCATACTCCCAGATATGGTATCATGGAAAAAATCAATCTGACGGGGGTATCAGGATGGACGGACAAGAAAAGGAGTATTATCGGCACCTTTGAGATACCAACGCCGCCTGTGGCGGCGTTGACGCAAGCATAGCATTTGTATGACAAACGCGCTTGCTGGGGTAAACCCCAGTCCCCCATGCCGCCTGCGGGCGGATACTTCTCGGCAACGTTGCCAGAAGGTGAGGACGCAAAATCGGGTTCGGCCATATTGCCAAACCCGATCACAGCGGACTGCCCTAAAGCGCTTCAGACAACATTGTCAAAAGCGGTAGACGCTGAAAACCGGGTTCGGTGAATTCACCGAACCCGGTCAGACCTTTTGACACGCTTGTCTAAAAGTAAGGGTTGGCAAAGTGTCAAACCTTACTTACCAGATCATCTCCCGCACTACACACATTAGCGTCACCACCCAGGAAAGTGCCGCAAGCCCCACCAGCACAAGGAAAATGCCGTCCGCCAGAGCGGTATGAGCCAGATACCATGGGCGAAACACTGTAATCACCAGCGATCCGCACAGCAGCGGCACAGACAGCCGCAGAGCCTGTGCCAGACGGACGATCCCGCCCAGCAGTGTCATTGCCATCATCAAAAAAGCATACATCATGTTCCATGCCTCCTTCTGCGATTTGTGGCATGTTACCATCAGCGGACAGACTTTGCAAGGGTCTGTCCTCCAATTTTTTGCATGGATTTTCTGCGATGAGGGTGTCTGGCAGACACCCTCAATTTCGGCGGCAGGGGGTCAATGAAACACCCTGCACCATCAAATTTTTTGTAGAATTTTTTAATTTCTGGTTATTCACCACGCTGTTTTTTCGGGTAGGACAATGAGGGGTGCGGCGCAGAAGCAGAGAACCGCTTTGGGAAACATTGCCGAAAGCTGTCAGGCGGTGCCCCATGCTGGCCCTGTGTTGCCCCGTGTGGCCTTCTCTTACCTCCCGGGCGAACCATGCCTGCCAGAGTGGGAGAACGCCCGTGTGGGGCAGGAAACGCCGCAGTCCCCCCGAATAAGAAGAAAGAGGTGCAGCCTATCACAAGCAAATCACATGAGGACGAGTTCATCCGCACGGAACGCTTTCAGATCTCCTGCGGACGAGTGATCCGGGTGGTTTCTGTGTTCCCGAAGCAGGGAACCGAGACCCCGGCGGACAAGCTGAAGGCATTGGCGGAGCTGGAGTTTCAGCAGGGAAAGATGTGTGCCTAAAGGGCTGGACATTTCAGGCCGTTCAGGGTATTGTGGTATCACAATGCTCTGAACGGTTTGACCCAAAGGAGGACAAGAGACAATGTCAAACCTGAAGAAAACCGCCCTGTACTGCCGTCTCAGCCAGGATGACGGTCTGGAGGGCGATTCCAACAGCATTCAGAATCAGAAAAATATCCTGCAAAAGTTTGCAGAAGACCATCACTTTCCCAATCCCTGCTTCTATGTGGATGACGGTTTTTCCGGTGGAAATTTCCAAAGGCCCGCATTTCAGCAGATGATTTCCGACATGGAGAACGGTGAGATTGGAATCATCGTCACCAAGGACCTTTCCAGACTGGGACGTAACCAACTTCATACCGGTCTCTACATTGAGGAACGCTTTCCCATGTTCGGCGTACGCTACATCGCTATCAATGACAATGTAGACACTGACAGCAGCGAGAGCAATGACCTCATGCCGTTCAAAAATTTGTTCAACGAGTGGTTTATTCGGGACACCAGCCGGAAAATCCGGGCGGTGCTGAAAGCCAAGGCGGAGCGTGGAGAACGGCTGGGGACCAGAGCGCCTTATGGCTACATCAAGGATCCGGAAACAAAGAAGCTGGCGGTAGATGATGAAGCAGCGGCCATCGTCCTCAGGATATTCGCCATGTGCGCCAGCGGCAACGGCCCCAGCCAGATCGCCAGAATCCTGAAAAAAGAACAGGTGCTGACGCCCACCATGTACGCCTATACCAGGTATGGCATGAATCATACCTGTCTGGACACCGCACATCCATATAACTGGTCTGACAGTGCCATTGCTAATCTTCTGGAAAACGAGATTTATCTGGGCAATACCGTCAACATGAAATACAGCACCAAGTCCTATAAGGATAAGCGACGGGTGGAGCATTCCAGAGAAGAATGCCTGGTGTTTGAGAATACCCATCCCGCTCTCGTTACACAAGAAGTTTGGGACATTGTGCAGCGGGTACGAAAGAACAAGCGCCGAAGAACCAATATGGATGAGCAGAACAAGTACTCCGGCCTTGTGTTCTGCTCCGACTGCGGTTCTAATATGGTGCTGCACCGGGCGCATACCATATCCGCCAGTTATAACCACTTCACCTGCCGCACCTACAAAAAAGATGGTGAAGCCTGCACAAGCCACTATATTCGAGAGTGCGTTCTGGATGAGGTGGTGCTGGAGGACTTGCGGAGAGTAACGGCCATGGCACGGGAACATTCGGAGGAATTTGCCGCTTATATCGGCAGCAGGCAGTCCGCCGAGATCCAGTGGGAGATCCGCAAGCAGGAGAAAGAACTGGCCGCCATGCGGAAGCGGAAAATGGAATTGGACACCATCTTCAAGAAGCTGTATGAGGATAGCGTGCTGGGCCGTATCACCACGGAGCAGTTCCAGACGCTTTCCGGCAGCTATATGGAGGAGCAGAATCAAATCGCCGCAGGTATCCCGCAGAAAGAAGCCGACATCCAACGCCTGCGGGATACGGTGAGCGGGACGGAGGACTTCCTCGATAAGGCAAAGCGTTATACGGACATTACGGAACTGACACCGGAACTGCTGCGGCTGTTTATTGAGAAGATCGTGGTACACGAAAAAGAGGTGAAGTGGTCTAAACACGCGCCTCAGACCGTGGAGATCTACTACAACGGCATCGGCTTCGTGGACAGCCAACAGCAAGATATGGAAAGCCTGCAACCCCGGAAAACAGAAGAACCCCGACAGGCATCGTAAACACGATAACCTGTCGGGGTATCCCCGGAATTAGTTGTTACCCCTGTCAGGGGGGAACAAACGTCTCCCGATATTCTTTTCTTTAGCAGCCCTTAATGCAGCGCAGGACAGCCATGAGGATGGAATAATACTTGCTATCGGGGGTGTCGGCGCGGCTGGTGATG
>UMIY01036880.1_pt1 | contig 11773 bp, 10 predicted proteins | sample 1965921 | NCBI WGS metagenome assembly UMIY01 (sample SAMEA4836134, study PRJEB28245) | human gut metagenome | biome: gut microbiome; material: fecal sample | place: Denmark | collected 2008
TTCTTTTGCCATTGTCATCATTGCTGTTTGATGACTTACTCTTGTTGTCATTATTATTGTTATTATTTTTCTTGCTCTCATTCTTCTTTTCTTCATCTTCAGAATCTCTATACCAATCTAATTTATTTGTATAGTGTGGTTTTGTACCGTCGACTAAGAGCTCGCGCCTTCCATTTACATATTTAGTGTAAATGCCATCAGGTTCTTCAAATTCTTTTTTATCTAAGTCATCATGAACTGACTTCATAATTTGTTTCCAAAGATAAGCAGATTGAGTTGAACCAAAGGCTAGTTTTTGATGTTTGTCGTTTCCTATCCAAACTGAGCAAGTGTAATAAGGAGTGTAGCCAACAAACCAAACATCTTTTTTGTCAGTAGTTGTACCAGTTTTACCAGCAATATCTTGTCCAGGGAAAGAAGCATTTCTACCAGTACCCCTTCTTACTACATCTCTTAACATATCAGTCAAGATATAAGCATTTTGAGGAGATGTAATTTCTTCTTCTTTAGGGTCAACTTGATATATTACTTCTCCAGTGTTTGATTCAATTTTTGTAACTACATAAGGATTTGCATATTTTCCTTCGTTTGCAAGGGCTGTGAATGCGCCAGCCATTTCAAAGGGGCTTATACCATAACTCATACCACCAAGAGTTAGTGGGGCGTAATCCATATCATTCCAAGTAGGATTGTCTTCTTTTTCAACAATTGTACTTACTCCAATTGATTTTAAAGTGTCAATCATTTTTTTAATTGACTCTTCATCATTATAAGCTTTTGAATAAGTTGAATTTTTATTTACCTTTGCATCTTTGTCAGCAGAAATATCTCTTGCAACTTGATAAGCACCAACATTTGATGATTGACGAAGAAGATTTCTTATAGTAGTCCAACCTTGATAATAACTACCAGCATTTTTAGGAGAGTGTCCAAATAATTTTTCTGGCATCTTTGAATCAAGATATACATCCCCAGCAGTAGCTCCATTGTTAAAAGCAGTTAAATAAACGGAAATTGGCTTAATAGAAGAACCAGGTTGCCTTGGAACTAGAGCTCTATTTAAAAGTCTGCCACCACTTACATTTCTACCTCCAACAAGTGCCTTAACTTCGTGAGTGTGTTGGTCAATGATAACTGATGCAACTTGTGGTTGGATTATTCCATTTTTATCAGTGAAATCACCATAATAATATTTTGGATTTGATACAACTTGTTCCAGTGTTCTTTGCATATCAATATCCATTGGAGTGTAAATTTTTAATCCACCCTTAAATAATTTGTTTGTAGCTTCTTCTTTAGTATAGCCAGAGTTCATCAAAATTTTAATTGTATTTTTTTGCACAACATCTGTATAGAAAGATGAAATTCCACTTTCTTTACGAGAGCCAATATTTATATCAATTTTTTCATTTAGGGCATTTTCATATTGCTCTTTACTAATAAGATTTTGCTCTGCCATTTTCTTTAGGACTAACTTTTGTCTAACTTGTGAAGTTTCATTGAAAACGGCTTTAACAGGTACTACTAAATCATTTTGTATTTGAATAAGATCAAAATTATCAATTTGTCCAAGTTCGTTTAAGTTTTTTGCAATTTCGATAATTCTATCAGAGTTTGGTTCTGAATTTGAATTTTTGGGAAGTAAAACTACTTCGATATTGCCAAGGTCATCTCCTTCTTCAATCTCTTTGGTGTTGTAAGGAGTGTATTTTTCTGGCAAGTTAGTAACACCGGCTAAAAGTGCACATTCAGCTAAATCAAGTTCGGAAACATTCTTGTTGAAGAAAGTTTTTGCAGCTGCTTGCACGCCAACTGTTCCTTTAGAAAAACCTGCAGAGTTTAAATAAGCTTCAAGTATTTGCTCTTTTGAAAGTTTTTCTTCTATCTGATATGAATAGTAAATATCTGTGATTTTTCTCACTACACTCTTTGAAAAAGATGTGTATAGGTTTTTTGCAAGCTGCATAGTAATAGTTGATGCACCTTGGTCAAAGGACCTAGTCTTAATGTCGTGGACAAGGGCGCCAACGACTCTTCTATAGTCAACTCCACTGTGTTCAAAAAATCTTTCATCTTCTATTGCCACAATGGCATTTACTAAATCTTTTGGTATGTCCTCGTAGGGAACAAATTCGCTGAACTCATCAGAAACTAATGACTCAATTAGTTTTCCATCATTTGTATAAATTCTAGATGTTTCAGAAAGTTGTGTTCTGTATTCTGATGGTTCAATTACAGGAGCTTTTTTAAAAATACCAAGGACAATAGCTGTAACCATTGAACCTAAAATAATTATTGCAGCAACAACTATTAATATTAGTATTTTTATTAGGCTTGAAAATTTTATCATTCCACGAGCTTTGTTGTTTTTGGAATCTTTCATAATAACCTCCTATCTTGATATTATAACAGAATTTTTATCATATAACTATAAGTAGGTATGAAAAAATCCCGCCCTCAGGCGAGACTTTAACATAAATTATTCTATTAATTATAAACTCTTTAATTTTTAAAAGCTTAATTATTTAAAGCTTTTAAAATTCTTGGTGCGATTATTGCAGCAACAACTGCTTTAACCATGTCAGGTATAATAAAAGGAATCATTCCAATAGAAAACATTTTTGATACATTCATAGAACTCCCCATTACATTATTTAAGATGTAATACATATAGGGAAGACCAATTGCATAGAAGATAACTTCTGCTAGTACAAGGACAATCATAATTTTCCCGAAGTTTTTTTCTCCATGAGCAAACTTAGATATAAATGCTGCACCTATTATAAAGGAAATTAAAAATCCAAAAGTTGGCGAAAAAACAGTTTGGAAACCGCCACTAAATCCTGCAAAAAGAGGAATACCTATTAAGCCAAGCAGGACATAGATAAAAACTGTGAGTCCTGCATAAAAAGGTGTAAGTAAAAGTCCAGTCATAAATACAAAAAAGTTCTGTAATGTAAAAGGAACAGGGCCAAGTGGAATGGAAATAAATGCTCCAACTGCAATAAGTGCAACTAAAAGTGCAATTTTTGTTATGTCTTTTGTTTTAATTTTCATTGTTAAGTAACCTCCGATGAATATCATACACAACGTTTACTATAATGTCAATAAGGTTGACAAAAATATTATAAGAAAATAATTTTTCATTGAGTTATTTTAAAATTTGGGTAAATAATTAGTTGAAAGTAAAGTTTTTTAAATATATAATGAAAACAATTTGTAAAACGAGGTGTAATAATGTTATTAGTAATAGATGTAGGAAATACTTCAATAACTTGGGGTGTTTATAAGGGAGGAGAGCTTGTAAATGATTTTAGAACTTCCACTGTTAAGACTAGAACATCAGATGAGTACGGTCTTATTTTTATAAACACATTAACTCATGCCAATATTGACCCACAAGATATTGAAAATGTAATAATTTCATCAGTTGTGCCAAACCTTATGCACACACTTCCTTCTATGGTAAGAAAATATTTTAATAGAAACCCAATGATTGTAAGTTCAGATTTGGATTTGGGTCTTAATATTAAATATGACAATCCAAAAGAAGTTGGAGCAGATAGAATTGTAAATGCTGTTGGAGCTCTTGAAATTTATGGCAAAAAATCCATTATAGTTGATATTGGAACTGCAATGACTTTTTGTATAGTTGACGAAGAAAAGAATTATCTTGGTGGTTTAATTATGCCAGGTATTGGAATATCAGCTGAAGCACTTTTTATGATGACTTCAAAACTTCCAAAGATTGAAATTATTGCGCCAGATAAAGTTATTCAACCTAATACAGTTGGAGCAATGCAATCTGGACTCTATTATGGTTACACTGCAATGATTGATGGAATTGTGGAAAAACTTTTAAAAGAGTTAAATTGGAGAGAAGAAGATACAAATATTATTTCCACTGGTGGTTTTTCCACAATGCTTACTAGCGATTCAAAATATAATTTTATAATAAACAAATTCTTAACTCTTGAAGGACTTAAAATTATATTTGAAAAAAATAACAAAATAGATTGAGAGTGATTTTGTGTTAAAAATTTTAGCACCAATGGCAGGCTACACCGACATAGCCTTTAGAGAAGTTGCAACAGAAAAGGGAGCAGACTTAACTGTGACAGAAATGGTTTCAGCCATGGCACTTGTCTATGAAAATAAAAAAACCTTGGACCTTTTAGAAATTTCTCCTAAGGAGAAAAAAGTTTCTGTGCAAATTTTTGGAAGCGACCCAAAAATTATGGGCGAAGCGGCAAGTATCTTAAATGACTATGACTTTTCCTATGTGGACATAAATATGGGCTGTCCTGCACCAAAAATTGTAAAAAATAATTCTGGATCACACCTTTTAAGCGACCCATCACTTGTCTATGACATTGTAAAAGCTGTTGTAGAAAATTCAAAAAAACCCGTATCTGTAAAAGTGAGAAAGGGAATAAAGGGAATTTCTTCTATGAAGGCTATAAAAAATATTGAGGCAGCAGGGGCAAGCTTTGTTACAGTTCACGGAAGGACGAGAGAAGAATATTACACTGGAAAGGCAGATTGGGATTTTATAAAGTCTGTAAAAGAAAATGTAAAAATTCTCGTAATTGGAAATGGAGACATCGAGAGTCCAGAAGATGCCCTAGAAAAAATAAATTATTCCAAGGTTGACGGCATAGCAATAGGTCGTGGAGCAGTTGGAAATCCCTATATCTTTAATCAAATTGAAGAGCTAATCAAAACTGGGGACTACTATAAGCCAAGTGATAGAGAAAAACTTCTACTTATGATAGATGAGCTTGAGAGAAAAATATCTTATAGGGGAGAAAAACTTGGCATCTTAGAGATGAGAAAAGTTTACACAAATTATTTTAAGGGCATGAAAGGGTCAAAGGAAGTAAGGAATAAATTAAATTCCTTAAAGGACAAAGATGAGATAATAGAAATTATTAGAGGTTATATAGAAACTTTAGAATAAAATAAATGTTAAACTCTGCGAAAAAGCGTGGAGTTTTCTTTTTTTGAAAAATTATTAAAAAATCATTGAAATACTTTAAAATCTTGACATTTAGAGAACTTTCGACTATAATAGCCTAGATTAAAAGGTTTTTGTTAAAGGGCGGCTGACGCCTTATTTTTTATATATTGAGGAGAGAGAATTTTGGAAAAAGATATATTTTTTACACCGGAAGGTCTAGAAAAAATCGAAAATGAAATTGAGTATTTAAAAACTGTTAGAAGAAAGGAAGTTTCTGAAAGAATTAAAGTTGCATTAGGTTATGGCGATCTTTCTGAAAACTCTGAATATGACGAAGCTAAAAACGAACAAGCACAAGTTGAAGAGAGAATTGCAAAACTTGAAATTATGGTTCGTAATGCAAGAATTATTGATGAAAAAGATTTGAATACAGATGTAGTTAATATTGGTTCTTCTGTAAAAGTTAGAGAACTTGACACTATGGAAGAAGACGAATATACAATTGTTGGTTCAGCAGAGGCAGATCCTCTTGAAGGAAAAATATCTAATGAATCACCAGTTGGCTCTAAACTTCTTGGCAATCGCGTGGGCGATGTTATAGAAGTTGAAGTACCAGACGGAATTATCAAGTACGAAATTTGTGGAATAACTATTTAGGAGGCAATTTGTGAAAAAGACAGAAGAAGCAAATCTAAATGAAATGCTTTTGTTAAAAAGACAAAAGCTTGAAGAGTTGAGAAATGAAGGAAAAGACCCTTTTATAAATGAATCTTACGATGTAAGTGCTCATTCAAAGGACATTAAAGAAGAATTTAATGAAGATGAAGAGAGGGAAGTTTCAATTGCTGGTCGTGTAATGAGCAAGAGACGTCATGGCAAAATTTGTTTCCTAGATGTTAGAGATTCAGTGGGAACTATCCAAGTTTTTGCAAGAAAGGATGTCCTTGAAGACAAATACGAAGAAGTTAAGGTACTTGACATTGGAGACATAGTTGGAGTAAAAGGTATTGTATTTAAAACAGAAGCTGGCGAAATCACAGTTCGTGCAACTGATCTTACTCTACTTTCAAAATCACTTCAAATTCTTCCGGAAAAATTCCACGGACTAAAGGACCCAGACCTTAGATATAGACAAAGATATGTTGATTTAATTGTAAATCCAGAAGTAAAAGATGTATTCATAAAGAGAAATAAAATTATCAAGAAGATTAGAGAATTTTTAGATAATTTAGGATTTTTGGAAGTTGAAACACCAATCCTTGGTACAGTAGCAGGTGGAGCAAATGCAAGACCTTTCTACACTCATCACAACACTCTTGACATTGACATGCAACTTAGAATTGCCAACGAACTTTTCTTAAAGAGATTAATCGTAGGTGGATTTGAAAAAGTTTACGAAATGGGCAAGATGTTTAGAAACGAAGGAATGGACCCAAAACACAATCCTGAATTTACAAATATTGAACTTTACCAAGCTTATGTAGACTACGAAGAAATGATGAGAATAACTGAAAACTTATTTGAATATGTAGCACTTGAAGTTCTTGGAACAGATAAAATAAATTATCAAGGCACAGAAATTTCTTTAAAGGCACCTTGGAAGAGAATCACAATGATTGATGCAGTTAAAAAATATGCAGACGTAGACTTTAACGAAATTGACACAGATGAAAAGGCGAGAGAAATCGCAAGAGAAAAGGGACTTGAAATTTCAGATAAAGACACTTGGGGCAAAATTCTTTCAGAAATGTTTGAAGAATTCTGTGAAGAACATCTTGTTGAACCAACTTTTGTAATTGGTCACCCAGTAGAAGTTTCTCCACTTGCAAAGAGAAATCCAAAGGACCCAAGGCTTACACAAAGATTTGAAGCCTTCATAAACACTTGGGAATTTGCCAATGCCTTCTCTGAACTTAATGACCCAATCGACCAAAGAGAAAGATTTGAAGCACAAGTTGCTGAAAAGGAAGCAGGAGACGACGAAGCTCATCCAATGGATTCAGACTTCATAAACGCAATTGAAGTAGGTCTTCCACCAACAGGAGGACTTGGAATTGGTGTAGACAGAATGATTGTACTTTTGACAGACCAACCATCCATTAGAGATGTATTATTGTTCCCAACAATGAAGCCAATAGGCTTAGAAAAGGCAGAAAATGGGGGTTTGTCAAAAGAAACTTACGAAACTTACGACAAACTTACGACAGAAGAAATTGACCTTTCAAAAGTGAAAGTTGAACCATTATTTGAAGATATGGTAGACTTTGAAACTTTCTCAAAATCTGATTTTAGAGTTGTAAAGGTTAAAAACTGCGAAGAAGTTCCTAAGTCAAAAAAACTTTTGAAATTTACATTAGATGATGGTTCTGAAAAAGAAAGAGTTATTTTATCTGGTATTAAGGAATATTACAGCGCAGAGAGCTTAATTGGAAAGACACTACTTGCAATTTGTAATCTTCCTCCTCGTAAGATGATGGGAATCGACTCAGAAGGTATGATTATATCTGCAATTTGTGAGTATGACGGTGAAGAAAAACTTAACTTAATAATGCTGGATGATAATATTCCAGCAGGATCAAAATTATATTAAAGGACACGCTAATTATGAAACTGGGGTTTGTTATGAATCCCAGTTTAATTTTTAGGAGTATGTATGAGATGGATAATTAGAATAATTTTATTACCGATAAGATTAGTGTTGAGTTTGCTCATAGCTTTTTTAACCTTCATATTAAGTTTGAGTACTGCGTTGTTAAGCGTAGTTTCTACTTTGATTTTTATAATTGGAATAGCTAGCATTTTTCAAGGAGACAAGCAAATTGTAATTGAAGCACTAATATTAGCATTTTTATTTAGTCCATTTGGATTACCTAAATTAGGTATATATGTTATTGGATTATTAGAATTATTAAACTATACAATAAAATCAATTTGAAGAAAAATAAATATAAGACAACCGTAGACGATAGAAAGCAATAATTCTGTCGTCTTTTTTTATTTTAAAGAGAGGAGGTAGGAATGAATTTTGATTATTTTTATAATAGGCAATCTGAGATGTATAACTTCATTAGGTTACCTATGGTATTAATGGAAGATGAGATTTTTGAGAGCATTTCTATTGAAGCTAAAGTTTTGTATTCATATATGCTTAATCGAATGGGTCTTTCATATAAAAATGGCTGGATAGATGAAGATGGAAAAGTCTTTATTTACTACACAATGGATGCTATTAAAGAGCAATTTAACTGTGCTAATGATAAAGCCTTAAAGATTATAAATGAGCTTGATATAAAATCAGGAATTGGATTGATAGAAAAGAAAAGACAAGGACTTGGAAAACCAAATAGGATATATGTTAAAGATTTTATGAGTGTTTTCTCCGATTCAAATAATAGAAATCCAGATTTCCGAAAAGCAGAAGTCCAGACTTCCGATAATCGGAATTCAAGAACTCCTAATAACAGACTTCAAGATTTCCGAAAATCGGAAGGTAACTATAACAATATTAGTAATAATGAGTTAAGAAAGAATGATTTTAGTAAGGGACAAAAGCCTTATGGAATATATAAAAACATATTTTTGACTGATGAAGAATACAAGGACTTAACAAATGAGTTAGGAAGTAGAATTAGTGACTACATTGATAGGTTGTCGTCATATATGAAAGCAAATAACAGAGTGTATCAAGATTACAAGGCAACGATAATCAATTGGTATCTTAATGATCAGGCAAAAAACATTAATGATAATACAACAAGGAAAATGAATTACGATATAGGAGAGAGTTTATGAAGAACTTAAAAGATTTTGTATTAAGAGAAAATGATATTGAAAGAAATGGACATATTTATTGTAAGGTATGTGATAAAAGAGTCGATGGAGAATTACTTGACCTTGGCTTTACAAAGTTTATTCCCAGAATTAAATGTGAATGTGAAATAAAAAGAGATAAGGAAAATGAAGAAAGAGAAAGACTAATGAAAATATCATCGCTAAAAAGAGATTGTTTCTCATCGCCACTCCAACACCAATATAATTTTGAGAGATTCTTAAATGAAAAAGGTCAAGCTTACAAGGTTGCTTACAATTATGCTAAAAGTTTTGAACAAATGAAGGAAGACAATGTTGGACTTTTATTTCATGGAGATGTTGGCAGTGGAAAGACTTATCTTGCTTGTTCTATTGCAAATGAATTAATTGAAAGAGAACAAGTTAAAGTTAAGATTATGAATTTATCTCAGGTTATAAATCAAATACAAAAATCAGCATTTAAGCTAGATTCAAATGAAATTATAGATAACCTATCAAACATTCCGTTGTTAATTTTAGATGATCTTGGAATTGAAAGGGATACATCTTATGCAAGAGAACAAGTATATAACATTATAAACTCAAGATACTTAAAAGGTAGGCCGACAATTTTTACTACAAACTTATCATTGGAAATTATTCAAAATCCTAATATTGAACTTGAGTATCAGAGGATATATTCAAGAATACTTGAAATGACAATACCAGTTAAAGTTACGGGAGAAGATTTTAGAAGAAAAATCCATCAAGAGAAGTTAAGAAAATACAAAGAGTTACTTTTATATGGAGGTGGAATAGATGATTAATGAAGAAGTATCTAGGTCGAGTCTTAACCTTGAAGTAAGGCTTGCAAAAGCAACAAGTAAAGCAATTCTTGATGCCTTAAAGAAAGTTCACAAGCAAATAGAAGATCAAGGAGGCTTGAAAAATGTAATAAAAAATAATGGAGAAGAAGTAAAACTAAAGGATATGGTTAAAAAGGGACAGTTAGAAGAAATTAATCTAAAAGATCCTGAGTTAAAAGAATTAAAGAAAATTTTAAACAAACACGGAGTGAAGTTTTCTGTTATGAAAGATAAGGAAACTGGTAACCACTCTGTGTTTTTTCAATCTAAGGATATAAAAGTAATGGAACACGCCTTTAAAAAAGCAGTTAAGGCTTCTGAAAAAAAGGCCGATAGAAAAGATTCAATAACGAAGACTATAAATAAGTTTAAAGATATGGCTAAGGACACCATTAGTAAAGATAAAGTTAAAAATAAACATAAGGAGCAAAGCTTATGATAAGTAATCTAAAAACATTTGAAAATAAGAATTTTGGGAAACTCACTGTTATTGAAAAAGATGGTGAGTTTTTCTTTATAGCAAATGAAGTAGCAACTATGCTAGGATATGTCAATCCCAGAAAAGCTATTTATGACCATGTAGACGAAGAAGATAAGGGTGTAACGAAATGGAACACCCCTGGAGGAATACAGAATATTTCAATAATTAACGAATCAGGATTGTATTCACTTATCCTCTCATCAAAACTACCACAAGCAAAAATATTCAAAGCTTGGGTAACTAGAGAAGTCTTACCAAGTATTAGAAAAAACGGAGGATATATAGTAGGGCAAGAAAAGAAAACTAATGAAGATCTACTTGCAGATGCAATTCTTGTAGCCAATAGAATTATTGCTGAAAGAGAAGAAGAAATTGAAGAATTAAGACCAAAGGCAGATTATTATGACAAATTAGTAGATTATAACCTACTTACAAACTTTAGAAATACTGCCAAAGAGTTAGGAATACCACAAAATCAATTTATAAGTTTTCTAATGGATAAGGGATTAATTTACAGAGATAAGAAAAAGAAACTCTTACCTTATGCAGATAAGAACAAGGGATATTTTGAAGTAAAAGAATGGATTGATCCACTAGGTACACTTGTAGGAATACAAACATTAATAACACCAAAGGGAAGACACTACCTACTAATTTTATTAGATAGTGAAGGTTTCTACGATGAATAAGATATTAGAAGCCATTCTTTCTGATATTAAAAACCTAATTAAAATAGACAACCCAAAGAAATTTATATTATCAAACATTCCCTATCTATCATTCTTCTACATTGGAAATATCTTTTCTAAGCACATCAATTCTTATGTAGGAGGAGATATTATTGATAAAATAATGGTGGGAATTTCTGATATAGGAACTTTATCTTATATACCAAGCCTTAATCCAAGGGACTTGTTAGTAGGTATTTCAGTTGCTGGTCTTGTTAAGTTAATTGTTTACAGCAAAGGTAAAAACAAAAAGAAATATAGGCAAGGCAAGGAATATGGATCTGCAAGATGGGGAGAAAGTAAGGATATTGCTCCATATATTGACCCTAAGTTTGAAAACAATGTTCTCATAACTAATACCGAAAGACTAACAATGAACTCAAGACCTAAAAACCCTAAATATGCCAGAAATAAAAATGTATTAGTAATAGGTGGTTCTGGATCAGGTAAAACGAGATTTTATGTAAAGCCAAATCTAATGCAAATGCATTCTTCCTATGTAGTAACAGACCCTAAAGGCACACTTGTGTTAGAATGTGGAAAAATGCTTTATGAAAATGGTTACGACATAAAGATATTAAACACAATAAACTTTAAAAAATCTATGAAATACAATCCCTTTGCATACTTGAGAAGTGAAAAAGATATTTTAAAGCTTGTCCAAACCATAATTGCTAACACCAAGGGAGATGGAGAAAAGGCAGGAGAAGATTTTTGGGTAAAGGCTGAAAAGTTATATTACACTGCTCTTATTGGGTATATTTATTATGAAGCACCTGAAGAAGAAAAGAATTTAAAAACACTCTTAGATATGATTGACGCAAGTGAGGTTAGAGAAGATGACGAAACCTATATGAACCCAATTGATAGGCTTTTTGAAGCTCTTGAAAAGAAAGATCCAAGTCATTTTGCAGTTAAGCAATACAAGAAATATAAGCTGGCAGCAGGA
>UMIY01056413.1_pt1 | contig 11768 bp, 7 predicted proteins | sample 1965921 | NCBI WGS metagenome assembly UMIY01 (sample SAMEA4836134, study PRJEB28245) | human gut metagenome | biome: gut microbiome; material: fecal sample | place: Denmark | collected 2008
GCCGCCGCGCAGGCGCCGCAGCCGTTGCACTTTTCCCGGTCGATTTCAATGATCCTCCGAATCATAGTGTTTCTCCTTTTTTCCGTTTCAAACGTTGTTCTTGCTTTGTTGTGGATAGTATCGTACAATCAGGATAAAAAGTATGTTGGATTTCCAACGAAAGGGGGAATTTTTTTGGAAATCGTACCGGAGATGCTCCCCTCGCCTCTGTTCCGGGGGATTGATCCCCAGGAACTGGAGGCCTTGCTGGGGTGCGTGGAGGCCACCCGCCGCCGCTATGGAAAGGGGGAGACGGTGCTGCGCCGGGGAGAGCGGACGGCGCGGTTGGGGCTGGTGCTCTCCGGCGCCGTCCACGTGGTAAAGGAGGACTTCTGGGGCAGCCGCACCATCGTGGGGCTGGCGGGGCCCGGGGATGTCTTTGCCGAGTCCTACGCGCTGGCCGGGGAGCCTCTGGAGGTGACGGTCCTGGCCGCGGAGGAGACGGAGGTGCTGTTTCTTGACGCCCGCCGGGCCCTCTCCGGCTGCTCCAACGCCTGTACTTTCCACGCCCGGCTGACGGAAAATCTCACGGCGCTGCTGGCGGGGAAGAACCTGGCCCTCACCCGGAAGATGGGGCACATGGCCCGGCGCACCACCCGGGACAAGCTCCTGAGCTATCTCTCCGCCGCGGCCCTGGCGGCGGGGACGCCGGAGTTCGACATTCCCCTGGACCGCCAACAGCTGGCGGATTTTCTGGCGGTGGACCGCAGCGCCATGTCCGCCGCCCTGGGCAAGCTCCGGGACGAGGGGGTGCTGACCTTCCGAAAGAACCACTTCCACCTGCTGCGCCCTGAAGAACTGACAGACTGAGAGGAGAGAGGATCATGCGTGTCCGGGAACCGGATTATTACGGGGCGTTCCGCTGCCTGGCGGGAGCGTGCCCCCACACCTGCTGCGAAAAGTGGGAGGTGGTCATTGATGAGGAGACCGCCCGCCTTTATGGAAAAGTTCCCGGCCCTCTGGGGGAGAAGCTCCGCTCTGCCATGGCGGTGGACGAAGACGGAGATGTTTGCTTCCCCCTCTCCGGGGGCCGCTGCCCCTTTCTGGACGGGGAGAACCTGTGCGAGATCCACCGGCAGCTGGGGCCGGAGGCCACCTCCGTCACCTGCCGGGCCCATCCCCGCTTTACTGAGGACTACGGCCCCTTCCGGGAGGTGAGTCTCAGCGCCTCCTGCCCGGCGGCCCTGGAGCTGCTGCTGGGGAGTGAGGCTCCCCTGACCTTCCCGGAGCGGCAGACGGCGGAGGCGGAGGAGCCCGGGGACCCGTGGCTTGCGGGTCTGGTCCCGGTGCGGAAGCGGATGCTCCGGGAGCTGGCGGACCGTTCCCGTCCCCTGGCGGAGCGGCTGGAGCGGTTTTTGCTGCTGGCCCTGGAGGCACAGGCGGTTCTGGATGCCGACCGGGGGGAGGAGCTGGCGGACCTGGCGGCGCAGTGGGAGGCGCCGGAGGTGGAAGTCCCCGCCGGGCCGGGGCTCTTTCCCCACGCCCTGGAGGTGCTCTCCGGCCTGGAGGCCCTGGACGGTGACTGGCGGGACCTCCTGGGCCGGGCAGCGGCGGCGGAGGATGCGGCGGTGCCGGAGGCGCTGCTGGAGCGGGTGGGGGCATACTTTGCCTTCCGCTATCTTCTCAAGACGGTGAACGACGGGGACCTGCTGGGCCGGGCGCAGCTGTGTGTGCTGATGGTACTCACCGCCCAGCGCCTGGCGGGAGTATGCGGCTTTCCCGAGGCGGTGCGCCGCCTGAGCTGCGAGATCGAGCACAGCGAGGAGAATCTCGAGGCCCTGAGGGCGGCGTTTCGGGAGGATCCGGGGCTTTGTGCAGCGGCCTTTTTGCGGCAGCTGGAGGGGTGAGGGTACACTCGGCCACACATTTGTGCACATTGCTGACGGCAATCGATTTGCATTTATGAAAAATGTAAAATTGCACAAATACACTTGACATTTTCAGAAAAGTATTGTACATTGTAGACACAGGAAGGGAGTGAGTCCAATGGGCTAAGAAGCTCAGAGGTTCAAATTCATCCTCATCCCAGCGCCGTATGGAAACCAGTCCACATTAAAACCGCGCGAACTCCGGAAGAACCCAAAAACGAAACACACCTCACTATGATGAGCCACACGAGAGAAGTTTTGGTAAAGACCAGAGCAAGAATCTGCGTGTAACCGATGTTTTAAGGATTGGCAAATACCTGAGTTTCCCCGAGTTTCCTGATTGATTTCCCCAAGCATGACTGGGATCCAGCGGTAGTCAAAGAAAGCAAGAGGTAAAAGTATTGGAAAATCCGATCCAGGAGTAGGCCCCCCGTTCGTCGTTGGAGCGAGCGGGGGGTTGTGCTGTACATGGGAGGCCGCGCCGGGCAACCGGCGCTTTTTTGCTGCCCGGCGGCGCCCGTTCCGGCAAAAAGCGCAAAAAAGCCCCGGGCCAAAGGGCCCGGGGCGGAAGATGCGGGGAAAATTACTTGTGGTCCACAGAGGACATGTAGCGGATCAGATCCACCATCTTGTTGGAGTAGCCGCACTCGTTGTCGTACCAGGAGACCACCTTCACGAAGGTGTCGGTGAGGGCAATGCCGGCCTTCTTGTCGAAAATGGAGGTGCGGGGATCGCCCAGGAAGTCGGAGGAAACAACATCCTCGTCGGTGTAGCCCAGAACGCCCTTCAGCTCGCCCTCGGAAGCGGCCTTCATGGCCTCGCAGATCTGCTCATAGGTGGCGGGCTTTTCCAGCTTGGCGGTCAGATCCACCACGGAGACATCCAGGGTGGGGACGCGCATGGACATGCCGGTGAGCTTGCCGTTGAGCTCGGGGATGACCTTGCCCACAGCCTTGGCGGCGCCGGTGGAGGAGGGGATGATGTTGCCGGTAGCAGCACGGCCGCCGCGCCAATCCTTCAGGGAAGCGCCGTCCAGAAGCTTCTGGGTGGGGGTGACGGAGTGCACGGTGGTCATCAGGCCTTCCACGATGCCGAAGTTGTCGTTGAGGACCTTGGCGATGGGAGCCAGGCAGTTGGTGGTGCAGGAGGCGTTGGACACGAAGGTCATGTCAGAGGTGTACTTGGTGTTGTTGACGCCCATGACGAACATGGGGGTGTCATCCTTGGAGGGAGCGCCCATGATAACGTGCTTGGCGCCGGCGTCGATATGGCCCTGGCACAGCTCCTTGGTCAGGTGCTTGCCGGTGCACTCGCAGATATACTCGGCACCCACGCTGGCCCAGGGAATGTCCTTGACCTCCATGGCGGTGAAGACGGGGTACTTCTTGCCGTTGACCACCAGAGCGCCGTCCTCGGAGGAGACCTCACCGGGGAACTTGCCGTGGACGCTGTCGTACTTGAGCATATAAGCCATGTACTCGGGATTCATGAAGGGATCGTTGAGGCCCACAACCTCCACATCGTCACGGTTGAGAGCAGCGCGGAAGACCAGGCGGCCGATACGGCCAAAGCCATTGATGCCGATTTTGGTGTTCATAGTCGTTAGACTCCTTTCAAATTGTACGGCGGTTCTGGATCACACCGCCAAAACGTTTGCGCAAACGTTTTGCCTAATCGTTTATATCAGCATGATATCACACGGGTTTTGTTCTGACAACTGGCATTTCTTATAACAATATTAAGGGCATGTTGTGAATTATGGATAAAAAAAGGACACCTTTTCCATAAAATTGCGAGAAAGCCGTCGGAAAGCACTTGACGCGGGGAGTATGGTGGCATATACTGAGGAAGTTAATTGATTACGCAAATGGAATCTGCCAATAAAACACATTGCGCAAGAGGGTTTAAATCATGAAAGTGACCATCAGCGACGTGGCCAAGCTGGCGGGGGTCTCCACCGCCACCGTTTCCCACACTATCAACAACACCCGCTACGTCTCCAGTGAGACCAAGGAGAAGGTGTACAGTGCCATCGCGGAGCTGGGCTACACGCCGGACGCCTCCGCCCGAAGCTTCCGCACCGGAAAAAAGAAGACGGTGGGCTTTATTGTGCCCGATATCTCCAATAAATTCTTCGCCACCATGATCGAATCCGTGGAAAACTATCTCTCCATGCACGGCTATCATCTCATCATCGCCAACACCAAGGAGGATATGGACCGGGAAGAGACCAACGTGCGGCTGCTGACGGCGGGGCTGGTGGACGGACTGCTGATCGCCAGCACCATGGATGATTTCGACCGCTTCGACCAGATGATCCCGGCGGGATTCCCGGTGGTGCTGGTGGACCGTACCTTTGAGACCAAGAAGTACTCCTCCATCTGCGTGTCCAACTTCCAGCCCATCTACCGCAGCGTCTGCCGCCTGGCGGGAAAGGGCGACCAGCGCATCGGCATCATCGGCGGGCTGCCCCGCCTGTCCACCACCAAGGAGCGCATCAGCGCCTACCAGCAGGCGGTGGCGGACTGCGGGCTGCCGGATGATCCGGAGCTGATCCGCTACGGCGACTCCATGGAAAACAGCGCCCAGGCCTGCCTGGAGGAGCTGCTGGAGCAAAAGTGCGACGCCATCATCGTCTGCCAGGGCCTCATGGCCTCGGAGACCATGATCTACCTCCACAAAAAGGGGTACGACCTGTCCCGGGACATCGATCTGGTAAGCTTTATGGACTATGATTCCAACCTCTATCAGCTTTATTCCAACCAGATGGACTCCATCGTCCAGCCGGTGGTGGAGCTGGGCGAGGCCGCCGGGGAGCAGATCCTCCGGCGCATCGAAAAGCCCGACGCCCCCATCTTTGAAAAAGTCCTCACCTCCGCCTACCGGCCCTACAACGCCCCCCAGTCCTGGGCCCACTCGGACCGCTGAGCACATAACCGCAAAAAAACAGGAGAGCATCTGCTCTCCTGTTTTTGTTTGGGTACCATCAGGCGGCAAAGCGCAGGTGGAACCGGGCGCCGGGATCTCCGGCAAAGACCACCAGGCCGCCTTCCGGCAGCGTCACGGCGGTGTCCCCCCACAGTACGGAGGAGGCCGCTACGGTGCCGTCGGCGTTATAGACCCAAAAGCCCGCATCCTGGGGCACCTGGACGGTCATGGTCTTGCCGGCGGCGGCTCCCACCTGGTACCAGCGGGCATAGCCGTCGGACTGGACGGTGGTGTAGGCCCAGCCGGAGCCGGTGAAGAGCTCCGGCGCACCGGCAAGGTCCATGTAGGCACTCTGTCCCACGCTGACCCAGGTGATGCCGCTGCGGTCTTCCAGGTGGTAGTCCATGCCGTCACGGCCGCCTGTGCCGGGCACCCGGGCGGCGAAGAGGGCTGCGGTTTCGTCCGTGATCCGGGCGGCGCCCATGTAGCCGGGGATGGAATCCGGCACCTCGCCCACAGCCTCCCCCAGGGCCAGATAGATCTGGGAGTCGTATTTTTCATCCATAGGCAGAAGGCTCATGGTGAGCAGGTCATCCCACACCGACTGGAGCTCCGGCGTCACCGCATTGTCCGCCAGCTTCACCGCCGCGTAGTTGGAGGTGGGCAGGCCGCCCAGCCCCGGCAGGGGAGAGACGGCCTTCTGGTGGAGATAGGTCTCGCCGTTGTCCTCCTCCACAAAGGAGAGAGCTGCGGAACCTGCAGCGTCCCGGAAGGTGCCGTCGGAGCAGTAGGTGAAGGTCTGATCCGGCACGGAGACGGGGTAAGTGGTGCAGTGGAGGGTCAGTGTGCCGTCATCGCTGATCTCCACCTTGTACTGGACGGTGGTGGAGGCATAGTACCCGGCATAGTCCTTCATCTCCTGGGGCATGGCGGCGGAGGCGGCCTCCGGCAGGGCGGGGATGCTCTCGTCCACCGTGACGCCCTCCTCCGCCAGGGCGGCAATGAGGATCTTCCCGGCGGCCATCTGGTTGTAGGTGGACACGCCGCCGGAACTCACCACTGCGGCGGCCATGTCATACTCCGGCAGCACCACCAGGGCGGCGTGATAGCGCAGGGTGTCGCCGCCCTTGGCCAGAGCTGTGATACCGCTCTGGCAGAAGGGGTAGAGGGCCATGTTGTCCCAGCCCAGGCCGTAGGCCAGGGAGTCCAGAGTATCGTCGGGCCAGACGCCCCGGCTGTACTCAGGATAGGCCATAGCCTCCAGGGAGGAGGTCTTCAGCAGCTGTGTCCCCGTCAGAGCGCCGCCAAAGGACGCCAGGTCCGAGGCGGTGGCGTACATGCCGCCGGCGCCCACGGCGGTGAGGCAGTCCTGGGGCAGGGCCCGGGTGTCGGAGCCGGTGTAGGTTTTGGCCAGACGGAAGGTGTCGAAGTCGTCTCCGGGGGCGAAGGTGGAGGAGAGGCCCGCCGGGGAGAGAATGTTGGATCGCACATAGTCCATGAAGTCCATGCCGCTGACGGCCTCCACCACCAGCTCCGCCAGGGTGAAGCCGTCGTTGCAGTAGACGCTGTACTCTCCGGGAGCTGCCGCCAGGCGCTGGGTGGCGAGGGCTTCCAGCAGCCCGTCGGTGGCGGAGGGATCCGTGTCGTCAAAGAGAACGGCGCCGGAGAGGCCCGTGCCCATGATGCCGGAGGAGTGGTTGAGCAGCATCCGTACCGTGATGTCCTCATAGCGGGGATCCGCCATCTTGAAGTCTTTCAGATACCGGGTCACCGGAGCGTCCAGGTTCACCTTGCCTTTTTCCGCCAGCTGCATCACCGCCACGGTGGTGTAGATCTTGCTGACGGAGCCCACGCCGTAGAGGATGTCCTCTGTCAGGGCCCGGTTTTCCGTCTTGGAGTAGACGCCGCTGCCGCCGGCGGCGGTGATCTCCCCGTCCTGCCACAGGGCGTACTGGATGCTCACTGCCTGGCCGTAGGTGGCGGCGTAGGTCATGGCCTCCTGGGCCGCGGTCTCCACCGTGGTGGCATCCGCGGCGGCGGCGGGCAAAACCATGCTCACCGCCAGGGCCAGGGCCACTGCCAGAGCGGCCAGACGCGGGAATTTTCTCTTCATTTCCATCGACTTCCTTTCTCTTCTTGTCTGCTCCGGGCGGCGGGCCGCCGTGGCCGCCGCCGCTTCTGTACCGATAGGATATACCCTCCACCCGGGGGAAGGTCAAGTTAAAATTTCACCGGGGCGCAGCCGCCCTGGAAGCCCGTGGTAATTCTGCCGCCGGAGACGGCAAAACGCCGTTGACAACGCTGGTCTATTGTTATAGACTGGAATCGGAAAGTCGATTATCATAGACCAAAGAGGAGGACGTTATGGAGCAGCATCATCTCAGCGACAGTGAGTACCGCCTTTTGCAGGTGGTGTGGGCATCGGAGCCGGTGGCCTCCGGGCAGCTGGTGACCCTCTGCGGGGAAAGGCTGGGGTGGAAGAAGTCCACCACCTACACGGTGTTGAAGAAGCTTTGCGACAAGGGCGTGCTGCGCAACGAGGGCAGCACCGTCACCTCCGCCGTGCCCCGTGCGGCGGTGGACCACCGTGCGGCGGAGGCCTTCGTGGACAAGACCTTCGGCGGTTCTCTCCCGGGGTTCCTCACCGCCTTCATGGGCGGGCGGAAGCTGACGGCAAAAGAGGCGGAGGATTTGAAGCATCTCATTGAGACGTATCAGGAGGGATAGGCATGGAACTTCTGACGGCGGTTTTTTCCCGGCTCCTCTCCATGGCCCTCATGGCCCTGCCGGTGATGGGGGTGGTGCTGGCGGTGCGGCTGGCCCTCACCCGGGCACCCCGGAAGTACCGCTATGCCCTGTGGCTGGTGGTGGGGTTCCGGCTCCTCTGTCCGGTGAGCCTCCGGGGGTTTTTGAGTATTTTCAACCTGCCGGGGCTCTATGACCTGGCGGAGGCCACCGGCTCCGTGGACGGCGGCGTGGTGACGGCCCTGCCGCCGGTGGCGGCGGCCATGGCCCCGGCCAGCCCTGCGGCGAATGCCCCTGTCCTGGTATCCCCCGGTATTTCCGGCACGGTGGAAAGCACCCTGCCCACCCTGACGGAGACTGCGGGCCTCACTCAGGGGGAACTGCTGCTGCGGGCGGCCTCTGTGGTGTGGCTGCTGGGGCTTTTGGCGGTGCTGGCGGTAGGGATTGTCAGCCTGGTGCGCCTGCGGCGCCGCCTGGCCGGGGCGGTGTGGTGCGGCGGCGAGGTGTGGGAGTCCGACGCGGTGCCCACCCCCTTTGTCCTGGGCTTTTTCCGGCCCCGGATCTACATCCCGCCCCATCTTACCGGCACGGAGCGCACCTGCGTCCTGATCCATGAGCGCCACCACATCCGCCGCCGGGACCCCTGGTGGAAGCTCCTTGCCTGGTGCATCCTGGCGGTGTACTGGTGGGACCCGGCAGTGTGGCTTTGCTGGGTGCTCTTCTGCCGGGACATGGAGATGAGCTGCGACGAGGCGGTGCTCTCCGCCCTGGGGGATCAGGTGAAGCGGGGATACAGCCTCTCCCTGGTGGCAAACGCCGCGGCCCGGCCCGTTCCGGCGGCCCTGGCTTTTGGAGAGCACGACGCCGCCCGCCGGGTGAAAAACGTCCTCAAGTGGAAGAAGGAGACGCCCCGGGTGGCCTTTCTGGCCGTGGCGGCGGTGCTGCTGGTGGTGACGGTGTGCCTGAACGGCGCCACGGAGCAGCCGGACGAGGGCTATGTCCGGGGCCTGGAGGGGGAGCAGACCGCCTGGTCCCTGGACTACCGGTTCCCCGATGACACCCGCTCCTACGTCTTTTACATGGAGATCTACCGCTACGGGCAGCTGCAGGAGCGCCGCGGCGTGGTGATGGACGGCATGGAGGAAAACAGCGAGGGCATCGGGCAGCAATCGGGCACCTTCCGCCTGGAGGTCTTCCGGGAGGACGGCCAGACCGGCATGACCTTTTCCAGCGGAACCATGCCCACACTGCTGACAGAAGCGGCCGAGAGCGCACAGCTCACCCACTGGCGGTATCTCCGGGGAAAGGCCCCCCTGACCCTGGGCAGCAGTGCGGCGGTGGCGGTGGCCTACGCCCCGCCGGAGGGGGATTCCTCCGCCTCCACAGGGGCTTTGAACCGGGAGGACCTGACCGCCTCCCTGGAACGGTATCCGGTGTCGGTGGTGCTGCGGCTAGCCGTGTCCCGGCAGATGGTGGGCGCTTTGGTGGAGCGCATCGAAAGCGGCGTTTGGGACCTGCCCGCCGCCCTGTACGCCCTGCGGCTGGATCATGCCCTGGAGGGGCGGCTGCCCGGCCTGTCCCTGCGGGAGACCCTGGACCAGGACCTCTCCGGTGTCCGGACGATTCTGGAGACCCTGGGGGTGCCGGAACTGGAGCGCTGTACCCTGGAGCTGGGGCGGGATACTCGCCTGGACCATGCGGGCTTGAGGACGCTGCGGGTCTACTGCCAGGATCCGGCAGACCGGGAGCAGTATCTGAACGCCATGACCACCGCGTCGCTGCTGGTCCCGGCCCTGGTGGGGGACGTGGATCAGGTGATGGCGGGCTATTCCAACGGGAACGGCCGGGACTGGATCACGATTTACTCCCAGGATGGTCCCAACGACCTCAATGAGGTGGCCCGGGAACTGGGCTATCAGGACATCCACGATCTGGGCAAGACCCTGCCGGGCATCCAGGCGCTGGTGGACTGGCTGTGGGAGGAGGACCTGCCTGCCGTTTCCGCCGCGGAGACCCTGGCCGCCCGGCTGTGGGTCCTGCGGGACGACCCGCAGATGGAGCTGGAGAACCTTCTCCTGGACGAGGGCATCCCCCATGTGGAGGGTGCCGCCTCCTGGATCCCTGTCAACCACCGGAGCATCAGCAATCCGGCGGGTGATACCCTGTCCTTCCGCTTTGACGCCCCGTCGGCCACGGCCCAGGGGGTGCAGCAGGCCATGGAGAAGAAGGCCATGGTGCTGCTGGCGGTGCGGGAGAATCTGACGAAAGTGACCTGGACGTGGACGCCGGTCAGCGGCGAGGGCGTCTCCGGGCAGCTGACGGAGACGGAGGCCGACGCGCTGCTCTCCGCGGCGGGATTTTCGGAGGGAGTCAAGGCCATGGGCACGTCTCCCGCCGCTCTGGCGGCGCTGCTGCAATGGCTGGAGAGCTGGACGGGGGCCTCCACCGTGGAGGGGACCGCCGCCCGGCTGTGGGCCCTGTCCCGGGGGAGCGGCCGGTATAATGCGGTGCGGGAAGTGGTGTACCGGGGCCCCTGGGCGGTGCCTGAGATGGAGGGGCAGTGTTCGGCCATACTGAACATGGAGGAGATTTCGTTCCAGCTGATGTTTATGCCTTCGGACCCGGCTGCTCTGGACGCCGCCATGGAACGCAGCGCCCTGGTGGCCTTGTATCTCCTGCCCTGGGTGGAGGAGGTCCGCTGGACCTATCCGGGGCCGGACGGCGCGGTGGAACGCCGTGTCTACGGCTGGGAACCGAAGGGCGAGGCGGATCTTGCCGCCCTCTCCGCCGCCTCCGGGTACGATCTGGCCCGCTTCCACCAGTCGGAGGAGGGCCTGGCCGTACTGCTGGCGGCATTGGCAAAGGCGGATACGCCGGCGGTAATGGCCCAGCTGCTTTACGCCCGGGCCCGGATACAGACGGCGGAAGAAATGGCGGAGGAACTGGTGCTTCGGGGGCCTTGGGGGGATTCGTCCCTGGCAGGGACACTCCACGCCTCCCGGGCGGATGGAAGATTGATCCTACAATTTACCCGGGAGGGGGCCTGGGAGCAGGCCATGCAGCAGGAGCAGCTGGCCCGCAGCGGCGTGGTGCTGCTGGCGCTGTACCCGGACCTCCAGGAGGTGCGGGCCTGGTCGGCGTACGGGGAGTCCTACACCTGGGTGACATGGGAAACCGCCGCCCAGAGCCTGCCGGAGGGCATGGAGATCGGAGATTACGGCGCCTCCCCGGAGACCCTGGAAGAGTTGCTGACGGCGCTGGAGCGCCTGTACAGCGGGACGGATTTTGCCGCCTGACGGACAGGCTTCATAAAAAGGGAGGACGGGCACAGCCCGTCCTCCTTATTTGTATCCCCCGCAGGTCAGCAAAACGGAAAAAGTTGCACAGCGGGAAAATTTTCTCTATAATCCACCGTAGGACACCACGGGCCCGGGAAGCGCCGGGCCGGGATATTTTGGATGAACGGGGGAACCTTTTATGACTACCCGCATGGAACACGATACCATGGGTGAGATCGCCGTCCCGGCGGATCACTACTGGGGGGCCCAGACCCAGCGGAGCCTGGAGAACTTCAAGATCGGCTGGGAGCGCCAGCCCAAGGAGATCATCACCGCCTTCGCCTATTTGAAAGAGGCCTGCGCCTTGGCCAACGCCGACTGCGGCAAACTGACGGCGCAGCAGGCGGAGACCATCGCCGCCGTCTGCGGCGAGATCCGGGCGGGGCAGTGGGACGGGGAGTTTCCTCTCTCCGTCTGGCAGACCGGCAGCGGCACCCAGACCAATATGAACGTCAACGAGGTCATTGCCCACCTGGCGGCGGAGCGGGGGATACCCCTGCATCCCAACGACCAGGTGAACGCCTCCCAGTCCAGCAACGACACCTTCCCCTCGGCGCTGCACATTGCCGCCGCCCTGGCGGTGGAGCGGGAGGTGATCCCAGCAGCGGAGCGCCTGGCGGAGACCTTCCGGAAGCTGGAGGAGGCCTACCCGGATCTCATCCGCATCGGCCGCACCCATCTCCAGGACGCCACGCCCTTGAAGTTCGCCCAGGAGGTCTCCGGCTGGCGGGAGCTCGTGGAGGCCCCGGTGCGGATGCTGCGCCTGGCCCAGGGAGAGCTTACCCGCCTGGCCATCGGCGGCACCGCCGTGGGCACCGGGCTCAACGCCCCCAAGGGGGATGACGCCATG